>Ga0182021_10000703_pt1 | contig 36827 bp, 27 predicted proteins | sample 612E3MmetaG_FD_120493 | JGI IMG/M metagenome (GOLD analysis project Ga0182021, IMG submission 120493) | Permafrost microbial communities from Stordalen Mire, Sweden - 612E3M metaG (Illumina Assembly) | ecosystem: Environmental > Terrestrial > Soil > Wetlands > Permafrost | place: Sweden...
CGGCCGCGTCCCAGCCGACCAGAAGGAGGCGGCTCATGCCGCGGGCTTACGCGCGGCGCGCCAGCGGCGCAATCCAGTGGCGCCCAAAGCCAGGGCGGCGAGGCCGGTGAGGGCCATGGTTGAGGGTTCCGGAACGCCCGTATCGCCAGCCTTGATAAACGCGCCGCTGGTGTCCAGGGCTAAGCCCTCGACGGTTACTCTAGGGCCCAAGGTTGGGCTCGCGCCCCACGCGTCCGTCACGTCGAGGCTCAATTTCATCCAGCCATATACGGGGCCGCTACCAGAGCCCTCTACGAAGAGGGCATACTGGTGTTGGTAGGAGGAGGGCGTCGCAAGATGCCCTGCGGGAGCCCACGAATCGCAGAGTCCGGTCCCTTCTTCATGTTCGATACACGCTCCCTTACTCCACAAACGCAAACCCACGATACCGGCAGAGTTGGACTGGTGCGTGCCTGCGTTCCAAATGGCGTTTTCGGGGAAAACCCGAAGCACACTGAACAGGCCCGTGACCTTGGCCCTACCAGCGCCGCCGAAATTGAATGCGACGGACCGAGCCCCTTGGAAGGCGGTCCCCGTTTGTACTGTGTGCAGCAGGCCGGCAGAAAACGTGGCGTGGTCAAGCGCGCCAAACCCTACCACGTAATCGAGCGGGCCGGAGTAAGAAATGTTACCGGCTTGGGCCGTGCCCGCGGCTACACCCAACGCCCCGGCGCCCAGGGCCGAAATCGACGCCAATCGAGCGAGGTTCTTCTTTTTGATCCGCATTATCCCCTCCAACTGAAACAGCGTTACCCTTGTGCATGATGTTCCCCCCCCCGCGTTCGCGGCAGGGCGACCATCGCAACTTCATCGATTGAGTCTAGTCTGCATCATGCCCTTGCCAAAAGCAAGCATTTGTCCAGGAATTTGGACCAGAACGGTACTGTATCTCTGTACGTTTCCGTACTGAACGGTTTCCGGTTGCGGGAGGTGGCCCGAATCCCCAGCACCGAGGTCGGAGAGCGATGCCAATCGGGCGACGTCTTTCTTCCCGATCCGCACCACCAATGCCTCCAGCCGCAAAGTCCCCGGACGAGTGCCGTGGCGTTGCACGGCCGCCCCATGCAGCGCGGCGAATGGAAGCGTCGCCAGACGCTTTTTGCTTGCGGGTTCACGGATGGATGCGCCATATTGGTCTCGGATGGGCACGTTTCCAGTGGCGGACAATATCCTGTTCTTTACGGAACTGGTTTCCATGCCCGTGCTGGACGTTGAGGGCCGGCGCATCGGCCGCGTGAAGGATGCCGCCCTGGTTCCCATGGTGCACTCTTCCCGCATCGACCGCGTGCTGGTGGGCGGCGGCTATACCTGGCTGACCATCCGCTTCGACCAGATCCGCTCCATCGTCCTGGGCAAGGGTATCGTACTGGACGACGAGGTGCTCACGCCGTATCACGACGACGAGTACATGCTGCGCATCGGGCGCGACCTGCTGGACCAGCAGATCATCGACGTAACCGGCCGGAAGGTGGTGCGCGTGACCGACGTCACCATGGGCATCCACAATGACGGGGTTCGCGACACGCTCACGGTCCTGGACGTGGACATCGGCCTGCGCAGCATTTTCCGGCGGCTGTGCCAGGGCCTGGTTTCGCCGCGCTGGGTTCGCCGGCTGCAGGCGACCATTCCGCCCAACTCGATTCACTGGGACCTCTGCAACGTGGTGGAGACCGACCCGCTGCGGCGGCTGCGGCTGAACATCTCCTACGAGAAGCTGGAGAAGATGCACCCGGCCGACCTGGCGGACATCGTCGAAGAGTTGAGCCCCGCCGAACGCGGAGCCATCTTCGAGACCATCGACAGCGAAGCGGCCGCCGACGCGCTGTCGGAGGTGGATCCCAAGATGCAGGCCAGCATCCTCGAAGCCCTGGAGCCGGAAAAAGCCGCGGACATTGTCGAGGAGATGGCGCCGGACGAAGCCGCCGACATCCTTTCCGAACTGGAGGAAGAAACTTCCGAGGAGATCATGGACGAGATGGACTCGGCCGAGAAGACCGAGGTCCAGGAACTGCTCGAATTCGAGGAAGACACGGCCGGCGGCATGATGAACACCGAGTACGTGGCGCTGCACGACAACGCCACGGCCGCGGACGCCGTGGCCGCGCTCAAGGGCAACATCGACCTGCTGGAAAGCTTGAATACGCTGTTTCTGATCGATGAAGAGGAGCGGCTCACCGCCGCCATCCCGCTGGCACGGCTGTTCATCGCCGCGGGCGATGCCAGGCTCAAAGACCTGGCTTCCGAGACGCTCATCCAGGTGACCGTGGATGAGACCCAGAAGCGCGTCACCGCGCTCTTCGACAAGTACAACCTGCTGACTTTGCCCGTGGTGGACGAAGACGGCAAACTGGCCGGTGTCGTCACGGCCGACGACATCATCTCCGTGTTGAGGCAGAAGTAACGGATGCGGAAACTCCTGAGCCGCTTTCGTTATCACCTGCTGGTCTTCTTCGCGGTCATCGGGCCGGGATTCATCACCGCCGTGGTCGACAACGATTCCGGCGGTATCTACACGTATTCGGCCGCCGGGGCGAAATACGGCTATCTTCCGCTGTGGACCCTGCTGCCCATCACCGTGGTTCTCATCATCACGCAGGAAATGTGCTCGCGCATGGGCGCGGTTACCGGCAAGGGCCTCTCCGACCTCATCCGCGAAGAGTTCGGCCTGCGCATAACCTTTCTCCTGATGGCCGTGCTGGTGCTGGCCAACCTGACCAACGTCATGGCCGAATTCGCGGGCATCGCCAGCTCGCTCGAGTTGTTCCACATCAGCCGGTACATTTCGGTTCCGCTGGCGGCGTTGGCGGTGTGGTTCCTGGTGGTGAAAGGCAACTACCGGAGCGTCGAGAAGATCTTTCTGTTCGCCTGCGTCTTTTATGTCACGTACGTGATCTCCGGCATTCTGGTGAAACCCGACTGGAAAGAGGCCGCGCTATACAGCGTGAAGCCGGTGCTGATGCTGGATTCGGGCTATCTCTACATGCTCATCGGGATGGTGGGCACCACCATCGCGCCGTGGATGCAGTTCTACCTGCAGGCCGCCGTGGTGGAGAAGGGCATCACGGCCAAGGAGTACGCCGAATCGCGCATCGAAGTGATAGTAGGCTGCATCATGACCGCGGTGATTGCCTTCTTCATCATCGTGGCCTGCGCCGGCGCCATCTACAGCGTGCGGCCGCGCGACATCCAGGATGCTTCGGAAGCGGCGCTGGGGCTGCGGCCCTTCGGCGAATACGCCTTCCTGTTGTTCAGCGCGGGCCTGTTCAACGCCTCGATTTTCGCGGCCTGTATTCTGCCGCTTTCGACAGCCTACTCGGTGTGCGAGGGGCTGGGTTTCGAGGCGGGCGTGAACAAGCGCATGAGCGAAGCCCCGATCTTCTACTTCCTCTACACGCTGCTGATCGTGGTGGGCGCGGGCGTGGTTCTCCTCCCGGGCTTCCCGCTGGTGCGCATGATTCTGCTTTCGCAGGTTTTGAACGGCGTGCTGCTGCCCTTTGTGCTGATCTTCATGATCCTGCTCATCAACCGGCGGGACCTGATGGGCGAGTGGGTCAACTCCCGCTGGTTCAACCAGGTTTCCTGGATCACGGTGGTGGTCATGATCGGTCTGACGCTGGCGCTGGTGGGGATTACGGTGAGGGGGATGCCGTAAAGCGGCCAGTAATGGAGAGAATCACGCTGGAGTCCATTCCGATTGTAGTCGGGCGGGAGGAGGACGGGCGCTGGTGGGCCGATATCGAGTCCATGCCGGGCGTGATGGCGTACGGCGATACTCGGGAGTTGGCAATTGCCGCCGTACGCGCAGTAGCACTGCGAGTTGCCGCCGATTGCATGGAACACGGTGAAGAGATACCGGAACCGTTCACCAGGGTCTTCTCGGTGGCATGAGCCGACTCTTCCAACGGCATCGCATCATCTCGTAGCTCCTCTCCGCATCAACCGGCGAACTGCTTCAGCACGAGCGTCCCTTTCCGTTGCGGCCCCTATTGAGGCAATCTTCTCGAGCAACTCCGTAGCCGCGTGCTCGAAGACGGCTGAATCTTCGCTAAAGTCAGGAGACGCAGGATTGCAGAGGTCGCCGTAGCTCCTGAGACGGAAGAAAAACTCTCGCTCCTGTTCATCATTTAGCGCCGAGATCTCACTTCTATCAAAGAATCGTCGCAGGCACTTCCGGCCGTTGTCGAGTTCTCTAGGGTTACTTTTCAAGTAGATGTCAGCCAACTCGGACCAACACCATCGCACACCCAAACTGGCACCCTTTCGGAGCCAACCGATGGCCTGTTCGCGATTCTTGTTGGACCCTATTCCGTTCTGGCACATGTACGCCAATGCAAGAAAGGCTTCCGGAGCACCCAGTCTAGCTGCCTGCTCATATACTCGGTATGCACGTCTTTCATCGCGGATCTCGCCCTGCCATCCAAATCTATAATTGTCGGCTTGCCGAAGAATCTGGGCCCATGGCTCATGACCCTTGGTCATACTATAGCCAGAGTCGCGGTTAGGTTCGGGCGAGTCCACGGTTGGAGGCGCGCCACGTTGTCCGTGGGGGAACCGACTTCGCGCTGCAAGAATGGCATCGACCACGAGATTCAGCGGGGCGTCGAAAAACTCCCGTTGCCGTGAGACCCGATGGCCTTTGGATTCGAGGTAAGCATGAACGAACTCTTCTGCAAGCGCACTATCATCAAAGAAAGACTCATACGCGAGCACAAACGGTGTCGGTACTGCCGTGACATTCAACTCCCGCAATCGTTCGTCAGTGGAGCGATTTGTCCTGCCAATTTTCAAGAGGCCGGGCATCGATGGGTTCATCAGGACGTAAACAAATCCAGGTTCGCTCATGGGAGGTCAACGTCCGTAGTTTGCCTTACCATTTCGATACTCATTGTTGGGTCTCCGGAAGCCACCGGCACAGGTACAGGAAGACGTTTCAATTATAAAGGGTACCAGATCTGAATATTGAAAAGAAACCCTCCTGAAACGGCACGAACACGACCAAGACCAGCACCGGCCAGCTTGGCGAGGAATGTCGCCTTCTTTTCTGGAAGAGCGTTATGATAAACTAGGCTGAAATGTTGCGGCGTATCGAGATTGAAGGGAATAGCTCGCAAGTAGTCGAAGCTACAGACGGTAGCCTTCAAATTGTTGATCATCCTGAACTAACAGTTAGACGATTAGGCAACCACGTCATTGAGGTGTTCAGAGGCGACAAGTCCTTGGGACGTTTTCGAGATGAAAAGGCGACTTGGATTCCAAGAATGATATAACAGACGGGGAACTGAACGCGGTTCGGTGGATCCCAGCGCAATAGGAAGTCGCCCCTTCAGGAACTCAGCGCCCGGAATCCGTTCCACAATCAGGCTGAGCAGCATGACCGTTTTTCATGCGATACCTAATGGGAGCCCAATGCGGATCGTCTCAAAGCCTTGGTTTACGTTACAGGGGGCCGGTTCCGGTCCCGAAACTTACCGTTTGTGAGCCGCGCCAAGGCCCTCCGATATCCCGGCCAGCCAGCCCCCAACTCATCATTCAGCCTTCCGCCGCGGCGGGCGCAAGAGTCTGGCCGGCAGCTTCGAAAGGTACGTCAGCCTCTCGATCACGGGCAACAGGCGCCGCACGGTCCGCCCGTGCAATATGAGGCTGCCGGCCACTAGCGCCGGATGCGGAATCGTGGTGCAGCAGCGCGAACAGATGTCGATTTCACCCGCCCGGCCTGTTGCGTGGAGGCGGCGCATCTGCTGCATGGCATCGGAATTCCAGATGTCCGCCAGCGGTTGTTCGCCGATTTTGCCCACGGGGGCGCCATCCAGCATGTAGCTCTGGCAGCAGGGGTAGACATCTCCGTTCTGCTTGACGTACATCGGCCCGCGCCAGAGGTAGTGGCAAGGGTGCTTCCAATCGCCGGCTGCGTGGCCGGCATCGGGACGCATCAGGTTGGTTTCGTCCTCCTTGATGCGGACCTGATCTATGCCCGGCACGGCCTTCCAGAACCGGATGAAGTCGTCCACCTCCGCCCGATTGCCCTCCATCACCACCATCTGCACCACCACCTGGAGCCGCGAGCGGCGCTCGTGTTTCAGGCGCGCGAAACGGACGAAATTATCGCGCACCTTCTCGAACTTCGCGCCCTTGCGGTAGAACTCGAAGGTCTCTTTTCTGAAGCCATCGAAGCTCAGCGTGATCTGTTCGAGCGGCGAATCGAGAATGCGACCGGCGCAGCGCTCGTAGAGAAACGTGCCATTGGTCGAGAGCAGTGTCGAGACGCTGTGGTGGTGGCACAACTCGATGCGCTCGAAGATATGCGGATCCATGAAAGGCTCGCCCAGCCCGATCAGCATCATGTGCTCGGCGGAGTCTCCGGCTTCGCAGACGAGCCGCTCGAAGACCTCGTCCGCCATGTCGGCCTTGGGTTGCGGATGGGTTTCCCGCGGGCACATGGGGCAGTAGAGGTTGCACTTGGCGGTGGTCTCGACAATGTACTCGACCGGCAGCGCCGGGAGCCTGGCCCGGCGCGCGAGGTAGCCCCACAGAAGCTTGGCCCGGTTCCAGACCCTCATGCGCACCTTCATTGTAATGGGGGGCCGGGGGCCGGGGGCCGGGGGTCGGGGGCCGGGGGCCGGTGGCCAGGGGCCGGGGGTGGGGGCGCTACGGCTTGTAGACCGTTCCGGCTTTCATGACGAACTTCACGCGGCGCAGAGAGGTGATGTCGGTGGCGGGGTCGCCATCGACCGCAATCAGATCGGCGAACATGCCGGGTTTCACCTCGCCGATGTTCATGTGCAGAACGCGGCCGGCTACCGAGGTCGCGGCCTTTAGCGCGTCGAGCGCGGGCATGCCGTAATCTACCATCAACTCGATCTCTCGCGCGTTCTCTCCGTGCGGGAATACGCCTATGTCGCTGCCGCTGAGGATGGTCACACCGGCGTCGAGCGCCGCCTTGAAGCTGGCGCGCTTCTGCGCGATGCCGGGCGGCTCGGGCTGGCCCCACTTCCAGCCGGCGTAGAGGCTGGTGGCTTCCGTGGCGGCGAGGGTGGGGCAGAGGGCCACGTGGCGCTCCACCATGAGCTTGAAAACCTCCGGCGTGCCGCCGTCTCCGTGCTCGATGGTTTCGGCTCCGGCCAGGATGGCGCGGCGCATGCCTTCGGTTGTGGCGGCGTGCACGGCGACGGGCACGCCGGCGTTGCGGGCGGTCGCGACGGCCAGCTTCATCTCCTCGAGTGAAAAGGTGGGATGCGCGCCCGGAAGCGGGCCCCAGCGGTAGTCGCCGTAGAGCTTGACCCAATCGGCGCCGTGGCCGATTTGATCGCGCACCACGCGGATCAGCGCGTCGACGCCGTCGGCTTCCTCGGCGCCCTGCGGGACGCGCCATTCGAGCGCGAATCCCTTGGGGGCGTAAGCTCCGGTGGCGACGATGGCGCGGGTGGCGGCGAGCAGGCGGGGACCGGGAACGATGCCCTGATCGATGGCCTGTTTGAGCTCCACATCGGCGTAGCCGGCGCCCTCGGTGCCCAGGTCGCGCATGGTGGTGAAGCCGGCCATGAGCGTGGCGCGCAGGTGGTTGACGGCGCGCGCGGCGCGCAGAGCGAGGCCCTCATGCAAGACCTGGTCGTTCCAGACGGTCTCGTTGTAAGCATGCAAGAGAATGTGCGAATGGCCCTCGATGAGGCCTGGCATCAAGGTGGCGCCCGGCAGCTCGACGACTTTGGCGCCGGTGGCGTCGATGCCGGCGGCCGGGCCGGCAGCTTCGATGCGATCCCCGGCCACCCGGACGGCCCAGCCCGTGTGCATGGCCTCCCCGTCGAACACGCGCGCCGGCTTCAGCAGCAGGGCGGCGGGCGCCTGCGCCTGGACCGCGAGCGGGACTAGGGCGAGGAAGAGGCAAATCCAGGGGAGACGGTGGGGTGGCATGGGGTGATTATAAGCCGGTTTGCGGCTGGAGGCGCCGCGATCAACGGGGAATTTGGGGCAGGCCGAAGACCTGCCCCGCCTCAGGGTTCTAAGCGCATTTACGCGTAGAGGCTGATTGTGCCGCCCGCGGATCCGCTTTGGGAATCGGTGCTGCTGGCAGTTGTCGTTTGGTCGGTCGCGCCGCTGTCGGAGTCGGAGTCCGAAGCGCTCGACGCGTGCCGATGACGATGGCCGTGGTGCGCGGACTGGACGCCGCCGGATGCGCCGCTCTGGAAACCCGCCTTCAAATCGGATTGCAACTGGGAGAAGGCGGTCTGTGCGCCGGTCAGGTCGCCGGAGCTGAGGGCTTTGCCGAGGGCGGCGAAGTCGTTTTGAATCGGGTTGTTGCCTGGATTTGCCGGTTGCCGGTTTGAGGACTGGCCACCGGATCGATCGCTCTGTTGAAGCTGTTGCAGCGCCGCGAACGCCTGCTGGGCACCCGCGAGGTCCCCGGATTGAAGCGTACCGGCGAGTTGCTTGAAATCCTGCTTCCATTGATTCGCGAGGCTGCGCCAATCGGTTTGATCGAGACTGGAATTCGAAGAAATGCTGGAAATGGACATTTTTAACTCCTCCAACAAAAACCTCATCGGCCTGCTCCGCGGAGCATTCGACTGATTCAGCGTCGAGCGGGGATGGCCCTTTCGAGGCAGGTCGGTGTCACGCCGGCGAGCAGCACTCCCCAGCCAACGTCACACTGGTGTAACAGGCGGGCGAGATAATCGCCGGATATCGGAAAAGCCGGCAACGGGAGGCCTCGGTTCATTACAATGGTCCTTACGATTGTACTGCGATGAAACGCGTAATTACCGCACAGGATGTGCCGGCCGCGGGCGAGCTGCGGGTTCCCATCGGGACCCTGGTGACGCCTTCGGCTCGGGAAGTGGCTGGGGACCGCGGGGTGCGGATCGTCGAGCTGCCGGAAGACCAGATCTCCGCACTGGCCCCGCCGGATAAGACCGTGGCGTTGGGCGCCGACCACGGCGGCTACCTCTTGAAGGAAGCCCTCAAGCCGATTCTGGAGGGGCTGGGCCTGGAAGTGCGGGATGTCGGGGTGTACGATGAGAAACCGGCCGACTACCCCGACCTGGCGCTCAAAGTAGCTGAATTGGTGGCCTCGGGCACGGCTGCGCGGGGCGTGGCGATTGATGGCGCGGGCATCGGCTCATGCATGGCGGCCAACAAGGTGCCGGGCGTCCGCGCGGCCCTATGCTATGATAAAGCTTCCGCTCGAAACAGCCGGGAACATAATGATTCTAATGTGCTTACGCTCGGCGCCCGGCTCTTGACCCAAACCCAGGCGGAAGAGGTTTTGCGCACCTGGGTGGCCACCCCGTTCGCCGGCGGACGCCATCAGGCACGGGTGCAGAAGATCCTGGATATCGAGCGGAAGTATTCGAGGAAGGACCCGTCTTGAACCAAGCGGAACTGGACCGGCTGGTCGCTCAAATCGGCGAAGAAATTCTGGCGCGCGTGGCGCCGGCCGCGCCGGCTGCGGTTGCCAGGAAGGGCGAAGGACTCAACCTGCCGGACCAGGTGTGCCCGGGGTGCGTGCAGCGCTGCGCCCAGACCTGCTCGCGCAATACCAGGGAGATCATCGCGGCCGGCGCCGACCGTGTTTCCGCCAGCGAGCGGTTGACCAAAATCGACCCGGGCATCGCGTCCCTCATCGACCACACCATTCTCAAGCCCGAAGCCACGCGCAACGACCTGCTCAAGGTGTGCCGCGAGGCGCGCCAGTACAATTTCGCCAGCGTGTGCGTGAACCCCTACTGGGTGCCGCTGGTGCGCGCGGAGCTGGCGGGATCGCCGGTCAAGATTTGCACCGTGGTGGGCTTTCCGCTGGGGGCCACCTCGACGGCCGCCAAGGTGGCGGAAACCGTTGTCGCCTTGCGCGATGGCGCGCAGGAAATCGACATGGTGATCAACGTCGGCGCGCTGCGCTCGGGAGATAACGAAGCCGTCAAGCTGGATATCCGGCAAGTGGTGAAAGTGACGCACGAAGCCAAGGCCATCGTGAAGGTGATCCTGGAGACGGCGCTGCTCGACGATAACCAGAAGGCCATAGCGTGCACGCTCGCGAGAATGGCGGGGGCGGATTTCGTCAAAACTTCGACTGGTTTCGGCCCGTCGGGGGCCACCGCCCACGATGTGGCGCTGATGCGCAGCGTGGTGGGGCCCGAGATGGGCATCAAGGCCGCCGGCGGCATACGCACGCTGGCGGATCTACAGGCCATGACGGCCGCGGGGGCGACGCGCATCGGGGCCAGCGCCAGCGTCAAGATTGTCGAGGCCACCGCCTCCCGATAGGCGCGCCATGCCGTCCACCCGCAAAACCCCAGTCCGGTTCAGGGAAAGGTCGGAGATGCTGGACTTCCTGCTGGAGGTCTCGGCAGCCACGACCCAGACGCTGGACCTGGACCATCTGCTGGCGAGCGTCGCGGAAATCATCAAGAAGGTGCTGCCGTACGACTTGTTCGCGATCCTGCTCTACAACGAGCGGCGCAGGGACCTGCGCATCCGCTACGGGGTGGGGCATCGCGAGGAAGTGGTCCGCGACATCGCGCTGGCGCTGGGCCAGGGCATCACCGGAACCGCGGCGGCGCGCGGCGAGCCGGTGCTGGTGGGCGATGTGCGCAACGATCCGCGGTACCTGAGCACGGTGGACGCGGTGCGCACGGAGATGGCCGCCCCCATGACCGCGCGGGGCAAGCTGGTGGGCGTGATCGACCTGCAATCCACGCGCCCGCACGCCTACACGGAATACGACCGCGCGCTGCTGCGCCTGATCGCGGCGCGCGTGGGCACGGCCATCGACAACGCGCGGCTGTACCGCCGCGTGGAGCGGCAGAACCGGACGCTGAAGACGCTGTCGAACATCTCGCGCGAATTCTCTTCCATCCTGGACCTCAACGAGCTGCTGGGGAAGATCGCCAGCACCATGCGCAACCTGATCAATTACGACGCCTTCAGCATCCTGCTGGCGGACAACGAGGCCAGGGCGCTGCGCCACCTCTTCAGCATCCGCTACGACAAGCGCGTGAACATCGACAATGTTCCGCTGGGCAAGGGACTCACCGGGGCGGCCGCGGAATCGCGCGAGGTGGTGCGCGTGGACGACACCACCAAGGACCCGCGCTACATCGCCTCGCACACCGATATCCGCTCCGAAGTGGCCGTGCCGCTGATTGTGCAGGACCGCGTGGTGGGCGTGATGGACCTGGAAAGCGACCGCGTCGGCTACTTCACCGACGAGCACGTGCGCACCCTGACGCTGCTGGCGCCGCAAGTGGCCAGCAGCGTGGAAAACGCGCGCCTGTACCAGGAGCTGGCCGCGCGAGAGCGCCGCATGGAAGAGGACCTGGAGGCGGCGCGCGAGTTGCAGCAGGTCTTGCAGCCGGACGCCGCGCCGGAAATCGAAGGCCTGGATGCGGCCGTGCGCCTGCGCCCGGCGCGCGAGATTTCGGGCGACATCTACGACATCTTCGAGCAGCGCGACCGGCAGACGGTGGTGGCCTTCGGGGACGTCAGCGGCAAGGGGGCGGCGGCGGCCCTGTACGGCGGCCTGATGAGCGGCCTGTTGCGCACGCTGGCCCCGCGCCGGCGCCGCCCCGCCGAGCTGATGCGGGCGCTCAACAACGCGCTCATCGAGCGCAAGGTGGAGGCGCGTTATGTCACGCTGTGCGTGCTGTTGTGGGACCCCGCCACGCGCCAGATCGTGATGGCCAATGCCGGCGCGCTGCCGCCCATGATCTGCCGCGGCGCCGAGATCCTGAAAATCCGCGTGGAAGGCGTTCCGCTGGGCCTGCTGGATTCCCGCGAATACGAAGAAGTGGCGTTCCAGGCGGCTCCCGGCGATACCATCGTTCTGTACTCCGACGGAATCACCGACCACATGGACGCCGCCGGCCACGACTACGGCCGCGGCCGCCTGGCGCAGGTAGTCCGCGCGCAGTGCCGCAAGCCCGCCGGCGAGCTGGTGGCCGCGATTTTCGACGACCTGAACAAGTTCGCCACTAAGGCATTCGACGACCAGACGGTCTTCGTGATGAAGGTGAAGTAGGGGAGGCTTGCCCGCCGATTTCGCCGGCCAGATACATGCACATGCATGTATAATCGGATTGTGAGGACCACGATTGAGATCAAGCCCGAGCACCGCGCCAAGCTCCTGGAACTTGCGGCGCGCAGGGGAGAGAAGGGCTTCTCGTCCGTGGTTGCCGAGGCTGTAGAAGTTTACCTGGCAGGCAACGCCGGGCAGGAGCGATTCCGAAAGCGGGCGTTGCGTCTTCGCGGCACGCTGCCGCACAATGAAGCGCGGCGGCTGCAACAGAGTTCGGAAACTCTGCGCGGGTTCTGGCGATGACCGTCGCCGATACGGACGTGCTCATCGACTTCCTGGCTGGGGCGGAGCCGGCCGCCGAATGGGTCGCAGCGGAACTGGAACGCGGCTCCCTGCTCACCACCGTCATCACCCGTTTCGAACTGCTCTCCGGCGCTCGCAACTCACGTCAGGAGAATTCCATTCGCCAACTGTTGGCCGCGGTGCCGGCTTTGGAACTGGACCATGAAGCTGCCGACAAAGCGGCCGAAGTGAGAAGGTCGCTGGACCGTTCGGGCGCTTCCATCGGGATGGCGGATAGCCTCATAGCAGGCATCGTGCTGGTACACAGCGGCGAATTCCTGACGCGGAATCGCCGGCATTTCGAGCGCGTGCCGGGACTCCGGCTCGCCGAGCGGAAATAGCTGCCGATTCGGGAGAATCCAGTGGACTAAAGTGGTGCGCCCGGCGTGACTCGAACACGCGACCTTCTGGTTCGTAGCCAGACGCTCTATCCAACTGAGCTACGGGCGCATCGTTTATAATGAACTACTTGCAGTCAATAGCAGAGGGCTGAGATCCCTTGACCCTGCCCCAACACACGCGTCTGTCCTACAGCGTAGCCGCCACTCGATCTGGTGCGTGTGTCGTCCATTCCTTTTACATATTAGCATTGGGGACGGGGCTTGCGCACGCGAGTCTTTTGTCCTGCGAGGTGCCGCGGGCGTGCTGAGCTGAGAGCGCGATGAAGGAATGAAAATGAAACGAGACTATTTTTCGAGGCGTAATCTTATCTCGCTGCTACCGCTCGGCACAGGCCTGCTCGCGCAAGGAGGCCTGGCTGCCCAGACCAGTTCCGGTGTGGCTGACGCCAGCGGGGGCGCCCGCATTTACAATGTTCGCGACTATGGCGCCAAGGGCGATGGGGCGACGTTGGACACGGCGGCTTTCCAGGCGGCGCTCGATGCCTGCAATCGGGATCGTGGCGGTGTGGTCCTGGTTCCGGCCGGCGATTTCATTGTCGGGACGATTCAAATCAAGAGCAACGTCACGCTGCGCGTGGCTGCGGCAGGGCGTGTTCTGGGCAGCGGGAACCCCGCGCACTATTCCGCGGGAACGGGTGTTCCGCCGCGAAACGGGAACGTGGTCTTGTTGTATGCGGTAGAAGCCGAAAACATCACCATTGAAGGCCCCGGCACCATCGATGGCCAGGGAGAAAAGTTCTGGACGGGCAGGGGCGACGAAACCGGCCCGGTGGGAGACCCCTCCAAGGCGTATTTCGAGCGCCCGCACCTCGGGATCTTCTACAGATGCAGGAATCTGTCCATCCGCGACATCTTTCTTCGGAACAGCGCGTATCATTGCCTGCGCATCCTGAGCTGCAGCTATGTCAAATTCGATGGGATTCAGATCTATAACCGGGTCAATTTCAACAACGACGGTTTCCACTTCACCGACGCCGAATACGTAAAAGTCGGCAACTGCAACGTGAAGTGCCAGGACGACGCGTGCATGCTGGGCGGGAGCTGCCGCTTCGTTACGGTTACCAACTGCACTTTCAGCACGCGGTGGTCGGTATTCCGCATCGGGGGCGGCCTGACGGAGAATATCGCCGTCTCGAATTGTGTTATCAACGATACGTACGGATGCCCGATCAAGATCGCGTTGGGGGCGAACACGCGGATGGAGAATATATCGTTCTCAAACCTGATCATGAACAACGTCACGGGCCCGATTAGTGTCGGACTGGATTCCGCGAGGCGGCGCCCGGGCGGTCCGCAAGACGAAGCCCGCGCTCCCGGAATTGTACGCAACCTGGCGTTCCGCGGGATCCGGGCGACGGTGCTTTCGGTGCGTGGCCAATATCCGGAGATGCCGTTCGAGACCGGCTACAATCCCGGCGAGGTGCGCTCTTGCCTGACGCTGAACGGCGCGGGTCGGGACGTGATCCAGGGCATCACGCTCGACGACATTCAAATCACCTACGGGGGAGGCGGCACCTCCGCGGAAGCTCGCCGCGAGATTCCCGAAATAGGAGGCGAGTACTTCGAGATCGGGACGCCGCCGGCTTACGGGTTATTCGCGCGCGGCGTACAGGGGCTGAACGTGAGCAACGTCCGGTTCGACCTCGCCACGCCCGACCAGCGGCCCGCGGTGGTATTCGACCGGGTTCGCGACGCCGCGGTGAACGGGCTAAGCGTGCAGGGCAATTCGGAAGCGGAATCGGCTGTCCGCCTCCACGATAGCCAGGACGTACTCTTCAGCGCCTGCCGCGTGCTCACGCCGTCCAAGCTGTTTCTGCAGGTGGAAGGCAGCAAGGCATCCGGCATCGTCATCGATGGCGGAGACCTGTCGAAATCCGTAGCGCCATTTCATGTAGGGGCCGGGGCCGCGGAGAAGTCGGTGAAGCTTCGCGCTTAGTTGGGACGCTCACAAGAACAGTCCGGTTCGAATTCAACGGTTAAGGCCACAAGGAACTCATCGCGATATGAAACCATCTGCCACCAAAACGAAAAAACACCCTTACCGCAATGCCGATTTGTCCGCCGCGAGACGGGTCAAAGACCTTTTGTCCCGACTGACGCTGGAAGAAAAGGCCGCCCAGATGATGTGCTTCTGGCAAAAGAAGGCCGAAACCCTGGTGGATGCCGACGGCAACTTCGATCTTCGAAAGGCCAAGGCGGCTTTCAAGAACGGGCGGGGGATCGGCCAGGTCGGCCGCCCCAGCGAGGCGGGGAAGGGCCTGAACGCCCGTGGCACGGCGGAGCTCGCCAACGCGATCCAGAGGTTCTTGATCGAGAATACACGGCTGGGGATCCCCGCGATCTTTCACGAGGAATGTCTGCATGGCCACGCGGCCATCGATGCCACCAGCTTCCCTCAGCCAATCGGTCTGGGCGCCACGTTCAATCCCGAGCTGGCCGAGCGGCTCTTCACCATGACCGCGTGGGAAGCGCGGCTGCGCGGCACGCACCAGGCGCTGACGCCGGTGGTGGACGTGGCGCGCGAGCCACGCTGGGGCCGCGTGGAGGAAACCTACGGCGAGGACCCCTACCTGGTATCGCGGATGGGCATCGCGGCGGTCCGCGGATTCCAGGGCGACGGCACGTTTCGCGATAAGCGGCGCGTGATCGCCACTTTGAAGCATTTCGCCGCGCACGGCCAGCCGGAATCGGGCACCAACTGCGCCCCCGCGAACGTATCGATGCGCGTGCTTCGCGAGACCTTCCTCTATACCTTCAAGGAGGCTATCGAAAAGGGCGGAGCCATCAGCGTCATGGCCTCCTACAACGAGATCGACGGCGTGCCGTCCCACGCCAACCGGTGGCTGTTGCGGGACGTGCTCCGCAAGGAATGGGGCTTTGAAGGGTTCGTGGTGTCGGACTACAACGGAATCTGGGAATTGAGCCAGCGCGCGGAGGTCCGCGGCCACTCGGTGGCGAAAGACAAGAAGGAAGCATGCGCTCTGGCGGTGCGGGCCGGCGTCAATATCGAGCTGCCGGATCCGGCGTGTTACCCGCACCTGGTGGAACTGGTTCGCCAGGGCGCGCTGAAGGAATCGCAACTCGACGGCCTGGTCGCTCCGATGCTCTTATGGAAATTCCGGCTGGGCCTCTTCGACGATCCGTACACCGACCCGGACGAAGCGGAGCGCGTGGTAGGGTGCGACGATCATCGGAAGCTGGCTTTGCAGGCGGCGCGGGAAACCATTACCCTGCTGAAAAACGAAAACCATGTGGCGCCGCTCGATCTCGGTCGCGTTCGTTCCATCGCGGTCATCGGCCCGAATGCGAATCGCGTCCTGCTGGGCGGCTACAGCAGCGTGCCCAAGCACAACGTTACCGTGCTCGAGGGCATCCGGGCGAGGGTCGGCGGCCGGGCGAAGGTGCTTTACAGCGAGGGCTGCAAGATCACGATCGGCGGCTCATGGCACCAGGATGAGGTGGTACCCAGCGATCCCGATGAGGACCGCAGGCAGATCGCGGAGGCGGTCGAGGTTGCGAAACAGGCGGATGTGATTGTGCTGGCCATCGGCGGCAACGAGCAGACCTCACGGGAAGGATGGGCGTTCAACCATCTGGGCGACCGTGCCAGCCTCGACCTGGTCGGAAGACAGGAAGAGCTGGTCGGGGCGATGGTCGGGACCGGCAAGCCGGTGATTGTGTTCCTGTTCAACGGCCGGCCGATCTCCATCAATTCCATCAGCCGGGACGTGCCGGCGATCTTCGAGTGCTGGTACCTGGGCCAGGAGACCGGTCATGCCGTCGCGGAGGTCCTCTTCGGCGATTTCAATCCGGGCGGAAAGCTGCCCATCACCATTCCCCGCTCCGCCGGCCATTTGCCGGCATTCTACAATTACAAGCCCTTGGCGCGCCGCGGCTATTTGTTCGACGATGTGTCGCCGTTGTATGCCTTCGGCTACGGTCTGAGTTACACGACTTTCGCCATCGGGAACTTGCGGCTGTCCCGGAAGACGATCGGCCGCGACGGCGCCGCTCGCGTCCTGGTGGACGTGACCAACACCGGCAAGCGCGAGGGAACGGAAGTCGTGCAGATGTATATTCGCGATCTGGTCGCCTCCGTAACACGGCCGCTCAAGGAGTTGAAAGGTTTCGAGAAGGTCTTCCTGCGGCCGGGCGAAACCAAGACCGTCGCGTTTCAGATCGCGCCCGAGTCGCTGGCGTTCTACAACATCGACATGGAACATGTGGTCGAGCCCGGCGGTTTTGAGATTATGGTCGGCCATTCGTCGCGCGACTGCGATTTGCAGAAGGTGGTCCTGCGTGTCCGGTAAACCCCCAAAACTGTCGTTTCTGGAAAAGGCGGGCTACAGCGTCGGTGACGCCGCCGCCAACTTCGTCTTCCAGACGATGATCCTGTTCCAGTTGAGCTTCTACACGGACACGATGGGGATCGCGGCCGCTTCCGCGGGCACGCTCCTGCTAGTGGGGCGGCTGTGGGACGCGTTCTTCGATCCGCTGATGGGCGTGATGGCCGACCGCACCAAGACGCGCTGGGGCAAGTTCCGCCCGTGGGTGCTTTGGACGGCGATACCGTGGGGCGTGGCTCTGGTCCTGGCCTATACGACTCCCGACTGGGGAACGACGGGGCGACTGGTCTACGCGTGCTTGACCAACATTCTTCTGATGACGATGTATTCGGCCAATAACACGCCCTATTCGGCGATGACCGGCGTCATGACCGGCGACATCCATGAACGCACCAGCCTGTCGTCGTATCGCTTTGTGGCGGCCATGATCGCACAGCTCATTGTGGGCGGCTTCACGCTGCCGCTGGTCGCCAGGTTTGGGCACGGCAACAACGCCAAGGGGTGGCAAATGACCATGGTGTTGTGGGCCACGATTTGCCTGGTCCTGTTCGTCATCACGTTTCTCACCACCCGCGAGCGCATCCTGCCGGACCCGAAGCAGGAGGTGTCCGCCAGCCTGGATTTCGGCAATTTGCTCAAGAATGGGCCTTGGATCACGATGTTCATCCTGACGGTGGCGCTCTTCCTCGTCACGGCCATGAGGGGCGGTACCTTGTTTTATTATTTCCAGTATTACGTCGACCAGGGCCGTCTGTTCGGACTCCTTCAGTCTTTGGGCCTGACCAGCGCGGCGAACGGGGCCGCTCCCGCCGGGACATGGCACTCCTTGCTGAATACGTTTGGCCTGATTGTGGATGCGGCCAGGACGAATGTGTTTCGGTGGGCTTCAGCCTGCTGAATATTTCCAGTCAGATCGTGACCGTCGCCGGTGTGCTTTGCTCGACTTTTCTGTCGATCCGGTTTGGCAAGAAGGCCGTCGCCATTGTGGGTTTCTCGGCGACCACGATATTCATGGCCCTATTTGTTCTGCTGCCTCCCACCTCCATCGGGACGGTGTTCATTTTGGAGTACATTCGTGCCCTGGTGTATGCCCCAACGATTCCCCTCATTTGGGCCATGTTTGCGGATGTGGTGGATTATGGGGAATGGAAGACCGGGCGGCGTACCACCGGAGTCATCTACGCGACCCTCTTTTTCGCCCTCAAAGCCGGTTTGAGCCTGGGCGGCGCGGTCGCCGGCTGGCTGCTCTCCGGTTACGGCTACCGGCCCAATGCGGTCCAGACGGCCGGGGCTTTGCGGGGCATTCGCATGACCATTAGCGTCTATCCGGCAGCTTTTTTCCTGATCGTGATTGCCTGCTTGATTTGCTACAAGATCGGCAAGAGGCTGAATATCCAGATACAGGATGAACTGGCGGAACGGCGGAAGAGCTTCGCGACTGGTTAGTGGAGAACCCGTCGGGCCCCAGAGACCTACCGGTCCTCATCGAGCACTTCAATGGCCAACAAAACCGAATAGTTCCTGACCGGTACAAAGGAAAGCTGGATCTTGCCCTGGGCATCCGGCTTCACGCGGTGGAAGGTCTCTTCAATCACTCGGTACGGGCCGCCCGCCGTCTTGAGGACGTCAAGCCCGCTTACCAGCGTTTTTCCGTTGCAGTAGATATCGAACAGCCGGTCGCCCACTCCACTCTTCTGGGTCCCGTCGCGCCCGAAGACGGGTTCGGCGAACATCAGGCGAAGCCGATAACTGCCGTCGGCAACCGGAATGGCGTAGTTGAAATTGCCGGTACGGTAGGACGAGAAGCTGCCAAAGCCGGGATCTTGAATCGAATCGATCAGCTCCGCAACCCAGCCTCCCGAAAAGTAACGGTCCGCTTTCCAAAACTGCCCATTGCGGTCGAAGTAAGAGTGATTGGAGCACAGAATCCGCACGGGCAGCATTTTGCCGCGGACCCCAGGCAGCACCTCAATCCCGTTGAGAAGCGCGCGATTTCGCCGGGGCAGGAAGTCCAGACGGAGGAATCCATCTTTGCCCGGGGAGACATCCTTGAAAAGCTTCTCATCGGCGATGTAAACGCCGCCGGCATCTTTCGCGATATCGAACATTGGCAGCAGCGGCACGCCGTTGATGGAGACATCGAACTCGCGCTGCGTATCCGCACCAACCGCCAAGGGCCAAAAAACCTCGGCGAAGTGAAGATGCAGCTCGTACACTCCCTGAGGCAGCGGGATCGCATAACTGAAGCTGCCCCGCCGGCCGGTCTGGTAAAGGGACTGATCGAAGGTCCGAAGGATCTGGTTGCCGGCTTGGCTGAATGCCGCGCCACCAGTGAAATAGCAATCGGCAAGCCACGTGCCGCCCGCCACGTCCACAGATGGCGTGTTTCCTAAGCCGGCGCGAATGCTAATCCCCGGTGTGGTGCTGGGGGGCGCCGGCAAGGCGGAGGGAATCCTGGCCGAAGACGTGCGTGAACGATAGATGGCGGTTACTCCCACCACCGCAAGGATGGATACCGTCGCGACCAGAGTCAGCGTCCAAGCGAGGGTCCTTCGCGATGAGTGCGAAGGCGGGGCGCCCGGCTGTTCGAGAGCTGCCCGGCTTTCTGAAACACCGGCAGGCTCGGACTCGACCGGGGCACCAGGAGGCGGATGTATGTCCAGCGAAAACGAGTCGGCGGGCTCGGCCGCCTGGCCTTCCGGTGTGGTGGCATGGAAAAACTCGGGCCGGTAGCCAGTCGAGGAGATTCGGATCTGAAGGGGATGGGCCACGCCGTCGGTTTCGTAGTACCGTTGCAGGTGTTTGCGGAGGCGGCTAACCTGCACGCGCACGATGCTGTCCTCTTCCGCACGGAAGTCGGGGCGCCGGTCCAGAGCTTCCACGGCGATGCTGTACTCCCGAATCGTGTCGGCTTGGTTGGCGAAGTGCTTTTCGCAGATATACTTGAGAATCTTGGCGAGGTAAGGTGCCCGCACGAACGGCGCGGAGGCAAGCACGACCTCGAGTTCAGCCCTCTCCCGAGGTTCGTTCCTGACGTCCGAAACACCCATTGGTTCGCGGGACCGCTCCTCCCGAATTATACAACCGGGGACCAGCCGGCGCTGAAGGGACGACCGTCTTCAGAATTCTCGATGGGACCACAACTCGAGTGTCAGACCGGGAAGGACCTACAGTTCGCGATTGAGATCGGTTTCCCGGTGGTGCGGGGCCGCTCGGGGCGAATTCCGGCGGAAAAAGTCCCAAATCCGGCTGCGTTACGGCGGACGTAGCAGCTACCGTTACCTCCGTTAACTGCCACGTAGCGTTACCGTCACTTATACTTGCGCCATCTGTAACTTGTAATTGGGGTAACCGGTGCCTACACTGATTTCGTACAACTGCCGCGCGGAGCCAACCATGGGCCTGGGTGCCATACCGCGCGGAACCTCCCGGGTGTGGGAAGGACTGGAGGTTTATGTCACGCACACGAAACTTGGGGCTGGTAGTCCTCTTCCTGTTCCTGCTGGCCGCAGCCGTAGGGACCACTTCCGCCCAAACCATCAGCAGCACAATCATTGGTACGGTAGCCGACCCCGGCAATGCCGTGATTCCGGACGCTAAGGCCACCCTGACCAATCGGGCCACGGGGACGGTTCGAACCGGCCAGTCGAACGAGGCCGGCCTGCTCCGTTTTCTGGACGTGCCGGCCGGAGACTACTCGCTTCGGATTGAGGCCGCCGGCTTCAAGACGCAGACGGTCGCGGACATCGCATTAGCCAGCTCCGAGACCCGCGACTTGGGAACGCTGGTCATGCAGATCGGCGCCATGACGGAAAACGTCTCGGTCACCGCCGAGGCGACCCCGGTGCAGACCGCCAGCAGCGAAAGAAGCGCGCTGATCGATTCCACCCAGTTGAACGATGTCGCCCTGAAGGGCCGCGACGTGTACGGATACATGAGGCTCTTGCCCGGCGTTGTGGATGCCACCGCCAGCAGGGACCTCTCCAATGCCTTTGCGGTGCAAGGGGTCAGCATCAACGGGCAAACCAGCGCCAACAAGAACGTGACCTTCGACGGCATTACGATCCTGGACTCGGGCGGGCAGAACAACACCTTCGTCGCGCCGAACCTCGACGCCATCGCCGAGGTCCGCGTGGTGACCAACGCCTACCAGGCGGAATTCGGCCGGGCGTCCGGCGGCGGCATCAACCTCATCACTAAGAACGGAACCCGGGAGTTCCATGGCTCGGGGTACTGGAACCGCCGCCACGAGGACATGAACGCCAACACCTTTTTCAATAACCGCTCCGGTGTCCGGCGTCCGCTCTATCGGTACTTCATCGGCGGCTACAGCGTCGGTGGGCCGATCTACATTCCCAAATTGGTCAATACCAAACGGCAGAGGTTCTTCTTCTTCGCTTCCCAGGAGTTCACCAGGGTCAAGGTGCCCACCTCCACATCCACGGCCAACGTGCCGACCCAGTTGGAACGCAACGGCGATTTCTCGAATTCCCTGAGTTCGGTCGGGAAGCTGATTCCCATCATCGATCCCAACACCGGCGCGCAGTTTCCGGGCAACGTCATTCCCAAGAGCCGCATCGACCCCACCGGCCAGGCGATCCTGAACCTGTTTGCCTTGCCCAACGGGTACGTCAATCCCGCGCCCGGCCAGCAATACAGTGCGAACTTCCTCGCCAGCGCCACCGGCTACCACAATCACCGGGACGATATCGTCCGGCTGGACGGCGCCCTGACCAGCAAGGTCAACCTGTTCCTGCGCGTTGGCCGCGACACGGATAATGCCACGAATCTGTTTACGATTGCGCCTACCATTCCCAATGGGGCTATCAATTTTGTTCCCGGCTATGCCTTCACGGCGCATCTCACTCACACGCTGAGCGCATCGATGGTGAACGAAGTGGTGTTTGGTCTCGGCCACAACAACTATGGCTACTACCATATGGATGCCGACTCGAACTATTTCCGTACCAGCAGCTTGAACCCGCCCATGCTCAGGTCGACTCCGCTGCCCTATTGCACGGAGACGGGAAACCAGAGCTGTCCGAATAGCTACAAGCCCTACTTGCCGACTTTCCAGTTCGCGGGAGGTTCCGTGGTGAGTCCGGTGTCTTATACCCCGAGTACCACCAACGGCAGCTTTGAGGTTCCGTATCGAAACTATAACGACAACTACACCTTCCAGGACAATTTCAGCAAGGTAATCGGCAACCACAACGTCAAGGTGGGCCTGTACCTGGAGCGTGAAACGAAATCCGACGCCAACAACGGGTCGCAGTATGCGGGCGTCTACAATTTCGGCAGCAACGTGAACAACCCGCTCGACACCGGTCACGGGTACGCCAACGCCCTGCTGGGCATCTATCAAAGTTACACCGAGTCCAGCAAGATTCCGGTCCCCTACACGCATTATTGGATCGATGAAGGGTACGTTCAGGACAACTGGCGCGTCAGCCGGCGGCTGAACCTGGACTTGGGAGTGCGCTGGTATCGCGCGCCCTCCCCGCACGAGACCAATGGAGCGATCATTACCTTCTTCCCGCAGTTGTGGAGTTCGGCTCAGGCCCCGAGGATCTACTGGCCGGCAACGGTGGGGGGCAAGGCGGTGGCTCTCGATCGCGCGACCGGCGCCACCACCTACTCGTCGTTGGTCGGGACACTGATCCCCGGCACGGGAAGTCCCGTGAACGGAATCCGCGTCGACGGCCTGAACGGAGACGGCAATTTCTACACCTATCCGGCCCTCTCGTTCGTGCCGCGCGTCGGTATCGCCTGGGACCTGTTTGGGGACGGCAAAACGGCCATGCGTGCCTCGTACGGGATGTTCAACAACGTGCTCCCTTCCGCGGGGGCCAGCCTTCCTAGCGGTCCGCCCGCGTACTACTCCTCGGTCATCTACTACAGCTACTTGAGCCTGGTCCCGCAGGCCGCGGCCAACGCCGCTCTGGCGCCGACCTCGGGCCTCGTCAACCAGGGGCAACACCAGGTGGAGATCTCCAACCAGCTCAATCTCACCATTCAGCGGGACATAGGATTCCACACGGTGCTCGATTTCGGTTACGTGATGAGCAACGACCGCCACGCGCCCCAGAGCTTGCAGATTAACCCCATCGCCTTGCGCGCCTATGCGGACCCCGCCAATATCTACAACAACACCGAGGTCAACGCCAATCTCCTGCGGACCGCCTATCCCGGAATGGCGGGCGTATCGCTGAGCAGCAACAGCCTCTCACCATTGAATTACAGTGCCCTGCAAGTGCAAGCGCAGCACCGGTTGAGCCACGGGATTCAGTTCGGCGTGTCCTACAGCTTCTCCAAGGCTTTGGGCACTCAGGCCTGGGACGCCTATCACAGCCAGCGCGCGTGGAACTACGGTCCACTCGCCCAGGACCGCACTCACGTCCTCGCGGTGAACTACACCTATTTTCTGCCGCCCGTCGGGGCCCGCTTGGGATTCGCGAAGCATATCCTCAACGACTGGGTGCTCTCCGGCGTCACGGTCTTCCAAACGGGCGCGCCGGTGACGCCGGCGTGCTCCTCTCAATCCGCCGGACCGGCCAACTCGGATCCGTCGCTTTCCGGGGGCGGCGCCCGCTGCCAGGAGGTTGCCGATCCGAACAACTTCCAGCACAGCTTCTACACCAACTTCAACACCTCCGCGTTCACTCTCGCGCCGCCCGGCACTTTCGGCAACATCGGGCTGGGCATTCTCCGCCAGCCGGCATGGTCCAATTGGGACATGAACCTGGAAAAGAGAATCCGGCTGGGCAAGGACACCCGGCGGCAAATCCGGCTCCGGCTGGAGGCCTACAACGTCTTCAACCACGCTGAATTCTCGAGCATCGGCACGACCATTTCGCTGCTGGGCACCACCAATACCAACACCCAGTCGGGACAATACACGGCAACCATGTCGCCCCGGCAGATGTCGACTACACTGAGGTTTGAATTCTGACCCTCAGCCGCTCCGCCAGCGTCGCCCACCGAATCCGGGCGACGCCTGGCGGGGCGGCCGTTTTGCCCGGCTTGTCGATGCAGCCAACCAAAAACAAGGAATTCACGATGCGATTCTCTTCGATGCTTCTGGGCGTACTCGGTACTCTGGCTTGCGCCATGGCGGAAGTTCATTACCAGCCCGCGGTTCCGCAGGCACTCATGCCCGATGGGACGCCGTTCATGACCTGGAGCGACCTGACGCATTACACCCGGACCTACCACGTCAGCCAGAACAACCCGCGGGCGTCGGACGAGAACGACGGGACGGAAGCGCACCCCTTCCGGACCATCAACCACGCGGCGCAGGTGGTCAAGCCCGGCGAGCGCGTCTGGATCCATGCGGGCATCTACCGGGAATTGGTGCGGCCGCGCCTGTCGGGCGAGGATCAGGACCGGATGATCGCCTACGAGGCGGCGCCCGGCGAACAGGCGATCATTCGCGGCTCGCGGGTGATGGCCACGAAGTGGGAATTGTCGGTCGATCCGCATCGTCCACCGCGGGCCGCGGACGAAGTGGACCAGAACGTCATGCTGGGCTTCCCGGCGTACATCTTTTCCAAGCGGCTTTGGATGACGACGCTGCCGGACAGCCTGTTCGAAGGCGGCTATTATCCATTCCGGCTGCCCAACGTCACCGACGCGGAGTTCAACATCATGACCTGGGCCGCCAAGTGGAAGGGACGCTTTCCCTATTCGCTGCCGCGCGGCATGTTGTTCCAGGACGGGCGGCGCCTGGTGCAGTTGGCCGCCTACGAAGACCTGGTGCGGCTGCCCGGCTCCTTCTGGGTGGCGCCCGACGGCAAGACCGTCCACATTCATCCCTTTGGAGAGGCCAATCCGAATGGCCGGCTCTTCGAAGCCGCCGTGCAGCCGTACCTCATCCAGCCCCAGACGCTGGGCCTGGCCTTCATCCGGATTAGCGGGTTGACGCTGGAGCATTGCGCCAATGGCTTCATGCGCTCGGGAGTCGCCGCCCTCTTCACCATGGGCGGGCATCACTGGATCATCGAAGGGAATACGGTGCGGCACGTCAATTCGGTGGGAATCGACGGTGGGGGCCGGGCCTTCGAAGGGCCGGACGCTCCCCGGCAGACGACTCCGAATTTGGGTCACAACATCGTGCGGCGAAACCACATCTCCGATTGCGGCACGGCCGGCATGCGCGGTCAAGGCGCGCAGGAGCTGGTCGAGGACAACGAGGTCGTGGATTGCGGGTGGCAGGACGCCGAGTTTCACTGGGAGGTGGCCGGGATCAAGCTGCTGGGCTGCCGCGGGACCCTGGTGCGCAACAATCACGTGGCGCGCATCCAGGGCGGCGACGCCATCTGGCTGGATTTCGGCAACCAGAACTCGCGTGTCACGGGAAATGTGGTGCACGACATCACCACCGTGCAGGGCGGCATTTTCATCGAGGCGTCGCAGGTTCCCAACCTGGTGGATCATAATTTCCTGTGGAACATCAATGGGCAGGGCGTGCGTCTGGCCGACACGGACAACGCCATTGTCGCCCACAACTTCTTCGCGCGCGTTTCCGAGGAGCTGGTGGCGTGCAAGGTGGCCACCGTTCGTGCCTTGAACGGGCGCCAACTGACTTCCACGGGGAATCGAGTGGTCAACAACGTGGTGGTGGATCAAGGCAAGCCGATCCTGTTCGCGGACGCCGGCAACGTGGCGGATTATAACGTGTATGTGTCCACCCAGGCCGATCGGGCAGCCATGAAAGACGCCGGCGAGCACTCGGTGGCGATTCACGCGGACGTCGCCTTCGACGAACGCCGCTTGCTGCTCACCTGGAAATCCGCCTCCCCGCTGCCTACGGCGCCGATATTGAAGGGTCTCGAAGTCGATTTCTTCGGACTCGAGCGAACTGCCGATCAAAACATCCCCGGGCCGTTCCTGGGGTTGGCGAACCCGGTGACGCTCGAATTGCGCGGGAATTGGAAATGAGGTTTGGTTTCGGCTTTGTGGGGCGGGCAATCCTGCCCGCAGCCGCCTTTCAGGCGGCTTTTTCGCGATATGTGCGAGTCTTCGCACGCGAAACGCCGGCTGAAAGCCGGCCGCAGCCAGGATTGGCTGCCCCACGACGGCCGCATTACCAGGCTATTTGAAAACAAGGAGTTCAAAATGCGAGTTCTTTCGATGCTTGTGGCGGTATTCGGAACCTTGGCTTGCGCCATGGCGGAAGTCCATTACCAGCCCGTGGTTCCGCCGACACTCCTGCCCGACGGGACGCCCTTTCTGACGTGGAGCGACCTGACACATTACAGCCGGACGTACCACGTCAGCCAGAACAACCCGCGGGCGTCGGACGAAAACGACGGGTCCGAAGCGCACCCCTTCCGGACCATCAACCACGCGGCACAGGTGGTGAAGGCCGGCGAGCGGGTCTCGATCCACGCGGGCATCTACCGGGAATTGGTGCAGCCGCGCCTGTCCGGCGAGGATCAGGACCGGATGATCGCCTACGAGGCGGCGCCCGGCGAACAGGTGATCGTTCGCGGCTCGCGGGTGGTCACGACCAAGTGGGAATTGTCGGTCGATCCGAATCGTCCGCCAAGGGCCGCGGACGAAGTGGACCAAAACGTAATGCTGGGCTTCCCGGCGTACATCTTTTCCAAGCAACTTTGGATGACGACGCTGCCGGACAGCCTGTTCGAAGGCGGCTACTTTCCACTCCGAATGCCCAATATCACCGAAGCGGAATTCAAGGGTATGGACTGGGCTTTGAAGTGGATGGGACGCTTTCCTTATGTCCTGCCGCGCGGCTTGCTGTTCCAGGACGGGCGGCGCCTGGTGCAAATGGCCGCCTACGAAGACCTGGTGCGGCTGCCCGGCTCCTTCTGGGTGGCGCCCGACCGCAAGACCGTCCACATTCATCCTTTTGGCAACGCCAATCCGAATGGCCGGCTCTTCGAAGCCGCCGTGCAGCCGTACCTCATTCAGCCCCAGACTTCGGGCGTCAACTTCATCCGGATCAGCGGGCTGACGCTGGAGCACTGCGCCAATGGCTTCAGGGGCGCCGCCTTCGGCACCAGGGGCGGGAATCACTGGATCATCGAAGGGAATACGCTGCGGCAGGTCAATGCGGTGGGAATGGACCCGGGCAGCGGGTATAACATCATTCGACGGAATCGCATCTCCGATTGCGGTACCGCCGGCATGCACGGTTCCGGCGCGCAAGCGCTGGTCGAGGACAACGAGGTCGTCGATTGCGGGTGGCAGGACGCCGAGTTTCACTGGGAAGTGGCCGGGATCAAGTTGTTCGGCTGTCGCGGGGCCCTGGTGCGGCACAATCACGTGGCACGCATTCTGGGCGGCGACGGCATCTGGCTGGATTGGGGCAACCAGAACTCGCGCATCACCGGAAATGTGCTGCACGATATCACCACCGTGCAGGGCGCCCTTTACGTCGAGGCGTCGCCCATAGCGAACATGGTGGACCATAATTTCCTTTGGAATATCAACGGGCAGGGCGTTCGACTGGCCGACTCGGATAACGTCATTGTGGCGCACAACTTCTTCGCGCGCGTTTCCGAAGAGCTGGTGGCGTCCAAGGTGGCCACCGATCGTTCCTTGAACGGGCGCAAACTGACTTCCACGGGGAATCGAGTGGTCAACAACGTGGTGGTGGACCAAGGTAAACCTATCCTTTTCCAGGATCCCAGCAACGTGGCGGATTACAACGTGTATGTGTCCACCCAGGCCGATCGGACGGCTGTGAAAGACGCCGGCGGGCACTCGGTGGCGATTCACGCGGAAGTCGCATTCGACGAAGGCCGCTTCCTGCTCACCTGGAAATCCGACTCCCCGCTACCCACGGCGCCGATAATGAAAGGTTATGAACTGGACTTCTTTGGGCTCGAGCCGACGGCGGATCAAAATGTTCCCGGGCCGTTCCTGGGGTTGGCGAACCCGGTGACGCTCCAACTGCGCGGGAACTGGAAATAAGGTTTGGTTTCGGCTTTGTGGGGCGGGCAATCCTGCCCGCAGCCGCCTTTCAGGCGGCTTTTTCGCGATGTGTGCGAGTCTCCGCACGCGAAAACGCCGGCTGAAAGCCGGCCGCAGCCAGGATTGGCTGCCCCACGACGGCCGCATTGCCCGGCTATTTGAAAACAAGGAGTTCCCAATGCGATTTCCTTCGATGCTTGTGGCGGTATTCGGCACTTTGGCTTGCGCCATGGCGGAAGTCCATTACCTGCCCTTGGTTCCTCAGACGCTCCTGCCCGACGGGACCCCGTTCATGACCTGGAGCGACCTGACGCATTACACCCGGACGTACCACGTCAGCCAGAACAACCCGCGGGCGTCGGACGAGAACGACGGGACGGAACAACGCCCCTTCCGGACCATCAACCACGCGGCGCAGGTGGTCAAGCCCGGCGAGCGCGTCTGGATCCATGCGGGCATCTATCGGGAATTGGTGCAGCCGCGCCTGTCGGGCGAGGATCAGGACCGGATGATCGCCTACGAGGCGGCGCCCGGCGAACAGGCGATCGTTCGCGGTTCGCGCGTGGTCCCCACGAAGTGGGAACTGTCGGTCGATCCGCATCGTCCCCCCAGGGCCGCGGATGAAGTGGACCAGAACGTCATGCTGGGCTTCCCGGCGTACATCTTTTCCAAGCGGCTTTGGATGACCACGCTGCCGGACAGCCTCTTCGAAGACGGCTACTTTGCATTCCGAACGCCCAACCTCACCAACGCGGAATTCGACAGGATGGAGTGGGCCTTGAAGTGGAAGGGACGCTTCCCTTATGTCCTGCCGTGCGGCATGTTGTTCCAGGACGGGCGGCGCATGGTGCAATTGGCCGCCTACGAAGACCTGGTGCGGCTGCCCGGCTCTTACTGGGTGGCGCCCGACGGCAAGACCCTCCATATTCATCCCTTTAAAGACGCCAACCCGAATGGCCGGCTCTTCGAAGCCGCCGTGCAGCAGCACCTTATTCAACCCCAGACCATGGGCCTGGGCTTCATCCGGATCAGCGGATTGATACTGGAGCACTGCGCCAATGGCTTCAGGAGCGCCGCTTTCTCCCCCAGGGGCGGGCATCACTGGATCATCGAAGGGAATACGGTGCGCCAGGTCAATTCGGTGGGAATCGACCCGGGCAGCCGGTCCTATGAAGGGCCGGACGCCCCCCGGCCAACCACTACCAGCCCGGGTCGCAACATCGTGCGGCGGAATCGCATCTCCGATTGCGGCACCGCCGGCATGCACGGTTCCGGCACGCAGGTGCTGCTCGAGGACAACGATATCGTCGATTGCGGATGGCAGGATGCCGAGTTTCACTGGGAAGTCTCCGGGATCAAGCTGGGGGGCAGTCGCGGGAGCCTGGTGCGCAACAATCACGTGGCGCGCATCCTGGGCGGCGATGGCATCTGGCTGGATTTCGGCAACCAAAACTCGCGTGTCACGGGAAATGTGGTGCACGATATCACCACCGTGCAGGGCGCCCTATACGTCGAGGCATCGCAGACCACCAACCTGGTGGATCATAATTTCGTTTGGAATATCAATGGGCAGGGCGTGCGTCTGGCCGACACGGACAACGCCATCGTCGCGTACAACTTTTTCGGACGCGTTTCCGAAGAGCTGGTGGCGTCCAAGGTGGCCACCGATCGTTCCATAGACGGGCGCAAACTCACTTCCAAGGGGAATCGGTTTGTCAACAACGTGGTGGTGGACCAAGGCAAGCCTATCCTGTTCGAGGATGCCAGCAACGTGGCGGACTACAACGTGTATGTGTCCACCCAGGCCGATCGGACGGCTGTGAAAGACGCCGGCGGGCACTCCGTGGCGATTCACGGGGACGTCGCATTCGACGAAGGCCGCTTGCTGCTCACCTGGAAATCCGCCTCCCCGCTGCCCACGGCGCCGCTAATGAAGGGTCTCGAACTCGATTTCTTCGGACTCGAGCGGACGGCCGATCGGAATGTTCCCGGGCCGTTCCCGGCCTTGGCGAACCCCGTGACACTGCGATTGCGCGGGGAAGGGAACTGATGCAAAACAGACGCGACTTCCTCAAACTGGCGGCGATACTTCCGCTGGCATCCGCCGCCGATGCCAAGAGCTCCGGAACGGTAGACTGGAGCCGGACCGCGCAGGAAATCGACGGATTCGGGGCTTCCGCCGCTTTTCACATGGCGCAGAACCTGAGGAACTTCCCCGAGCCCCAACGGACTCAAGTCCTGGATGCCCTCTTTTCGCAAACCAAGGGTGCGGGCTTTTCCATCGTCCGCAATTACGTCGGCGACGGCGGGTCGTGGGGGACGCCGGTGAACGGCCCCGCCCCGTCGATCGAGCCCCAGGAAGGCGTCTGGAGCTGGACCGGCGACGAAGAGGAGATCTGGTTCATGCAGGAAGCCGGCGCGCGCGGCTGCACCCGCTACATGAGCACGGTCTGGAGCCCGCCGGCGTGGATGAAGGACAACAACAACGTCGTCGGGGGGCGGCTGCGCAGCGACAAATACCAGGCCTTCGCGGACTACCTCTCCATGTACGTGCGCGGCTACCAGGAGCATCACAACATCGAGATCTACGGCATTTCGCCCTCCAACGAACCCGATATCGACGTGAAGTACTCCTCCTGCCATTGGACGGGCGAGGAATTTCACGCCTTCCTCAAGCAAGCCCTGATACCGGTTTTCACTCGGGACAAGATCGCCGCCAAGCTGATCCTGGGCGAACACAGCAATTGGACCGAAGATCCCGTCCTGGCCTCGCTCGAAGATCCCGCCACGGCGCCGCGCGTCGATATCGTCGCCGCGCACGCGTACGGCGGCGCCGCCACCGGGGCGCCTTTTCCGCCCGTGTCCGGCCGCGCCGGCAGTTTCATTACGGCTCTGCATCTGAAGAAGAAGATCTGGCAGACCGAAGTGGCCAATCTCGGCAGGAATTCCGCCGGCATTCGCGACGGTCTCTACTGGGCCAAGGTCCTGCACACCCACGTGGCCGAAAATCGCGTCAATGGCTGGCTTTACTGGTGGGCGGTGAGCCAGTTGGGCGGCTGCCTGATCCATCTGGACCTGGAGAAGAAGACGTGGACCGCGGACAAGCGCCTCTACACGCTGGGGAATTACAGCCGTTTCGTGCGCCCCGGCTACTTCCGCGTAAATGTCGAGGCGGACCCCGCGCCCGGAGTGCTGGTTTCGGCGTTCAAGAACGAGCCCACGCGGCAACTGGTGGTGGTAGCCATCAATGAGAACGAAGGCGCCCAGGAGCTGGAGCTTCGCCTGGCTGGCGCCGGCGCGTCCGTGGCCACGCCGTACCGGACCTCCGAGACGGAAGACCTGGCCGCCCTTGCGGAGCTTCGTATCGCGGACAACACCCTCAAAGCCGCACTGGCGCCGGCCAGCGTCACCACGTTTGTCGCGACCGTCACCGCCAAGTGAAGCCGGAGACCCGGGTGGCGCTACTCGGCGGCGGAGAAGTGCGACAGCTTAGCGAAGCTGTCGCGCAGCCGCGGATAGATCTCCCTGTAGATCTCCATCAGCTCGGCGTAGCGCGCAGCCTGGTGCGCCACCGGCTCGATCTCCCGCGCGATCTCTCCGGCCATTGCCTCGGCGGCATCCGCCGCGGTGGGGTACCAGCCTGCGCCGACCGCCGCGCAAACGGCGGCGCCCAGGCTGGATGCTTCCACGGTCCGCGAACGGCGGACCGTCTTGCCGCAGGCGTCGGCCATGATTTGGCACCACAGGTCGCTCGCCGCGCCGCCGCCGATCGCAACAAAGGCCTCGATCCGGACGCCCGTCTGCTCCTCAATCATGTTGGTGACCAGCGCCTGTTCGAGGGCGATCCCTTCCAGCAGCGCCCGATACATGTGGCCGATGCGATGAGATCCGGTAAACCCCACGAAACAGCCGCGGGCTTCGGGGTCCCAATAGGGCGTCATCACCGCGCCCCAATACGGGACCGCCAGCAGGCCGCCGCTGCCGATCGGAACACTGGCCGCTTCGGCTTCGAGACGCTGGTAGATGGCCGTGTCCTCCTCGGCGGCGCGGCAGACGTGGCGCACGAACCATTCCACCAGAAAGGTGCCCGCGCGCAAGCTGGTTTCGTAGTAGTAGCCTTCGCCGGAGCAACTGCCCATGGTGCGCCAGGCGGTGCCGATGCGGTATTGCTTCGAGTAGGTTCCGGAAACCACCGCGGTGCCGAGGTTCAGATAGGCACACGCTGGATTGAGCGCATTCACGCCCAATCCGGCCGCCTGTCCGTCTCCTCCGCCGGCCACGATGGGCGTCCCCGGCGCCAGACCGGTCTCGGCCGCGGCCGCCGCGCTCACCGCTCCGATAGCGCTGCCAGGCGCGGCTAACCGCGGCAACTGGTCCGGGCACAACTCCAAAGCCCGCATCACTTCCGGGGACCACGCCTTCTTTTCCATGTCGAACAGGCCCAGCGGATCGGCGCTCGCCCAGCTTGTCAGGAACGCCCCGGTAAGCCGCCAGACCAAGTAGGCGTGCACGTCCGCGAACATGGCGGTAGACCGGAACAGTTCCGGTTCGGACCTCAGCATCCAGGCTATCCGGTAGGCCACCGGCGCCATATCGGGCGGTTTCCCCGAGATTCGATGGATGTTATCGGCGCCGACCTTGCCGGTTAGCCACGCCACTTCTTTCCCGCATCGCTGGTCCAGCCAGACGATGGCCGGGCGCACGGGCCGGCCCTTTGAATCGAGCGGCACGAAGGTCTCGCGCTGGTTGGAAATCGCCAGCGCGGCGATGCGCTCCGGCGATACTTGCCGGACCAGTTGCCGCAGCGCGGATGTGGCCGCCGACCACCAGTCCTCGGGGTTCTGCTCGTAGCGGTCGTGCCCCAGGCTAGCCAGCGGGATGGGGCAGCGCCCCATGCCCGCGACGGAGCCATCCCGGTTCCACGCAATGGCTTTTGTGGCAGTGGTGCTGCTGTCCAATCCTATGACGACGTCCCTGGTGTCTACCATTCCAATTAAAACCCGGTTAAAACCCGGTGACAAAACCCGGTGACGACAAAACCCGGTGACAGACGGAACGTTTCCCGGTTTCTCCCGCGCCGCAATTCGGGAAACCTTCCGTCTGTCACCGGGTTTTGTGCTACGGCAGCGTCTCCTTCAGCACCTTTTCGCTCTGCATCGCGCGGAATTGCCGCAGCCGCTCGCGCAGTTCCGGACGGCTATTGGCCAGTATGGCGACCGCCAGCAGCGCCGCGTTGCGCGCCCCGGCCGCTCCGATGCCCAGCGTGCCCACCGGAATCCCTGCCGGCATCTGCACCGTGGAGAGCAACGAATCGAGCCCCTTGAGCGCGGCGCTCTCCATGGGAACGCCCAGTACCGGCAGCAGCGTATGCGCCGCGCACACGCCGGCCAAATGCGCGGCGCCGCCGGCGGCCGCGACAATCACCTCGATGCCGCGCGATTCCGCCTGGCCCACGTACTCCGCCGTTTCGGCCGGCGTACGGTGCGCCGAAAGCACGCGGCACTCGTGTTCAACCCCGAATTCCTCCAGCAGCTCGGCGGCCTGGCGCATGGTTGCCCAGTCCGACTTGCTGCCCATAATCACCGCAACCAGTGGGTTAGCCGTCATATGCTACTTTCCACCGCCTTGCGACCACGGCGGCACAATTCCGTTCATGCGTGCGTAAGCCACCAATTGTCCCATGTGCTCGTTGGCATGAATAATGATCCGGAGATACATGCCATCCACGGTGGCGTCTCCCCCATTGATCTTGACTCTGCGCTGGAGATCGGCGGGCTTCAGCCCCGCGCGCGCGCTTTTGACAGCATCCAGCGAGCGCTTCAGCCAGTTGATAACCTCCGCTTTCCCGGTCACAGTCTTTTCCATGCCCGGGGACGTGAGGTCGGCCGGCATTTTGGGGCCCGTAACACTCAGCAGGTAAAGGTTCGAAATCGCAATGTGCATAAGGACCTCGCTGGTGGATCGCACGCCCGGCCCCGGGCGCCACGCGAGCTTTTCAGCCGGGAAGGCTTCGGCCAGCGCGACCAGTTGCCGCGAAACGTGTCCCCATTCTCCGTCGTATCCTTGCCACTGTCCTTCCAGCGAATCTACCTGGGCGTGCAAGCTCAGCGCGCCGAGAATCATAGTTAGCAATAGTGTCTTCATGGCAGGACTCTGCGGACTTGCGACTGGCGCGCCCGGAAGAGCTTTCCGGCCGCCTCCGGTTGGCCGGCCGCGGCGTATCCGGCAATCTGGCCTTCGGTCAGCGAAAGATCCAGCTCGAGATCGCCGTTGGATCTCTTGACGGCCATCCGCCCGGGCGCCGGAAACCCGAGGACGCGCCCGCCGGCGATCCAGCCGACACTACACGCCCCGGCCAATCGCAGCCACCGTCCCGCCTTACCCTTGGGATGCGCCTCGGCACGCCAGATCTGGCCACCGGGGCGCGGATGGTCGTCGAGGAGCGCCACCGTGGCGCCGCACTCCGCCGCCCGGCACGCCGCCGCCAGACCGGCCGGACCGGCTCCCACCACGATGACGTCGTGGCCGTAGCCACTCATCGGTTCGCGTCTCCATCCGGTGTCAAATCATCTATAGTTTACAGGATTGTTCGAAGGGACCGCCGGCTTCCATCGCGCCTCGGCCGGGGGAGCGTCAACCGCGGCATCCCCCCGCGTGTTACTATTCCGTTTTACCTGGAGCCAACTCCGTGAAAGTCTACGAAAGCAAGGATATTCGGAACGTCGGTGTGGTGGGCCACGGCGATTCCGGCAAGACGACGCTCACCGCCGGGTTGCTCTTCACCGCGGGAGCCTCCAATCGGTTGCTCCGCGTCGATGAGGGCAACACCATCACGGATTTCGACGAGGAAGAAATCCAACGCAAAATCAGCATCTCCACTGCCCTCGCCGTGGCGGAGTGGAAGAAGGCCAAAATCAATTTTCTCGACACTCCCGGCTATAACATCTTTATCAACGACACCTGCGCCGCCCTGGTGGCGGCCGAGGCCGCCCTGGTGCTGGTGGACGGGGTCGGCGGCGTCGAGGTCCAGACCGAAAAGGTGTGGCAGTTCGCCACCGATTACAAGCTCCCGCGCGCCGTGGTCGTCAACAAGCTCGACCGCGAACGCTCCGATTTCCAGCGGGCACTTGAAAGCGTGCAGGAAAACTTCGGCCGCGCCGCCGTTCCGATTCAGATTCCGATCGGCGCCGAGCGCGATTTCGCCGGAGTCGTGGACCTGGTTCGTATGAAGGCGTACACATACACCGCCGACGGCGACGGCAAGGGCAAGGAAGGCGACATCCCCGGCGACCTCGCCGAAGCCGCCCAGAAGGCCCACGACGCGCTGGTCGAGATGGTGGCCGAGGGCAATGACGCCCTGATGGAAGAGTTTTTCGATAAGGGCACCCTGCCGGCCAGCCAGATCGCCGAAGGCCTCAAGCAGGGCGTCCGCGAGATGCGCATCTTCCCGGTGATGTGCGCCTCCTCGCTCCACAATGTGGGCTCCGACCTGATCCTGAATTTCATCGTCGAGAACCTGCCTTCCCCGGTGGAGCGCGACGCCATCGCCGCCACCGTCGACGGCGCCGAAGCCACGCGCACGATCACCGCCAACGCCCCCACATCCCTCTATGTTTTCAAGACTACCGCCGACCCCTTCGCCGGCCGCATCACCTATTTCAAGGTCATTACCGGAGTGGTGAAGAACGACGCCAACCTGCAGAATGCGACCCGCGGTACGACCGAGCGCCTGGCTCACATCTCGAGTCCCATGGGCAAGACCCTCCAGCCCGTCACCGACGTGCAGGCCGGCGATATTGGCGCCGTCGCCAAGCTGAAGGATACGCTCACCGGCGACACCCTGGCCGACAAGGGTTTCAACATCGCCTATCCGCCGGTGAAGCTCCCCGAGCCTTCCATCGCCTTCGCCATTGAAGCCAAGTCGCGCAACGACGAGGATCGCATGGGCAATGCGGTCCACCGCATCCTCGAAGAGGATCAGTCGCTGCGCTTCTACCGCGACCCGCAGACCCGCGAGTTTCTCCTGGCCGGCTCCGGCCAGCAGCACGTGGAAATCGTGGTCAGCCGGTTGAAGAAGCGTTACGGGGTGGACGTCACCCTCAAGGCTCCCAAGATCCCCTACCGCGAGACTGTTCGCGGCACGGCCGACGTCCAGGGCCGCCACAAGAAGCAGACCGGCGGCCATGGCCAGTTCGGCGATTGCTGGATCAAGATGGAGCCTCTGCCGCGCGGCGCCAAGTTCGAGTTTGCCAACGAGATCTTCGGCGGGTCCATCCCCAGAAACTTCATCCCGGCGGTGGAGAAGGGCATCGTCGAGATCGCCGAGAAAGGTTTCCTGGCGGGCTTCCCCATGGTGGACTTCAAGGTGACCGTCTACGACGGCTCCTACCATGACGTCGATTCTTCGGAGCTGGCCTTCAAACTGGCTGCCCGCAAGGCCTTCAAGGCGGCCATGCAGTACGCCAAACCGGCTCTACTCGAGCCCATCATGAACGTCGAGATTCAGGCTCCCGTGGAATACGCCGGCGACCTCATGGGCGACCTCAACGGCCGCCGCGGCCGTATCTCCGGCATGGAGACCAAGGGCAGCAGCCAGTTCATTCGCGCCCAGGTGCCCATGGCCGAGATGCTGAACTACCAAAACGACCTGACGGCCATGACGCAGGGCCGGGCTTCCTTCACCATGGAGTTCGACCACTACGATTTTGTGCCGCAGTTGCAGTCCGACAAGATCATCGCCGCCGCCAAGGC
>Ga0182021_10000704_pt1 | contig 36824 bp, 48 predicted proteins | sample 612E3MmetaG_FD_120493 | JGI IMG/M metagenome (GOLD analysis project Ga0182021, IMG submission 120493) | Permafrost microbial communities from Stordalen Mire, Sweden - 612E3M metaG (Illumina Assembly) | ecosystem: Environmental > Terrestrial > Soil > Wetlands > Permafrost | place: Sweden...
AGCGCATCTTGCGGCCGTCCGCGAAGCGCTGGGAAGCGGCGCGGGTTTTGCCGAACGCGTCCTCCCGGCCCTCGCCGACCTTCGCGGTCTTGACGAAGCGTATACCGACGCCATGTATCCCAAAGAGCAAAGTCAAGCCGACAAAGACCGCGGTCTTGTCTCGTATCGTCCAAACTGGTGGAAAGATAAAAGTGACAAGAGCATAACCAAAACAGACGAAACTTGGGGCGTGGCATTCACTCGCTCCATGCGCCAAGAGCTCGAAAATGTTGGCGGCTCCCTCGTTCTTCTTGATACGGCCGTGAAGCCAAAAGATCTGGGTAGCGGCCGCCAGCACTATGGCACAATCGAAGGCAACGACCCGAACGCCGATCCGCTCCTGCCCCTATTTCGCGAGGCTTTTGGATCCAAAGCAAATCGCTTTAACCACAGTTGGGATGACCTCAACACCAAGCTCATCCCCTTGGCCGAAAAAAAGATCAAAGCCGAACTCACCTCGCGCGGCCTTAAAGAAGTTTCTTTCAAGGTCATGCTCGTACCGGCAACCCTAGACAACTTAGAGATGGCCTTAAACACTCCGCAGTCATCAACCACCGACACCTGGGAATGGACCAGCACCCAACTAAAAGACGGCGAAAACAATGACACCGGGCACCGCCTGGACGCTGGCCGTTCCGTGTACGGCGGCGCTGGGTACCTGAACGACGCTCATCGTTCTCACTCGTATGCCTACCTCGGTGCTCGCCTCGCGGTCGTGTTTAAAAAACTGGATACTGGCACTGCGTCCTGAACCGATCACTCGTCGTCCTGATACTCGGCCCGAGGCGGAACGCCGAGGGCGGGCGGACATCATTGTCTATTGTTCATCGCTTATGAATTTTGATCATAGAAAAATTGAACCGAAGTGGCAGCGGGTTTGGGAAAAGCAAAAAACATTTAAAACGGAAGAGGGTGGCAAGAAACAAAAATTTTACATCCTCGACATGTTCCCGTATCCGTCGGGAGCGGGTTTGCATGTGGGGCACCCCGAGGGGTACACGGCCACCGATATTTTGGCGCGCAAGCGGCGCATGGAAGGATTTAACGTCCTGCATCCGATGGGCTGGGACGCGTTCGGATTGCCCGCGGAAAATTACGCCATCAAGACCGGGGTGCACCCTTCGATCGTCACCAAGCAGAACATCGATAATTTTCGCCGTCAGATTAAGGCGCTGGGTTTTAGTTATGACTGGGACAGGGAGATCAACACGACCGATCCTGAATACTACAAATGGACGCAATGGATCTTTTTAAAATTGTTCGAGCGCGGATTGGCGTATGAGGCGGAGATGCCGATCAACTGGTGTCCGTCTGACAAGACAGGCCTTGCCAACGAAGAAGTGGTGAACGGCAAATGCGACCGCTGCGGCGCGCAAGTGGTAAAAAAACTTTTGCGCCAATGGGTTCTGCGGATTACGGCTTATGCCGACCGTTTGGAAAGCGACTTGGACGATTTGGATTGGCCGGAGCCTATTAAAATGATGCAGCGCAATTGGATCGGCCGCTCCGAAGGAACGGAGATCGGCTTTCGCGGGCAATGCGAAGAAACTGATGCAATGACGGCGCTTGAATTTGACTTGCCGGTTTTTACGACGCGCCCCGATACCCTCATGGGCGTTACTTATGTCGTTGTCGCGCCGGAGCATCCGCTTGTTGCGAAGATCATGACCGCCGCCCAACGCAAAGAAGTTGAAAAATATATAAAACGCACGAGCGAGAAAAGCGACATGGACCGAACCGGCGAAGAGGGGGAGAAGACCGGCGTTTTTACCGGCGCTTACGTGCGGCACCCATTCACTGATGAAAAAATTCCCGTGTGGATTGCCGACTATGTTTTGCCGAATTACGGAACCGGCGCGGTCATGGGCGTAGCCGCGCACGACGCGCGCGATTTTGCTTTTGCGCATAAATACGACTGCAAAATTAAGTTCGTCATTGCCCCGCCCGCCGGCGTTTTGTTTGACGAGACTCGGGCATACACCGAGCCGGGAATCATGGTTAATTCCGGCGAATGGAACGGGCTTTCTTCCGAAGACGCGAAGAAAAAAATTACTGACGCGCTCATTGTGGCGGGAAAAGGAAAACGAACGGTGAATTATAAATTACGCGACTGGCTTTTTTCCCGACAGCGCTATTGGGGCGAGCCTATTCCGATCGTTCATTGCGCCAAGTGCGGGAATGTGGCAGTGCCGGAAGCCGAGTTGCCGGTGAAACTCCCGCCGATGGAAAAATACGAGCCGAGCGGCACCGGCGAATCGCCGCTTGTGAATATTGCGGAATGGGTAAACACGACTTGTCCGCGTTGCGGTGGACCCGGAAAGCGCGAAACCAACACCATGCCGCAATGGGCCGGTTCAAGCTGGTATTATTTGCGGTTTACGGATGCGAAGAATAAAAAAGAATTCGCCTCGCAAAAAAAATTAAAACACTGGTTGCCGGTCGATTATTATGTCGGCGGCGCCGAACACGCCGTGTTGCATCTTTTGTATTCGCGTTTTTGGCACAAGGTTCTGTTTGATGCGGGTTTGGTTCCTAATAAAGAACCATTCAAGAAATTGGCGAATCAGGGTTTGATTTTGGCCGAAGACGGAACGAAAATGTCAAAGTCAAAAGGCAATGTGGTCAACCCCGACGAAATAGTCGAGCGTTTTGGCGCCGACGCCCTTCGCCTTTACGAAATGTTCATGGGTCCGTTTGAAGACGCGAAGCCATGGTCAACCGCTTCCATCATCGGCGTGCGCCGTTTTCTTGACCGCGTTTACGGGCTTTTGGAAAAAGCCGATGCCAAAACCAAGGACGCCGCGCTTATGCGCGAATTGCATCGCACGATCAAAAAAGTCGGCGCCGACATCGAGGGTTTTAAGTTCAATACCGCCATTTCGCAAATGATGATCTTTGTTAATGCCGCCGAAAAGTGCGATAAGATAAATGCCGATGTGCTGCGCGACTTTGTTAAGTTGGTCTATCCTTTCGCTCCGCACATGGGCGAAGAGTTATGGCACAAGCTGGGCGGAAAAAGAACGATCACTTTCGAACCGTGGCCGGTTTATGACGAAGCGCTCACCGTCGAGAGCGAGATTGAGATGGTCGTGCAGGTGAACGGCAAGGTGCGCGACCGATTAACGGTGCCGGCCGGACTTGCCAATGCCGATCTTGAAGCCCGCGCGCTGGCCTTGCCGAAGATTCAAGAGTGGATAAAGGATAAAAAGGTCGTGAAGATCATCGTCGCCGGCGGGAAGCTCGTTAATATCGTCGTGGTTTAAAATTTAACAACGCCGCTGAATTTTTTTTGGAACGCGCGTCGTTTCGCTTCTCGGGCGAAACGCGCTACGCTCGCCCCCGCAGAGCGGGGACTGCGCGGTGTTCCAAAAAAATTTCAGCGGCGTTGTTAAAAAAATGCGCTTTTATCCGTTCGAAAAAATATCGTCGTCACCTTCGCAAACGCTTCTTGTTTGGGTCGGGTCTTTTATGGTTGGCATTGCCGTGCTTACTATCTTCGCGCCGAGCGCTCATGCGAGCTGGGCGCTTGCGGCGGCGTTGGGATTTTTTTTGTTTGCGATCGCAACGGGTTTTATCATCAAAAATAAAATCGTTAGGCTATGTGTCGTGGCTGGGCTGTTATTTTTATGCGGGGTTGCTCGCTATTTATCGACCGCGGGCGATGTTGTCGATCTTCTCAAATATTTCCCCGCGCTCACGGCAACCAAAGCGTGGCTTGTCGCCGCGGTGGGACGCATGCTCCCCGAACCGCACGCCGGATTTCTCGACGGATTGCTCGTTGGGGGCGGCGCCGGGTCGCCGGAGCTCAAGGCCGCCTTCATCGCCACCGGCACGGCGCATGTGATGGCGCTTTCCGGCTGGAATATTTCGCTCATCAACAAATGGCTGGGTCGGACATTTTTATTTTTCCGTTTCAGAAAAAAAGCGACTTGGGTTTTGACGACGGCCTGCGTCGCCGTGTTTGTCATTACAACCGGCGCCGGCGCTTCGCTCGTGCGCGCGGCGGTCATGTCGATTTTTGCGACCATCGCCCTCTCGAGCGGCCGCCGTTCGGCCGGCGGTCGCTCGGTTGCCTTTACCGCCGCGCTAATGCTCGCGGTTTCCCCCAGGATCATCACAACGGACATCGGTTTTCTGCTTTCGCTTGCGGCGATGCTGGGGCTTATTTATCTTTCCCCGTTTTTTGAGCCGTTTTCCAAACGCCTGCCGGAACAATATGATCTTCGCGGAACCGTGGCGGCGACGGCCGGCGCGACGCTGGCCACATTGCCGGTTTCTTTGGTCGCGTTCGGGCAAACCTCGCTCGTGGCGCTGCCGACGAATATATTACTGCTTCCCTTTGTTGCCCCGACCATGCTCGTCGGCTTTCTTGGCGCGACCGTCTCGTCGTTTATTCTTTCGCTTGTCGGTTTTTGTGGCGCCGTAACTTTATTTTTTACGAATTATGACATTTCGGTCGTAAAATTGTTTGCCCGCGTTCCCGGCGCTTCAATCACCGGCATATCATTCAACTTGTTCGCCGCCGCCGCCATGACCGGCGGCATGATCTGGATGGTCGTGAAACATTATGACGATATTGTTAAGAAAGAAAATTAAAAGCTGGGCGCTGACTGTTGCTTTGGGCGGCTCGCTAATGGCGGGCGTGCCAATGCTTGAGCGCGCGACCGCGCCGCAACCGATTAAAGCGGCGCCCAACGAGATGACGCTCTCGGTATATGACGTCGGCCAAGGCGATTCTATTTTGGCGCAAGAGGGCGACAAGCAAATTTTGATCGACGGCGGGCCGGACGCCACCGTGCTGGAGCGGTTGGGTAGCGCGATGCCGGCGAATGATCGCGAGATCGATCTCGTCATTCTCACGCATCCGCATTCCGACCATCTGAACGGACTGGCGCAGGTTTTGTCGCGATACAAGGTTGATAAAATATTGGCAACCGATGTGATGGCGCCGATCGTTTCTTTTCGCACTTGGCGCGAATTGATTGCCAAAGACAAGATTCCCGTTGATGATCCGCAAAAAGTGAAAACGGAAAAAGTCGGCGACATGGAATACGACATTCTTTCCGCCGGCACCCAAGCCGGGATCCGCGGCAGCGAACACGACGGCAACTCCGATGGGCTAAACGATTCATCGATTGTCGGAATGCTTAAATTCGGGAACGAACGATTTTTGCTCATGGGCGACGCGACCACGGTCGTCGAAGATAAACTCATGGCCGCGGGCGACGATCTTAAGGCGGATTTTTTGAAGGTTGGACACCATGGAAGCACCTATTCGACGAGCGATAAATTCATTGATGCGGTGGCGCCCGTTTATGCCGCCACCTCCGTCGGGGCGAAGAATCCGTACGGCAATCCCGCATGGCGCGTCATGCAACTTGTTAAGAACAAAGGGATCGTCGGCTATCGGACGGACGAGAACGGCACCGTCACGGCTTTGACGGATGGATCATCTTTACAAGTGGCGGCGGAGAGGGTACGATAGATTTCAAAATGAAACATGAAACACGCAACACGAAACATTAAAACTGGAAGTGGTCAACGGAATGTTTCATGCTTCATGTTTAATGCTTCATGTAAAAACTATGTTGGAAAAATCCCTCGTCCTCATTAAACCCGACGGCGTCCAGCGCGGACTCATTTCCGAGATCATCGGCCGCTTTGAGCGCGTCGGATTAAAGCTTGTGGCGATCAAAATGGTCCACCCAACGCATGAAGATGTTGAAAAGCACTACACTCTGACCGACGAGTGGATGCTGGGCGTTTACACCAAAGCCAAGGCCAAATACGAATCAATCGGCGAAAAATTCCCGTTCACCGACCATCAGGCGTATGGCAAGTCGATCAAGGATGGGCTGGTAAATTTTTTAAAGTCTTCTCCGGTCGTCGCCATGGTTTGGGAAGGCGAAACGGCGGTTTCGTTAATCCGCAAGATCGTCGGCGGAACCGAACCGGCTGGCGCGGCGCCGGGCACCATTCGCGGCGACCTGTCGCATGACAGCTACGCGTTCTCAAACGCCCAAAACCGCCCGATCCGCAATTTGGTGCACGCTTCCGGCAATGTTAAAGAGGCGGAGCACGAGATTCCAATTTGGTTTACCGACACCGAGCTTTACAAGTACGAGCATGTGAACGACCGCGTGCAGTACGACCCCGCTTGGTTCCTGCCTAAAAAATAGGTCATGAAATTTTTTAATCCGCGCGCCCTTTTGACAAAGGAGCGCGGATTTTGTATTATCAAACCTCGGCAAAAAACCGGGATTTTATTTTTCTTGGACACTGACAATCAAAAAGGAGCGAAAAAAGATGGAAAGTAAATTTTTGATCGTTTGTTCTCGCGACGACGAACTCGCATGTTCCGTTATCGATCAAGCCGTCGGCATAATCGAGCGCGGCCGCTCGATTGACTACGGCAAGTGGAGGAGCGAGGGCGGCTGTCAGCTAAAACGCATTGAACCGTGCGAAATGAACCGCCACCCCGTTTTCTTGATTAGCGAAGACATCGGCATGAATCTCGCTTCGTTCGAAGCGCGCGACCAGTGCACGCGCGGCGAGGGGATCATTGTCGTCTCATACGGCTCAAAGAATATCCCGCTGAACATGAACTTCATTCCCCCGCGCCGCTTCTGCAAGGGGTTGCGTTTGGTCGGCGGTGAGATGATTGCCGGACTGCGAAAGGTGATGCTCCTTGATCCGGCCCACGGGCGCGGCGAAGGATATCGGAAAGTGTTGATCAAGCACGCCGCGATCGCGATCAGAATATCGATGGAGATTGAGGTTGCCGCCGCCGCGCTTTTTCCCGATCTGGAAGCGGCATGCGAGAGGCGGCCAACGACCCTCGCGTCGCCCGTGAATGCGTAGCAGGAATAGGTATCTCGAGAGGCAAGCGCGGCTTCGCGCCCTTGCCTCTTTTCTTTTTTATGAGTATCTTATTGTCATTCCCACCGGGGCGTAGCGTAGCGGCATCGCGCATGCATGGGGTGCATGAGACTGCTGGTTCGACTCCAGTCGCCCCGATAAAAAACAACCTTGCTTCGTTGCAAGGTTGTTTTTTATGTCGAGTCTATCTCACTTTAAAAGTGGCGGTAATGGTTTTTCCGGAAATGATGAAAGGCGGGTCGCGTTGCGGATCGAATATTCCATTGTTGTCGCCATCGGCATGGATTTCGGCGGTGTAGCTGTGGCCTTTGACGACGGTCGCACTAATCTTCATGTTCATTGTTTCGGAAAAAAGGATGATGTTGCTCGCGCCGACGATCTTGTTCGAAGAAGCGTCGCGAATGACGACAAAGCCATGGACGGGCAAAGCGACCTTGGCGACGACAACGGTATCGCCCGCGGGTTGCGGCGAATCAATCGAAAGCGCCGGCACGGTACCGGTTTGGACGATGGGCGGATTTTGCTTGGCCGGCGGTTGGTTCGTTATTGTTTGCCCCGGCGGAACTATGACGCTTGATCTGCTCAATATCACGACCGCGGCGATGAGGCCGATAAAAGCGATGACGATGGCGATCGCGGCTAGTTTGCGGTTCATAATATGTCCATTATATACCAAAACACCCCAATGTTCATCAGGGTGTTTTAATTCACGATTACTTGGTCTTTTTGACTTTCTTCCCCGCCTTGATGCAGGCGGCGCAGACCAAGACCTTTTCGCCGTCCACGCGGCGCGCCTGCAGATTCACATTCTGGCGGCGCTTGGTGGCGATGTGTGAGTGGCTCCTAGAAACGCTGGTCATGAAACCGCGCTTGCAGTTGGAACATTGTCGGGCCATACGAGTTGCTAGTTATTAGTTGTGAGTTGTTAGTAACGTAGACGAAAGATACCAGAGGTTTAGTATTTGTGCAAGGGTTGTTTCATGATATCGTATAACTAGTAACTCTAAACTAATAACTAGCAACTCGTCTGCCCATCCAGCTTCTCTCGCAAAATCCGATGTACTTCGTCGTCTGGGTCGCGGCGATCCTCATCGCCCTTACCTTTCATGAATTTTCCCATGCCCTAGTGGCTAATTTTCTTGGCGATCAAACCGCCAAGCGCATGGGGCGGCTTTCGCTTAATCCGCTCGTGCACTTGGACCCGATCGGTTTTTTGGCGCTGGTTTTGATCGGTTTCGGCTGGGGCAGACCTGTGCCCTATAACCCTTACAACTTGCGCTACCCCAAGTGGGGGAGCACGCTGGTCGCCGCCGCCGGACCGGTTTCGAACCTTTTGATGATCGTTGTTTTCGGTCTTGTTTTCAAGTTCGTCCACCCATTCTTTCCCGAGGCCAATCTCTTGATCGCCTTCCTTGAATTATTGATTCAGTTGAATTTGATCCTCTGCCTCTTTAACCTCATTCCCATTCCGCCCTTGGACGGCTCGAAATTCTTGCTCTCCGCCCTCGCCGCGCCCGAGCATTACAAAACCCGCTTTTTCCTCGAAACCCGCGGCCCCCTCCTCCTGCTCGGCTTCATCCTCCTCGACAGCCTCTCCGGCCTCAACATCCTCTCAACCGTTTTTTCCCTCGCCGCCAATTTTACGCTGAGGTTGTTTGCGTAAGTTTTAGTTTATGAAGTATCCTAAAGATTTTATCAATAAAATTATTTGCGGAGATGCGGTCGATGTAATGAAAAAAATACCCGACGGATCGGTTGATTTGGTGATCACCTCACCGCCCTACAATTTAAAAAATTCAACAGGGAATGGGATGAAAGACGGTCGTGGGGGTAAGTGGGCAAACGCCGCACTTCAAAAAGGATACTCGCACCATAATGATTGCATGCCGCATGATGAATACGTGAAATGGCAAAGAAATTGTTTAACTGAAATGATGCGGATTATCACGGAAGATGGCGCGATTTTTTATAACCATAAATGGCGCGTTCAAGGGGGTTTATTGCAAGATCGGCAGGATATCGTGAGCGGCTTTCCGGTTAGACAAATTATTATCTGGAAAAGAAAGGGTGGCCTGAATTTTAATAAGGGGTATTTTTTGCCGACTTACGAAGTGATTTACCTTATAACTAAACCAAAATTTGAATTGGCGAAAAAAGCAAACGCCTACGGTGATGTTTGGGAATTTACTCAAGAAATGAATAACCCACACCCGGCCGCCTTCCCTGTAGATTTTATTGACCGTATGGTATCCTCAACGAACGCAAAGAATATTCTCGATCCATTTATGGGTTCTGGAACAACGGCAATTTCAGCAATTAATTTTAGGCGCAATTATATAGGCATTGATAGTTCGCCAGATTATTGTGAGATGGCTGAAAAAAGAATTAAAAAACATAAATCACAAATGCAACTTCTATAAGCATGACTACAAAACCTGTCATTTATACTAAACCGGCGTTAATTGCGAAACTTAAAGAAATTACCGCAATGGGCTGGATACCAAACGCGCGGCACGGCAATGTTGGAGGCATTGGAAATACTCTTGAAGATTTGTTAGGAATTAAAGAAAATAATTTGCCAATTCCAAATGCCGCAGAGTGGGAGTTGAAAACGCAGAGGATCAATACCACTTCGCTCACGACATTATTCCACATTGAACCCTCTCCCCGCGGCGTTAAATTTGTTCCACAAATTTTATTACCGCTATATGGATGGCCTCACGAAGAGGCTGGAAAGAAGTATGGGAGAGGTGAGATGAGTTTTCGTCAAACGATCCACGGACAATCACGGAGTGATCGCGGTTTTAAGGTTGTGATAGATCGCAAAGACAAGAAAATATTAATTTCATTTGATGCGAAAAACGTTGATCCGCGACATGCTATTTGGCTTAAATTAGTAAAAGAGAGCATAGGGTTAGGGGAATTAAATCCACAGCCGTATTGGGGCTTTGATGATTTAGAGTACAAGGCAGGGACCAAACTACTTAACGCTTTTTATGTTCAAGCGGAAGTAAAAACAGAACACAAGAAAGAATACTACAAATATACAAAAGTAATAATGCTTCAAAAATTCAGTTTTGAGGGATTTTTGAAGGCGTTGGAACAGGGGAAAATTCTCATTGATTTTGATGCTCGCACTGGCCACAACCACGGCACCAAATTTCGTATGAGGCAGGATTGTTTGCTGATGCTTTATGAGAAAGCAACGACAATCTTTTAAGAATTATAGCAAAACTTATTTTTTGACATTGAAACGGTAGGCGATGATTTTGACGCCTATGACCTTGAAATCGCAAAGTCCAATGTCGGCGACTTTCATGCTACCGCAAAGTCGTACGAATACTGAACTATATATCAATTTTTATTAATAAAATGATTGTGACTAGTTGATTCGCTTCGTTTTTCTTTTTGGCTTAAAATCGTATAGCCAGACCGCGATAAGTGCGGTATTGACGGGAAAATGGCGTCATGATATTGTTCTATCAACAAACGCGACAGACGTTTATTTTTATTCCAACATGCCTACAATAAATCAACTCGTTCGCAAAGGACGCCGGATCATTAAGCGCAAGTCAAAGACGCCGGCTTTGCAGTTTGTCACCAATACCTTGGTGCGCTCCAAGACCGTTCTCCCAAAGGGCGCTTCGTTCAAGCGCGGGGTTTGCGTTAAGGTGACGACCATGACGCCGAAAAAGCCGAACTCGGCTTTGCGTAAGATCGCCCGCATCCGGCTTTCGAACGGCATGGAAGTGACGGCCTATATTCCGGGCGAGGGACACAACTTGCAAGAGCACTCGATCGTCATGATCCGCGGCGGCCGCGTGAAGGACTTGCCTGGCGTTCGCTACCACATCGTGCGCGGCATTTACGACACCCAAGGGGTCGCCGACCGCAAGGGCAGCCGGTCCATTTACGGAACCAAGAGGCCCAAGGAGTCCAAGAAATAATTTTGAATTATGCGACACAAAAAAGCACCAAAGCGCGAAATTGCGGCCGACCCCAAGTTTTCTTCCACGAACTTGGCCAAGTTCATCAACTATATGATGAAGGGCGGCAAGAAGAATACCGCCATGAAGGTTGTCTATGACGCCATGGATATTGTGGCGGAAAAGACGGGCAAGAACGCGATCGACGCTTTTGAAGAAGCTATTAAGAACGTCTCTCCGGCTGTTGAGGTAAAGAGCCGCCGCGTGGGAGGCGCCAACTACCAAATTCCTATTCCGGTCCGAGGCGAGCGCCGTCTTTCGTTGGCTTTCCGCTGGATGATTGAAGCGGCCAAGTCAAGGAAAGGCAAGCCGATGGCGATCAAAATTGCCGAAGAAATTTCTTCGGCGGCTGCGAACGAAGGCACCGCCGTCAAAAAGCGCGCCGACGTTCACCGCATGGCCGAAGCCAACCGCGCCTTCGCCCATTTTGCTAAATTCTAGGGTCTTACGAAATTACGAATTCCTTACGAATTTACGAATAAATGATCAAACCAACGCGCAATGACTTGGTCGAACCGGATCTAAGCTATAAGATCGTAGGGATCTTGTATGATGTCTATAACGGCCTTGGATTTGGGCATCGGGAGATCGTTTATGGAAGGGCAATTGCAAAAGCGTTACGCGGTGCGGGGATAAAATTTGCGGAACAAGTGCCGGCGGATATTATCTTCGAAAAAGAGATCGTCGGAAAACACTTTTTTGACTTCCTAATCGAAAACAAAATCATCTTGGAGATCAAAAGGGGAGACAGATTCTTAAAAAATAATTTCAATCAGGTAATTTCATATCTTCAAACATCGCACCTGCCGCTTGCTATCCTCGCGAATTTTACGAGTAACGGCGTGAGCTTTAGGCGTGTCTTGAATCCTGATCTTCAAACTGCTATTCGTAATTCGTAATAGATTCGTATATTCGTAAGACAATATGCCCAGAGAATATCCAGTCGATAAATACCGCAACTTCGGAGTTATCGCGCACATTGACGCCGGCAAGACCACGGTCTCCGAGCGCATTCTTTTTTATACCGGCAAAAAGCACAAAATAGGCGAGGTGCATGAAGGCGACACGACCATGGACTGGATGGAACAGGAGCGCGAGCGCGGCATCACCATCACTTCCGCCGCCACCACTTGTTTTTGGAAAGGGCATCGCCTTAACCTCATCGACACGCCCGGGCACATCGACTTTACCGTCGAAGTTAAGCGCTCGCTGCGCGTGCTGGACGGCGCGGCCGTTATTTTCGACGGCGTCGCCGGCGTTGAGCCGCAGTCCGAGACCAACTGGCATTACGCTGACGACTACAAAGTGCCGCGCGTCTGCTTTATCAACAAGCTCGACCGCACGGGCGCGGATTTTTACAAGGATGTCAAGTCCATCCTCGACCGCCTCACCAAGAACGCTTATCCGCTGCAGCTCCCGATCGGCACTGAGGATAAGTTCAAGGGAATTGTCGATCTTCTCAAAATGAAAGCCTTTGTCTATTACGACGAAATGGGCAAGGATATTCGCGAAGAAGAAATTCCGGCCGACATGGTGGAGCTCGCCAAAGAATGGCGCACCAAAATGATTGAGAAAATTGTGGAACAGGACGAGGGGGCCATGAATAAATTCCTCGCCGGCGAAGAAATTCCCGTTCCCGAACTGATGCGCCTTATTAGGAAGGGCACCTGCAGTTTTGAATTCGTCCCTATTCTGTGCGGCTCGGCGCTTAAAAACAAGGGTGTGCAGTTTCTCTTGGACGCGATCGTCGATTACTTGCCGTCGCCGGAGGATATTGGTTCGGTCAAAGGCACCAACCCCGACAATCATGACGAGATACTTGAACGCAAAATGAACGATGCCGAACCGTTCACGGCCATCGCCTTTAAGATTGCCGCCGATCCGTTCGTTGGCAAACTTTGTTTCTTCCGCGTTTACGCCGGCACGCTCAAATCGGGTTCATACGTATTGAACACCGCGACCGGCGAACGCGAGCGTATCGGCCGCATTGTCCGTTTGCATGCCAACACTCGCGAAGATATCGACGAAGTTTACTCCGGCGACATTGCCGCCGCCGTCGGACTCAAAAATACTTTCACCGGTCACACACTCTGCGACGAGGGGCATCCAATATTGCTTGAAAAGTTCACCTTCCCCGAACCCGTTATTTCGCTCGCCATCGAGCCTAAGACAAAGGTTGACCAAGAAAAAATGGGCATCGCCCTTTCAAAGCTCGCCGAAGAAGACCCGACCTTCCGCGTCCGCACCGATGAAGAGGTCGCGCAAACGATCATCTCCGGCATGGGCGAATTGCATCTCGACATCATCGTCGACCGCATGAAGCGCGAATTCAAGGTGGAGTGCAACGTCGGCCAACCGCAGGTCGCCTACAAAGAGCGCTTGAAAAAGCCGGCCGAGGGCGAAGGCAAGTACATCAAGCAGACCGGCGGCCGCGGCCAGTACGGACACTGCTATGTGCGCGTTGAACCCGGAGAAGTGGGAAGCGGCTATGTGTTTGAGGACGAGACAAAGGGCGGCTCCATTCCCAAAGAGTTCATCAAGCCGATCGGCAAGGGCGCGGGCGAAGCGCTTGAGCGCGGCATTTTGGCCGGCTATCCGGTTATCGACACCAAGGTTACGGTTTACGACGGCTCTTATCACGATGTTGACTCGTCCGAAATGGCCTTTAAGATCGCGGGTTCCATGGCCGTCCAAGACGCCGCGAAACATGCCGGTATCTCAATCCTTGAGCCGATCATGAAGACCGAGGTCATCACCCCGGTGAACTTCATGGGCGAAGTGATCGGCGACCTCAACTCGAAGCGCGCGACCATCAAGGAAATGCGCGACCGCGGCGGCATGAAAATAATCGACGCCGACGTCCCGCTCTCCGAGCTCTTCGGCTACGCGACCTCGCTCCGCTCCATGACCCAAGGCCGCGCCAGCTATTCAATCGAGTTCTCCCACTACTCCGACGTCCCAAAGAACGTGGAACTCCAGATTGTCGAAGGGAAAAGAAAGTAATACTATTCGAGCGAGGCCGAAGCCGAGTCGAGAATTATAATAATCTTAAAAAGACTTCCATTCGGAAGTCTTTTTGGTAAATATTAACCCCTCGCCCCACGTAGCGATAGCGAAGTGGGGAGAGGGAAGGCTTGCCCCGCGAAGCTTTAGCGGAGTGGGGGTGAGGGGCGTCGGGCGGTGGATAAATTAGAAAAGTCCTTGAAATTGAGGGCTGTTTTTAATCCTGTACGCAGGTGTAAAATAGCTTTTGCTATGTCGAACGCCGACGATAAATTGATCCTCGAAGCTATCAAAGAACTCTCTTCGCAAATAAAGGAAACAAAAGAGGCGGTTTTTGCGTTATCGGAACGCATGGATGAAGAAACGGCCGAGACAAGAACCGATTTTCGATCGGAGATTGAATCGGTCAAGGCGAAAGTCTCCGATTTGGGTTATGACCTTCATGAGGGTTTCCATTCTGTCGAAGAAAAATTCCGCGAGGAAGCTAAAAAGATAAATCGTTTAACTGAAAAAATTCTTCTGAAGAAAGTGGTCAGCGAGAAAGACGCCCTAGAAGTATTAGCGCTTGGCCCGCGTCCGTACGGCATAATTTGATTTTTAATCATAAATACGCCATTATTAAATCTAATGGCAGGGAACATATAATTTTTGCATTATAATTGTTCGTCTGTTGATAACGTATTTTTTGTAGACGTTAAAGCCAAATTATAATGTTATAAGAGACTGCAGAATGTCTATAATATATAAATTATGCAAATAAATTGGCAACAATTTGATGTGAAATTAGGTGTAATATTAGGCTTTTAGGTATAAATGTAACAATTGGCTAATGCTAACGACACTGACACAAACAAGTTTATTTGGGGATTTAACCCAAATTCATAAACTCCCAAAAACGCAATATTTAGGGAGTAAGGAACGTTTGGTGAATTGGATTTATGAAAATTCGCCAAAGAATATTGAAACAGTATTTGACGCCTTTAGCGGAACGTCTGTTGTCGGTTATGCCTTTAAGTCAAAGGGGAAAAGGGTTATTGGCAATGATTTTTTAAAGTTTAATTTTCATATAGGTCGAGCTTTCATTGAGAATAAGAACCAGATTCTTAACAATAATGACCTGCAAATTCTGCTTAAAAATAACGATAAAGCAGGTACGCTGATTGCAGATGTTTTTACGGGTGTATTTTTTGAGCGTGATCAGGCTCAATTTTTGGATAGTTTTCGCGCAAATGTCGAGTTGTTAGAAAATGAAATTAAACGCTCGTTAGCTTTGGCTATAATGAGTCGTGCTTTGACCCGTAAGATACTCATGGGGCATTTCGCGCACCTTAGCGCGCTTAGGTATAGCAAAGATCCCATAAGAGTAAAAAGAAATCCAACAATTGCGCGTCCGCTCGACGATCTGTTCATTGAATTGGTCGGTGAGTATAATGACTCGATATTCGATAACGGAAAAAATAATGAATTTTATTGCGAAGATGCGGTAAATCTCGTCAGTAGTCTTAGAGGTGTTGATTTGGCATATTTTGATCCTCCGTATTGCGGTTGTCACCCCGATTATCAAGCGTTTTATCATTTTCTTGAAACATTTGTTGAATATTGGAAAGATAAAACGTTTGTAAACGGAACAAAACAATATTTCCCTAAAAAAGAAAGCGGTTTTGTGCAAAAAACAGAAATATTGGAGTCGTTTAAAAAATTATTTGCAGCGAGCGTTCATATACCATACTGGCTTATCTCTTATAACAGCAAAAGTTATCCGGAGAAAGATGTAATCATTGGCTTAATAGAAAAGCACAAAAAAGTTAGGGTGTATGAATACGAATATCAAAATCACTACGGCGGCAAAGGATCAAAGAAAGGTACGCGTGAATATTTATTTTATTGTTATAATTAAAAAAATGTGAGCAAATTTAACCAATTTAAAAAGTTATACCAAGATAATAAATTCGATCTTTTACTAAAAGATAAAGATAGCGTTTTTTGGTTAAAGTTGAGGTCAATTTCAAGAAAAGAGTTACTGCTTGATTTTTGCGCTCAAAACGGAATAACCCCCGCGGGTGCCAAAGGCGCGGCTTTGTTCGAATATATTTATGAATCTAAACCCGATGGAAAAGTCGTAGATAAATTTATAGATAAACGATATTCAATTGAAAGAGCTGAAAGAAAATCCAACGAGACAAAACTTGTTTCGGAATTATATAAAATGAAAGTTCTTGATTGGGGTGGAATCTATCAAAACAATCTTGAAAAAAGCATTGTCGATAATTATATAAAAAAAATTCAAGATTTTGATATTTTAAATAAAAAAATTGAGGGGGCTATCCATGATAGCGTTCGCGGATATGTTCAATCATCATGGTTTAACCACTGGACCTCCATTCTGATTGAAGATGTTTTTAAGGATAATGATAAAGTAATACCAACCATAGGGTTGATTAAAAAGGTTGATTTTTTTATTTCCAATGTCCCCTTTGATCTGAAAGTTACATATTTCCCAGAGGGTTATATGTTGGCAAGGAGAAAGGCGCTTGGGATACCGACAGAAATTCAACTTTTAAAACGATTTGCAAAAACAAAGAAGATTAAATTTGATCATCTGCAAAAAGAAAAAGTTATTGCGTCCGAGTTGCTAACTAGAATTTCCGAAAGAGAAGATGCAGAATCAAAAAAATTTATCGATGAGTTTAAGGAAATTAGGTGGAAAATCGTTCAGGACACGGCCAAGGATAAAAAGGCGTTAATCAAATGGCTCTACGAGGAGCAGGGCGAGCGTCGGTTTGATGCCGCTAATCGTTTATTTTTAGTATTGATTGATAAAGAAAATATGGATGAGAGTTGGAAAATGAAAAGGAATGTTGATCTATTGCGCGACGATGTAAATCTTTACCTCAATAAATTTGATCCAAAAGACATATCAAAATTGGATATAGAGTTTGATTGGATTGATGGAAATAAATACAATACCGTTTCGGATGCGATCTTCGTTATAAAAAAGTAGTTATCCGGATGAAATTAAAATATGGCGAAACTCATCGGTTCTATATATAGAAGGGCGTTAAAACCCATTCTTTTCTTGGTTGACGCGGAAAAAGTGCATGATGCTTTCACAAGCTCCGGCGTATTTTTGGGAAAATACAAAACAATGCGCGCTATAACGCGGGGACTTTTTGCGTATAAAAATCCGCGGCTTGAGCAGGCGGTGCTGGGAATAAAATTTGCGAATCCGATCGGGCTTTCGGCAGGGTTCGATAAGGACGCAAAGCTCACTGACATCATGCCGGAGGTCGGGTTTGGTTTTGAAGAGGTCGGGTCGGTGACCGGCGAGCCGTGCGAAGGCAATCCCAAGCCGCGGATGTGGAGGTTACCAAAACTCGGTTCCATTGTCGTGCACTACGGACTTAAGAACGAGGGATGCGAAAAAATCGCGGCGCGGCTTTCGACAAAAAAATTCAAACTCCCGATCGGCACGAACGTCGCGAAGACGAATAACGTTGCTTGCGCCGAAACCGAAGCGGGGATCGCGGATTACGCCAAAGCGTTCGCGGCGCTTAAAGACATCGGCGATTATTTTACGGTGAACATCAGCTGTCCCAATGCTTACGGCGGTGAGCCGTTCGTTGATCCGGTCCGTCTCGACCTTTTACTGACGCGGTTGGATCAAATTCCCACGAAAAAGCCCGTCTTTCTTAAACTTTCGCCCGATTTGTCGAACGAAATATTGGATGCGCTCATCGATGTTTGCGCCAAGCACCGTGTCCACGGTTTTATTTGCACCAACCTGACCAAAGAAAATAAAGAAGCGAATGAGATTCGTCTCAAGGGCGGACTTTCCGGTCGCATGGTCAAACAATTGTCCGACGATCAGATCGCTTACATATATAATAAGACCAAAGGCAAATACGTTATCATCGGCTGTGGTGGCGTCTTCACGGCCAAAGACACGTTTCATAAAATTCAGTTAGGCGCGACGCTTGTCGAAATTATCACCGGCATGATCTTCGAAGGGCCGCAGCTTATCGGCGAAATTAATCGCGGCTTGGCGCGTCTCATGGATCAGCACGGGTTTAAGAATATTTCGGAGGCGATTGGTACTTTGAATAAGCCGAATGTCTAGGTTCTTACGAATTAACTAATTAAGTACTAATATTACGAATAAGGTGCTCCCGGCATTATTCGTAATTTCGTAACAGATTCGTATATTCGTAAGAGCGATCGAGTTGACGTCTTCCGGAACTTTTACTAAAGTAAACCCACTATGGATGCAGAATTGCTACAACGCGTCTTGAATCTCGCCGAACGAACCGGCGACCGGGTGATTGTCGTGAATCCCGAAAGCGGGGAAGCGCACGCGGTTTTGCCGTTGGACGCTTATGAAGCGCTCCTTGAGGGCGATGCCAGCTTGCGCGACCTTGAGGACTGGTCTGGGGATAATGAAAACGAGCAGTTGAATTTTGATGATATCATTGCCGCACCAAACGCCAAGGAAGAAGAAAAAAAGACCCCCCAGGCCATTGATCGCGAGATAGAAAAAATAGTAGAACACGATCTTGATATCATAAAATTAGCAGAGCAAAGCCAAAAAGAAGAAGAAATTAATTCCCCGATCGATGCGCTTGAAGACGAGGCTAATGAAGAGCAATACTACTTGGAACCGCTTGAATAGCGTGGCACTTGCAAGGATTTAAAACCTCTGTTATACTCGTAATTACTTAATTCAAATACAATTCATTCGTAACCAAGCCAATTTTTTTATTACAAAATATATGGCCGAAGCAAAGAAATTTGATCGCACTAAAACACACGTTAACGTCGGCACCATCGGCCACGTTGATCATGGAAAGACGACCCTCACCGCCGCCATTCTTGCGGTTTTGGGCGCGCATGGAATGGTCGCGCAGCAAAAGAGCGTTGACCAGATTGACGCGGCTCCGGAAGAAAAAGCCCGCGGCATTACCATCGCCACCGCTCACGTTGAATATGAGTCCGCGAAGCGCCACTATGCGCACGTTGACTGTCCCGGCCACGCCGACTACGTGAAGAACATGATTACCGGCGCCGCGCAAATGGACGGCGCAATTCTCGTTGTTTCGGCCGCCGACGGCCCCATGCCGCAGACCCGCGAGCACATTCTTTTGGCTCGTCAGGTCGGCGTGCCGTACATTGTTGTTTTCTTGAACAAGGTTGACATGGTCGAAGATAAGGAACTGATTGACTTGGTCGAAGAGGAAATTCGCGACCTCTTGAAGAAGTACAATTTCCCCGGCGATACCACCCCGATCATCCGCGGTTCGGCTTTGAAGGCTTTGGAAAACCCCAAGGATGAAGCCGCCGCCAAGCCGATCCTTGACCTCGTTAAGACCCTCGATGAATACATTCCCGACCCGGTTCGCGACACCGACAAGCCGTTTCTTATGCCGATTGAGGATGTTTTCTCGATCGAAGGCCGCGGCACCGTGGCCACCGGCCGCATTGAGCGCGGTATCGTCAACTTGAACGATGAAGTTGAAATGGTCGGTTTGGGCGACACGAAAAAGACCGTCGTAACCGGCATTGAAATGTTCAACAAGCAGCTTGATAAGGGCATGGCCGGCGACAACGCCGGGTTGCTCCTGCGCGGATTGAAGAAGGAAGAGGTTGAGCGCGGCATGGTTTTGGCCAAGCCCGGCTCCGTCACCCCGCACACCGAGTTTGAAGCGCAAATGTACGCTCTTACCAAGGAAGAGGGCGGCCGCCACAAGCCGTTCTTCAAGGGCTACAAGCCGCAGTTCTACATTCGCACCACCGATGTGACGGGTGAGGTCGAGTTGCCGGCCGGCGTTGAAATGGTCATGCCGGGCGACACTGTGAACATCACCGTTAAGCTCATCACCCCGGTCGCGTTGGAAGAGAAAATGCGTTTCGCCATCCGCGAGGGCGGCAAGACCGTCGGCGCCGGTGCTGTCGTTAAGATCATAAAATAATTATTTGACCCCTCCCCGACGAACGTCGGGGAGGGTTTCCGTAAATTACATGGCTGAAGAGAAAAAAGTGAAAAAAGAAGACGAGGCCAAGAGCCGGATTCGCATTAAGATCCGCGCCTACGATCACAAAATCATCGACCAATCGACGCGGATGATTATCGACACCGCCGAACGAAGCGGCGCCAAAGTGATCGGCCCCATTCCTCTTCCCACCGAAAAGAAAAAATATACCGTGAACCGCTCGGCTTTCGTGCACAAGGACAGCCGCGACCAGTTTGAAATGCGCACGCACAAGCGCTTGGTGGACATTGTTGACCCGACCCCCAAAACGATCGATTCCTTGATGAGTCTGTCGTTGCCGGCCGGTGTTGACATCGAGATTAAAATGTAGTAAAAACTTACTGACTGGCGCGCTTCGTTGTTGGCGCTTCCGGTGCTCCCTCAATGTACTTCGGTACATTTCGGTCCGCTCCTCGGCGCCGCCTAGAATCGCACTCAGTCAGTAAGTTTTTACGGATGAAGAAAAAACTAAGGCCAGTGAGTGCGAACGAAGAAAGCTCCCAGGTTTAGCAGATGGGATAGGGGATAACCTTCGCAAGCGCCGCCAAAGCCAAAGAGGTGTTAATTGATTAAGTAAATTATTGCCTAACTCGAGCGTGGGTGGGGCTAGAGGCGGATTGGGTTGTTAGTTATTGGTTTTTGGTTATTGGTTAAAATCCAACAACTAAAAACCAGTAACCAGTAACCCGCACCGCCTCTGGCCTTTTGCATTAACCTTACGAATTCACGAATTTGATACGAATATTACGAATAGGTTGCCTTGGATTATTCGTAAATTAGTAACAGATTCGTATATTCGTAAGAGCAATAGCAAGAAGAAAACAATCAAGATGAAGTTTTTACTTGGAAAAAAGATCGGTATGAGCCAGCGGTTCCGTGCAGACGGCACCGTGGTTCCGGTTACCGTTATTTCCGCGACCCCCAATACGGTTACGGCTTTGCGCACTCCGGAAAATGACGGCTACACGGCCGTGCAATTGGGTTTTGGTGAACACAAAAAACAGAATAAGCCGCTCGCCGGGCACTTGAAGGGTATTCCGGCGGTCGAAACCATGCGCGAAGTTCGCGATCTTACCGGGTTTGAGCGCGGCGCCCAACTCGCTGTTTCGCAATTCGCTCTCGGCGAGTTCGTTGACGTAGTCGGCCTTTCCAAAGGAAAGGGATTTCAAGGAGTCGTGAAGCGCCATCATTTTGCCGGCGGTCCGCGCACGCACGGCCACAAAGACAACGCACGCATGCCCGGTTCGATCGGCGCCGGCGGCAATCAGCACGTCATCAAGGGCACGCGCATGGGCGGCCACATGGGCGATGAGCGCGTTACGGTTAAGAATTTGGAAGTCATGGAAATCGATGAAGCCAAGCATGAGATTGCGGTTAAGGGCGCCGTTCCCGGCGCAGCCGGCTCGCTCGTCGTGCTCAAACTTTCGGGCGAAGACTCTTGGACCAAGGCAAAGTAATATGGCAACTCTTACCGCCAAAATTTACAACCAGGACGGAACCGAAGCCGGCGAGCAAAAGCTCGATCCGAAAGTTTTTGGCGTGAAAGCGAACAAAGCGCTCATTCACGAGATCGTTGTTGCCCAAGAATCAAACGCCCGCGAAACAATTTCCCACACCAAGACCCGCGGCGAAGTGCGCGGCGGCGGCATCAAGCCTTGGAAGCAAAAGCATACCGGCCGCGCCCGCCACGGTTCGACTCGTTCACCGATCTGGAAGGGCGGCGGTGTGGTTTTCGGTCCGCGCAAAACGCGCGTCTGGACAAAGAAGGTCAACAAAAAGGCCAAACAGGCGGCGCTTCGCATGGTGCTTTCCGACAAAGCAACGGCAAACCAAATTATTGTGCTTTCCGCGCTTAAGCTTGACGAATACAAGACCAAGGCCGTCGCCGCGATGCTGAAGAAACTTCCGACCGATGGGCGAAAGTCGCTCATTGCTTTGCCCGCGATCGGCGAGAAAATTTGGAAGTCGGCGAAAAATATTACGACCGTTACGGTGTCAAAAACCGACAGCCTCAACATTATCGATATCATGAAGAATAAATTTCTGATCACCACCGTCGATGGCATTGCGGCGTTAACCAAAACGCTTTCTTAATATGGCATTCTTTGATCGCTTCAAGGGCGGAAATAAAACTAAAGAAGCCAAGACCGAGCCAAAGCTTAAAAAGCCTGCGGTTTCTTTGAAGCAAGATGAAAAAACGACTGAAAAACCGGTCGCCCAAAAGATCGCGCCGCCGCCTGATTCGATCGCTTATCGCGTCTTGGTTCGCCCGATCGTTTCGGAAAAGACCGCGCGTCTGGAAAAAGAACACCAGTACGCTTTTGTCGTGGCCGCTCGCGCCAACAAAGTTGAGATCAAAAAAGCCGTTGAAAAGCATTATCGCGTTCATGTGACGAACGTTAACATTGTTAACGTTTTCGGCAAGCACGTCCGCTCGGGTCGCACGCTCGGAAAGCGCAGCGATTGGCGCAAGGCTTATGTGACCGTTAAAGAAGGCGAGACCATCACCTACTAATATGCCCGGTGGCAATACTTCGATATGATTCCGCGAATCGGGATATCGAAGCGATGCTACGGGGGATAGAGTGAAAACAAGAACGATTAACGATTAATAAACTAAATTCAGTATAAAGTAATCGAAGTATTTCCACCGGGTATGGCGATCATCCAATACAAATCAACCATCAATTCGCGCCGCCATGCCTCGGTCGCGAGCCGCAAAGACCTGACCGACAAACAGCCGGAAAAGGCGCTTTTGGAAATAAAGAAAAGCACGGCTGGCCGCAACAATCAGGGCAAGATCACGACCCGTCACCGCGGCGGCGGCGCTAAGCGTTATTACCGTATTATCGATTGGCGACGCAGCCAGTTTGATGAACCGGCGACGGTCATCGCGCTCGAATACGACCCTAATCGCACCGCGCGCATCGCGTTGCTCTCGTTTGCCAAAAGCTCCAAGGTCTATGTTCTGGCGCCGGATGGGGTTAAGGTGGGGGATGTACTGCTTTCATCGCGAAGGAAGATCGAAGCCAAAGCCGGCAACCGCATGCCGCTGGAGTTCGTCCCGGTGGGCATGAACATTCATGCGATCGAACTTTCGCCGGGAAGCGGTTCCGAGCTGGTTCGTTCGGCCGGAATCGGCGCACAGCTTTTGGGCGTTGAAGGACGTTACGCGCAAATCAAATTGCCGTCGGGCGAATCGCGCCTCGTTCCCAAGGAATCGTGCGCGACCGTCGGCATGGTGGGAAACGCCGAACATCGTCTTATCCGTTTGGGCAAAGCCGGCCGCATGCGCCACAAGGGTTTCCGCCCGCGCGTGCGCGGCAAGGTCATGAACCCGGTCGATCACCCGCATGGCGGCGGCGAAGGCCGCAACCCGGTCGGCATGAAGTATCCAAAGACGCCATGGGGCAAGCATGCTTTGGGCGTTAAGACGCGCAATGAGAAAAAGTGGTCTAATAAATTGATCATGCAGCGTCGTCCTAAGCGATAACCTTTAATATGTCTCGCAGTTCTAAAAAAGGACCATATATCAATGAACGCTTGCTCGGCCGCATCATGAAATTGAAGTCCGGCGACAAGACGATTCTGAAGACATGGGACAGGGCCAGCACCATTACTCCGGAAATGGTCGGTTTTACGATCGGCGTGCACAACGGCAAGACCCATGTGCCGGTTTATGTCATCGAGAACATGGTCGGTCACCGCTTGGGCGAATTCTCGCCGACCACCAAGTTCGTCCGCCATGGCGGCAAGATGCAAAAGGAACTTGAGACCAAGCAGGCGGAGACGGCCAAAGCCGCCGCCGCGGCGGTGCAAACCGCCGTCGCGCCGACGCCTAAGAAATAAATATATGGATGTACACGCCATCGCCAGATTCGTTCGAATGTCGCCGCGCAAGGTGCGGCTGGTTACGGGCATGATCCGCGGCCTTAAGCTTGATGTTGCCCGGACGCAGCTGGCGTTCCTGCCGAAGGCGGCCTCACTCCCGGTTTTGAAGGTGTTGAACTCGGCCGCGGCGAATGCGGTCAACAACTTCAAGCTCGATGAGTCGACGCTGATCATAAAAACCGCAACGGCCGATCAGGGTCCGGCGCTTAAACGCTGGCGCGCCCGCGCCATGGGTCGCGCGGCACCTATTAAAAAGCGCACGAGCCACATAACGATCGTGCTTACAGATGGGAAGAACCAAGAAACAAGAACCAATTTCCAAAAGAAAGAGGAGAAGCCGATCGAAGTTAAGGCCGAAGAGAAGAAAGCGGTCGTTAAAACCGCGAAAAAAGTTGCGGTCAAGAAAGTTGTGTCAAAAGAGGACTCGAAACTAGCAACTAGCAACTCATAACTCGTATGGGACAGAAAGTAAACCCCAAAGCATTCCGCCTCGGCGTCATCTTCACTTGGTCTTCCCGGTGGTATGGCTCGCCCAGGAACCGCGCCTACCAGCATCAGCTTAGGACGGATGTTGAGATGCGCGAGTATCTCATGAAAGAGCTCAAGGAATCGATGGTCGACCATGTTGACGTCGAACGTTCGCCGTCTTCCGTTTCCATTATCATTCATACGGCGAAACCGGGCTTTATCATCGGCCGTTCCGGCGCCGGCGCCGAAGAACTGAAGAAAAAGATATTGGCCAAATTCTTCCCTAAGAAAACCAAGGTCAATGTGAAGCTCAACATCATTGAGGTCAATCGACCGAATTTGTCGTCGCAGATCGTGCTTCAGGGCATGGCTGCGGACCTCGAAAAACGCATGCCGTTCCGCCGCGTTCTTAAAATGGCCATCGAACGCGTGACCAAGGCCGGGGCCTTGGGGATCAAGGTCATGGTCTCGGGGCGCCTTAACGGCGCCGAAATTGCGCGCCGCGAAATGTTGTCGTCCGGCAGCGTTCCTCTTCAAAACCTTCGCGCGGATATTGATTACGCTCAGGGATTCGCCCAGACCATCTTCGGCGCCATCGGAATAAAGGTTTGGATATACCGCGGCGAGGTCTTTGATCGCGAGCGCGAAAAGCGCCGCGAAGAAGCGTCCGCGAAGGCCGCGCAAGAAGCCAAAGAAGCCGAAGTAACGGCCGAGGCCGCCAAATAAACCACGCTTATGTTAATGCCCAAAAAGGTAAAACACCGAAAGTGGCACAAGGGACGCGCTCGCGGGAAAAGGATCGCCACCGACAAGAACGAGGTTGACTTCGGCGCCTACGGCCTCAAGGTCATGGAAACCGCCTGGATCACCTCGCGCCAGATTGAAGCCGCGCGCCGCGCCATGACCCGCTTTGTGAAGCGCGGCGGAAAGATTTGGATCCGCATTTTCCCCGACAAGTCCCGCACCAATCACGGCAACGAATCGGTCATGGGCGGCGGCAAAGGCGCGGTTGATCACTATATTGCGGTCGTTAAACCTGGCACAGTCGTCTTTGAAATGGACGGCATTGACGAAGCGACCGCGCGCGAAGCCCTGCGCCTCGCCTCGCACAAGTTGCCCTGCGCCGCGAAATTCGTAAAGAAATACTAAAATGGACATCAAAGAAATGAAACAACGCTCCGACAAGGAGCTCCACGAACTGGTCGCCTCGCTTCGCGAAAAATTGCGCGGCTTCCGCTTTGATGTGGCCGCCGATTCGCTCAAAGACGTTCGCGAAATACGCGACGCCAAAAAAACCCTCGCTCGCGCCTTGACCATAATGACCGAGCGTGTTAAGAACGCCAAGTAAACATATGGAAAAAACCACTGCGACCAAGCGTCAATTCACGGGTACGGTCGTCTCGGACAAAATGTCCAAGACGGTCACGGTTAGAGTTGACCGCACGGTTTTGCACCCCAAGTATCACAAGCGCTACACTCGCTCGACCAAAATGAAAGCCCACGACGAAAAAGGCGAGTATCACGTCGGAGACGCGGTGGTAATTGAAGAATGCAAGCCGATAAGCCGCGACAAGCGCTGGCGCGTCGTTGGACGCGCGGCGCGTAGCAAATAGCATATGGTTCAACACCGCTCAATGTTATCATCGGCCGACAACACCGGGGCTCGCATCCTCATGGTAATTCGGGTGTTGGGCGGCTATCAAAAGCGCTATGCCGGCATCGGCGACGTTGTCACCATGGTCGTTAAGGATGCCGCGCCGCACGGCATGGTCAAAAAGTCCGACGTCGTGCATGCGGTCATTGTCCGGACGCGCAAAGAAACGCGCCGCAAGGACGGCTCTTATGTTCGCTTTGACGACAACGCCTGCGTCATCATCGACAAGAAGTCGCTTGAACCTAAAGGCACGCGCATCTTCGGACCCATTGCCCGCGAACTTCGCGCCAAAGGTTTTTCCAAGATAATCTCGCTCGCGCCCGAGGTCGTATAATATTATGAACATCCGCACAGGAGACAATGTAAAGGTCATCGCCGGGCGCGAAAAAGGCAAGTCCGGCAAAGTGACGCAAGTCTTCCCCAAGGAGGAGCGGCTTGTGGTTGAGCACCTTAACGTGCGCACGCGGCACTTGCCGGCGCGCGGTTCTTCCAAGGGCCAGCGCGTGGAATTTTCCGCGCCGTTTGCCGCCGCGAACGTCATGCTGGTCTGCCCGAAATGCTCGGCGCCCACCCGCACCGGGCGGGTTGAGCTTGCCGACGGCAAAAAGGTTCGTGTTTGCAAGAAATGTAAAGAACAATTCGCATGAGTACTAATTTGAAGAAACAATACGCCGCCATCATCGCCTCGGCGATGAACAAGGAGTTCGGGCTCGTGAATCCCATGAGCATTCCGAAGCTTGTTAAAATTACCCTGAACGTCGGCTTGAACGCATCCAACAAGGATCCCAAGCTCGCCGAGACCGTTGCCGAGACGATCGCGCGCATTTCCGGACAAAAGCCGGTCGAGACCATTTCAAAGAAATCGATCGCCGCTTTTAAGATCCGCGAGGGCATGACCGTGGGCATGAAAGCCACGCTCCGCGGCGAGCGGATGTTCAGCTTTCTTGAAAAGTTCGTGAACGTAACTTTGCCGCGCGTCCGCGACTTTCGCGGTTTGCCGCTCAAGTCGGTTGACCGCAACGGCAACCTGTCCATCGGCTTTAAGGAACACATTGCTTTCCCGGAAATTCGCCCCGACGAGGTCGAGCGCTTGCACGGCATCGAGGTCGTTATTACGACGACCGCGCACGACCGCGCCAAGGGGCTGGTTCTTTTTAAAGCGCTGGGCTTCCCGTTCCAGGCCGAAACAAAGAAATAATCCGCTTATGTCCACTACTTCGCAGTACAACAAATCATTCAAGCGCAAGCCGAAGTTCACGACCCGCGAGGTGCGCCGCTGTTGGCGCTGCGGCCGCAAGCACGGCTATATGCGCGACTTCGAGCTGTGCCGGATATGTTTCCGCGAATTGGCCAACCGGGGCGAAATTCCCGGGGTCGTTAAAGCCTCTTGGTAAATTATATGATGACCGATCCGATCGCCGACATGTTAACAAGAATTCGAAATTCTTCCGCCTCGCACCGGGACGAGGTTAACGTACCTTACTCCAAGGTCAAGTTTACGATCGCCAAGATTCTTGAAAAGTGCGGCTTTGTGGGCGCCGTCGAAACCAAGGATGAGACCAAAGAATTCGTCGTAAAACTGCGCTATGACGGCCGCCGTCCGGCTTTTGAGGCCGTTCGCCGCATCTCAAAGCCCGGCCACCGCGTTTATGCCAAGGCCGATAAATTGCCGACGGTTCGTTCCGCCACCGGCGTTGCCGTCGTCTCGACGTCCCAAGGGCTGATGACGAATATGGAAGCCAAGGACAGGAAGCTCGGCGGCGAGATAATTTGCGAAATATACTAAACTTATGAGCCGACTTGGAAAAAATCCCATCGCCATCCCTGCGGGCGTCATCGTCAAAGTGATCGACGGTGTTGTTACTGTTAAGGGGCCGAAGACCGAACTTACGTTCAAACCACACCCGAACGCTAAAGTTGAGGTGGCGGGCAACGAAATTAGGGTGTCGGTCGTTAGTCCTGAAGAAAAGTTCGACCGTTCGCTTTGGGGGCTTACCCACAAGCTCGTTATTAACATGATCACCGGAGTCACCGCCGGTTTTTCAAAACAGCTTGAGATCATAGGCGTCGGTTTTAAAGTCGCCGTCGCCGGTTCGAAAATAAATTTGGATCTCGGCTTTTCGCATCCGGTCACTTTTGAGCTTCCCAAAGGCGTTGAAGCCAAGGCAGAGAAGAATATTTTGACCCTTTCGGGGCCGGACAAGCAGGTTGTCGGCCAAGCGGCCGCGGCCATTCGCAAGTTGAGGAAGCCGGAACCGTACAAAGGCAAGGGCATCCGCTATGTGGGCGAAGCGGTTCGCCAGAAAGCGGGCAAGGCCGCCAAAGCAGCTGGCGCTAAATAAAGCATTACTATGGGAATAAAACTCAACAACAAAGAAAAGATTAAGGCTTGGAAGCGCGTGCGCCGCGTCGCGCGCGTTCGCGCCCGCTTTGACGGAACCGCCGCTCGCCCGCGTCTCGCCGTGGAGCGCACGCTTAAGCATGTCCGCGTTCAGGTGATTAATGACGAAATCGGAAAGACTTTGGTTTCCGCCGGCGATCATGAAATAAAGTCCAAGGTTGAGAACAAGGTTGCGCTCGCCGCCGAAGTTGGAAAGCTTATCGCTGAAAAAGCCCTTAAGGCCGGGATCAAGACCGTTGTTTTCGATCGCCGTTCGTATCGTTACCATGGCCGCGTCAAGGCCGTCGCCGACGGCGCGCGCGAAGGCGGACTTATCTTTTAGAAGAATATATTTATGGCATTTCAAAGAACAAAAGAAGACAGGGGACCGCGCCGCGGCGAGGTGATCCGCGAAGAAAAGGAATTCGAGCAGAAGATCCTCGACTTGGCGCGCGTTACTCGCGTGACCAAAGGCGGCAAGCGCATGCGTTTTCGCGCCACCGTCGTGGTCGGCGACCGCAAGGGTCGCGTCGGCTTTGGCGTGGCAAAAGGGAACGACGTAACGCTGTCGGTCAACAAAGCCGCCCGCGACGCCAAGAAACAGCTCATCACCATTCCGCTCAAGAATGAAACAATCCCATACGACGTCAAGGCCAAGTTCGGCGCTTCCGTCGTCCTCCTTCGCCCGGCTCCCCAAGGCACCGGCATTAAAGCGGGCGGCGCCGTGCGCACGCTCATGGAATTGGGCGGCGTGCCGAACGTGGTCGGAAAGATAATGCGCGGCTCCAACAAGATCAACACCTTAAAAGCGGCAATGATCGCTTTGGGCATGCTGCGTAATCGCAATTCCTAATTTTATGGCTATTGAAATGAGCAATTTAAAACCGGCGCACGGCTCGCGCCACAAGTACAAGCGCATGGGCCGCGGCAACGGTTCGGGTAAAGGCACGACCGCAGGGAAGGGCACCAAGGGCCAGCGCGCCCGCCAAGGCGGTCGCAAGGGCCTGCGCCAGATCGGCATGAAGCGGACGGTGCAGAGCACCCCTAAGCTCGGCGGTTTTGCCGCGCTCGCCAAGAAATCGTCGACCCTGCCGGTCTCGATCCTGAATAAATTCAACGCAGGCGACACCGTGACGCTGTCCGTGCTCGCCAAAGCCGGCCTTATTCCGCACGCGGCCGACACGGTCAAGCTGGTGGATGGCGGCAAGCTCGCGAAGAAGATCAAGGTGCGCGGCGTCAACGTCTCCGCCGAAGCCAAGGCGAAGATTGAAGCGCTGGGCGGTGCCGTCATCCTGTAAATCCCAAATGCTAACAACTAAATTCCAAGAATGAACAAGAATTTAAAAAAATTCTTCCTTATCTGGAAAGTGAAGGAATTGCGCAACAGCATTCTGGTTGTTTTGGGACTCTTGCTTATCTTCCGCGCCACTTCGCACATTCCCATTCCGGGAGTTGATGTCGAGGCTTTGCGCCGGCTTTTCGCTTCCAACCAGTACTTGGGGCTTCTTAACGTTTTCTCCGGCGGCACGTATCAAAGTTTTTCGGTCACCGCCATGGGCGTTGGCCCATACATTACCGCTTCAATCGTCATCCAGCTTCTTACCATGGTTATTCCGCGGCTTGAGGAGATACAAAAAGACGGCGAAGCCGGACAGCGCCGCTTGAACCAGTACATGCGCGTTTTGACCGTTCCGTTCGCCGCTTTGCAAGCCTACGGCGTTATCCAAATTTTGCGCCAAAGTTCGCGGGGCGCCGTTTTGGGTCAGCTTTCGGTTTTCCAGTTCGCGACCATTATTATCAGCATGATCGCCGGATCAATGTTCCTCATGTGGATCGGCGAGATCATTTCCGAAAAGAAGGTCGGAAACGGCATTTCCCTCATCATCTTCGCCGGCATTATCTCGCGCCTTCCGGCCACCTTTCAGCAAGCGGCGAGCACCTTTGATCCGTCGCAGATCATTACCATGGTGTCCTACGTTTTGATCGGCATCGTGACAATCGCCGGCGTTGTCTTTATCACCGAAGCTCAGCGCAATATTCCCGTCACCTACGCCCGTTTTGTCCGCGGACAAAGCTCTGGCGGCGGCTCGACCACGCATTTGCCGCTCCGGGTCAACATGGGCGGCGTTATTCCTATCATCTTCGCCATCTCGGTCATCTTGTTCCCGCCCTTGGTCGCGCAGTTCTTCATGCATGCCAAAACTTTGTGGCTCGCGAATGCCGCGAGCTGGGTGGTGACGGTCTCGCAGAACCGGCTTATTTACGCCATCTCGTACTTTGTTCTCGTCATCTTTTTCACCTACTTTTACACCGCCGTCATCTTCCACCCGGAGCAGATCGCCGAGAATTTGCAAAAGCAGGGCGGTTACGTGCCCGGCATTCGCCCGGGCGTGCCCACGGCTCAATATTTGCAATTCGTGACCAATCGCATTTTGGTCGTCGGTGCCGTCTTTCTTGCGATCATCGCCGTTCTGCCCTTGGCCGTGTCGCAGTTAACCGGCACGCAGAACTTGGTCATCGGCGGCACTTCGCTTTTGATCGTTGTTTCGGTGGTCATCGAAACCGTTCAGCAGATAGAAGCGCAGTTGGTGATGAGAGAATACGACATAACATAAATTTTTTTTGATCTTCAAAATAATGTGATACACTTGTCTGACGGCCGTTTCGGCGTCAGACATTTATTTTTAAGCATCTAACAATCCATGAAAGCATCTCATCGTGAAGTCATTGTTCTTATCGGAAAGCCCGGCTCCGGAAAAGGCACGCAAGCCGAACCCTTGGCCAAGGCTTTGGACATTCCGTTCGTTTCGGTCGGAAAAATGCTTCGCGAAGAGATAAAGCAAGGGACGGCGATCGGTAAGAAAGCCGCCGCGGCGGTGGCTGCCGGACGGCTCGTGCCCAACAAGATGACGGCCGAGCTGTTGCGCCGCCGTTTGGCGAAGCCGGACACCGAGGGTGGCATCGTGATCGACGGTTGCCCGCGCGACCATGTTCAGGCGATCATGCTGGAGCATATCGCGCACGTCGCTCACGCTGTGTTAATATCCATCACCGATTGCGAGGTGATCCGACGCATTTCCGGTCGCCGGATCTGTTCCAAGTGCGGGCGCAATTATCACGTCGAGGCTAATCGCCCCAAGGTGGACAATGTTTGCGATTTGTGCGGCGGCAGGATCATTCATCGCGACGACGACAAGCCGAACATTATTAAAGAACGGCTTAAGAGCTACCGCGAAGATACGATTCCCGTTTTACATTATTACCGCCGTTTGCGCGCCCTGCGCCGCATCGACGGCCAAGGGAGCATCGAGGAAGTTCGCGCGCGCGTCATTGACGCCGTGAGGAACAGCGATAAAGGTTTGAAGATCCATGAAGAAAGGCATCGTTAAAACCGACGAGGAGATAAAGCTGATCGGCCGCGGCGGCCGGTTGCTTTCACGCGTCCTTGGCAAGGTTATCGCGCACGTCGCGCCCGGCGTCACCACCGCCGAGCTCGACGATTTGGCCGAGAAAGAAATATTAAAAGCCGGCGGCCGACCCGCGTTCAAGGGGTACCGCGTTTACGGCGTGAAGCAAGCTTACAACTCCACCGTTTGCACTTCGGTGAACGATGAAGTTGTGCACGGCTTGGCGCATCCCGGACGGGTTTTGAAAGAAGGCGATATCATCGGACTCGACATTGGCATGCAATATCCGGCCAAAGACGGTTTGTTCACCGATATGGCGATGACCGTCGCCGTCGGGAAAGCATCTGAACCGGCCATCAAACTCATGCGCGTAACGCGAGAATGTTTGGAACGCGCCATTGCCGTCGTTCATGCTGGCGCGCGGCTATCGGACATCGGAAATGCTGTCCAGTCGCATGCCGAAGGAAACGGTTACGGCGTAGTGCGCGACTTGGTCGGCCACGGCGTTGGTTACGATGTTCACGAAGAACCGCGCGTGCCCAATTACGTCGATGCCGACACGCCGAACATTATTTTAAAAAAGGGGATGGTGCTTGCTATTGAACCCATGGTGAACGCCGGCGCTTGGCAAGTGAAAACTCTGCCCGACGGCTGGACCGTTAAAACCGCCGACGGCTCCCTCTCCGCCCATTTTGAAAATACGATCGCCGTCACAGAGGACGGCTGCGAGATTTTAACGCCGTTTCCGACGACCTGATCCCTTGCCCCGCGTAGCGATAGCGAGTTTCATTCCGTCATTCCGAGTCGCAACGAGGGATCGCAAAGCCCCATACAGACGAAGGGATTTTTATCGTATCACGAAGCTTCGGGATTCCTCGTCGTGCGCTCCTCGGAATGACGAAGATGTCGAGGTTTCGGCCAGCTGAGCTGGCTTTCGCCTTGGTAAACATGCGATAAAACGTCTTAAATACAGCAAATTTTTGACTCATACCATTGACAACGCTGTGTTTTTTTGTTAAGTTTTTTGGTCGAAGAAGTTCTTTAACAACAAAAGTGCGGGCGGCGATTTGCGGCTTGAAAACGGCCGCAGGTCGCTGTCTGCAATTGGAATGCATTACAAGAGCGCGTGTTGCGTTCAGAATGTACCCAGCGGATTAAGCAAAGGAGAATCGCAATGGCGAATACTTCGATTACGGCGGGACAGAGAAGGCAAGCGATTGAGGTGGTGAGCGTTGCGGCTGCAAACGCGGTCATCGCGGCACTCGGAACAACCGGTTCGCAAAAACCGGCCCTGCAGATGATTCTTACTCGAGGCGGCGGTTTGCAAAAATCGCTCACGCCGCATCTCGTTGGGCTCATGCGCTCATACGCCGTGGAATTTGATCCGGCTAGCTTTTTGGGGTCGGGTTACTCCATTGACCCCGACGACGAGCAACTGCCGTCCGCGCCGTTGGACGTCGAGCTCGACGCAATCGAGCTTGTGAACACGCTTCGCCCGGGCGAGACCGTTATCAAGGGCGAAGAAAACTGGCGACGGCTTCGCGATGACCGCTATCTCTGTCTCAACGCCGATCATTTCAAGCGGCATTTGGCATCAGCAAAACAAGATCGGCTCCCCGAGAAATGGAAGAAGACGGACTTTATTAGATATGAGGCTACTAAGCTTCGCGACCCGGACGGCTACCGTTACACCCTCTATCTGTATTGGAACGTCGGTGCTTGGTACTGGTACTACGGCTGGCTCGACGATGACTTTCATCGTCAGGACCAGTCCGGCGTTGCTGGCAAGTATTAGCTCTTTGTGTTTAGGTCATTTGGTATTTAAGACTCTTTGACCTTTGTCCTTCGGCCAGCCCAGCTGGCCCTCGATCGGTTTACCTCGAAGGTCTCGTGCGCAAGTGCGAGGCCTTTTAAAATATCTTCACCACATACTCGCACGCTGAAGGTTTCAATTTTTTTGAAATTTTATCTAAAATCGCAAAATGCCGCTTGAGACAGTTATTCTCGATCGAGAATAACTGTCCCAGATGATTTTCTGTTATAATGTTTCCTTCGGTCATTCCCGCGATCCACACGGGAAAGGCATGCCCCGTACCACGATACGGGGCGGAAATCCAATCTCGCTTGATCGGACGGCCGCCCAAAACGGATTGGACCCCCGATGTGCGCTCGGGGGTGACAATAGAGACGCGGGTGACGAATAATATGGCCAATTATCTTCAAACAAAAGCGATCGTACTATCGCATCGCGACATGGCCGAACATGACCGGCTCTATACCCTTTACACGGAAGCAAGGGGGAAGCTTGAGGTTCGCGTGCGCGGGGCGCGGAAGATACTTTCGAAGCTGCAGCCGCCGCTTTCTTCAATCGCGGTCGTGCGGGTGTTGATTTACGAGGGGCGCTCGCGGCCGCTTTTGATCGGCATTGAAACGGCCGAGCGCTTGCCGCTTGTTGCTTCGACGCTTTGGCGAACACAGGTCGCTTCGCGATTCATCCGGCTTGTGGATATTTCCACGCGACCCGGAATTTGCGACGCGGAGATGTTCTCGCTCTTGCGCGACGGGATTCATACGGCCGAGCATGTCGCGCCCAAGCAGACGGGCGCTCTGCGCGACGCATTTATTTTGCAACTCCTTATTCATTCCGGTTACAAGCCTGAACTTGACCACTGCGTCCAGTGCCGCCATACGAGCCCTAGCGCTTTTTCGGCGGCGCATGGGGGCGCGGTCTGTGTTAAATGCGCGGCGACCGATCCGAACGCGGTCGCGGTTTGCACGGCCGACTTTGACGCTCTGCGCGCCCATGCCACCGTGCCGCTCGCGGCCACCGCGATCTTGCCCGCTTCTAACCTCGGCGCCATTACCCAAGCCCTGCTTCAGCATCGCCTTGAAACGGCGATCTGGTTTCCGGCGGTCGGATAAAGTTTCGCCTTGAATAAATACGGCTAATTTTATATGATTTAAGCATTCTTAAACCATAATTTTATGTCGGTCCCAAAACAAATCATTGCTCACCTTAATAACAACAAGATTAAATTTGAGGTCGTGCCGCACAAGACCGTTTATACGGCTTATGATTTGGCGCAAACTTTGGGCGAGGAGTTGAGCAACATCGCCAAAACGCTTTTGGTAAAAGTTGAGTTGCCAAAAGTTTCCAAAAACGGAAAGAAATATTATGTCGTCGCCGTGCCGGCTTCGTATCGAATTAATCTCAAGGCCGTTCAAAAATATCTTAAGGCGACAAAAGCGGTGCTCGCTGATGAAAAGGAGATGATTAAGCTGGGCATGGTATCCGGCGCCGGAACGCCGTTTGTTTCCATGTACAAGGACGTCGGATTGATCGTCGATAGGTCGCTTGAAAAGGCGGCCAAGGGTTTTGTGCGCGCCGAGTCGCTCACCGAATCGTTGCGGATGAAGATGAAAGACTTGATTAAGTCGGAAAGCGCGCTAGTCGCCAAGGTCGGTTCAAAGGCCAAGATGCCGGTTTCCCCGAAAGCCAAGGTAGCGCCGAAGAAATCGAAGAGGAAGTTTGCGACCAAAGCGGCGTACAAGCAGTCGCTCAAGAAGGTTGCGAAGAAGCGGAAATAAAATTCCGCAACCGCATGAAATAATTTTATTTTTTGGACTGCGGAACTTCCGCCCACTTCTCGCTTCGGCTTGATTGGGCGGACCCACTCGCGGCCGGAACGAGACGAGCGGGCGCTCGAACAAACAGTCCTCGTCTCAAAAAATAAAATTATTTCATACGGTTGCTAAATGCGTTTTTGTGCCATTAAATTTTAAAATGGAAAAGTTCGAAGGTCCGCTGGACCTGCTCCTTCAGCTCATTGAGCGGGAGGAGCTTTCCATTTCCGAAATTTCGCTTTCGAAGATCGCCGATCAGTATTTGGAGAGCTTGAAAGCGGTGGTTGAGCGCGACCCGGACGAGCTGGCCGACTTTTTGGTCGTGGCGGCCAAATTGCTCTTGATCAAATCGCGCGAATTGCTGCCGTCGGCGGCGCCGCTCGAGGAAGATGGGCCGTCCTTGGAAACCCAGCTTAAAATGTACAAGATATTCTGGGAGGCGGCGCAAAAGCTCGAGGCTTTGATTAAGAAAAAGCGCCGGATATATTTCCGCGACAAATTGCCCGCGTCGATCGCGCCGCGTTTTGCCCCGCCGCCGTCGGTCACCATGGAAAAAATGCACGCCGTTTTTCTCGACGTCCTCGTCAAAATAACGCCGATCATCAAGTATCCCGAGGAACGGATGAAGAAAGTTGTTTCAATTCAAGAAAAGATTGATCGCATTCGAGGGCTCATGGACAAAACGCCGACGATGCGTTTCCACGAGATTCTTGACGGCTCCTCCGACAAGACCGAGGTGGTGGTCAATTTTCTCGCTTTGCTGGAACTGGTTCGTTCCCGCGTCGTGAACGCTGAACAGAGCGAGGAATTCGGCGAGATTGTAATAAGCCGCCTGAACGGCGGCGACGCGACACCAATCAACTAATGCATGCGAATCTACTAATATGACCACCCTAGAAGCGAAAATTGAAGCCTTGCTCGCGGTTTCGCCGCGGCCGTTGGACATTAAGAAACTCGCCGAATTGATCGGCTCGTCGAAGGATGAAGCGCGGCAAGCGGTCGCGTCGCTTTCTAATCGACTGCGCGAGGCCGGGAGCGGGGTCGCGGTCGTGCGCGTGGACGACGAAGTCCGCATGGGTTCGGCGCCGGAAACGACGGAAACGGTAAAAGCATTTATCAAAGATGAGACGACCGGGGAACTGACGCGGCCGCAACTCGAGACGCTTACGGTTATTGCTTATCGCGGGCCGGTGTCGAAGGCCGAACTGGAACAAATCCGCGGCGTGAACTGCACGATGATCATTCGCAATTTATTGATGCGCGGGCTGGTTGACGAGCGCATGGAAAACGGCGTGGCGCAGTATTCCGTTTCCATGGAATTTATGAGCTTTTTGGGCGCTGCGAGCGTCGCCGGGCTTCCAGATTACGAAACGCTTCGTCGCGATAAACGGATCGAAGATATTTTGGAATTAGCGGGAAAGCAGGAGCAAGTATGAGAGAACGCATCGTGAGCGCCATTATCGCATCAAC
>Ga0182021_10000705_pt1 | contig 36805 bp, 27 predicted proteins | sample 612E3MmetaG_FD_120493 | JGI IMG/M metagenome (GOLD analysis project Ga0182021, IMG submission 120493) | Permafrost microbial communities from Stordalen Mire, Sweden - 612E3M metaG (Illumina Assembly) | ecosystem: Environmental > Terrestrial > Soil > Wetlands > Permafrost | place: Sweden...
AAGTTCCCTCTTCAAAGGTTACCGATATAGTTCCGCGTAGCCCATGGAGGAACTCTAGAATCGTGTCCGCCTTCGTCTCCAGGATGCATTCCATGATCATCTTGCCCTTGCCATCCATGACCGCAACCGAGATCGTTGCCTGGTGAACGTCCATGCCGATATACTTTTCTTGGTTCATAACGGCGCTCCTTTTGGTAAGTGGTGATCCCAACAATCACACCCTACCGCAAAGTGGGCGCCTTTTATATTGCGTGCAATCGCGGTGTTTCGTTAACGAATCGAGTCCGCAAAGTATCGGGCAAGATACGCAAATGTTTCCCACTCTACTGTTCTTCCAAATTCTCGTTGACTCCCAGTGGACAACCCAATAGACTCTGCGGCGGGTCTGCTCCCCGCCCTTTTATTCCGAGACAACCAGCCGATTTACCAAGCGATGCCGCCCGACGGCAGCGCTGTATCAGTGGGTGAGGTTTCAGAAGATCGAGATAGTGAGCTAGGGAATTTCTATGTCCACGGAGGATGTATGGTACCTGCGCGCGCCTTGTGTTCCACGAAGCATGTCTTTCTCGGCCACGCTCGGATTGGAGCTTTGCTCGGCTGCATGCTCTTTCTGGCCGTCAGCATGACCGTCAGTCTGCACGCCCAGACGTACGCCGACATCCACGATTTCAACTGCAGCACCGATGGTTGCGGCGTACAGTGGCCGGGCATCGTGGCCCAGGGCAGGGATGGGAATCTATACGGAACGTTGCCGACCTCTGGGAAGAACGGTTTGGGCACGGTGTACAAGATCACCCCCTCGGGTTCTTTGACTGCGATCTACAACTTCTCCGGATCACCGGACGGATCCGTACCCCTAAGCGGACTGACGTTAGGCACCGACGGTAATCTGTACGGTACGGCCAATAACGGAGGCGCCAACGGCTATGGAGCGATTTTCAAAATTACTCCTGCGGGCGTACTGACCACGCTCCACGATTTCACCAGTACGGAGGCAGGCGGCGCTTATGGTCCTCCCGTGGAAGGCAAGACTGGCGGCACGTTCTACGGCGCGACCAACTACGGAAAAGCCTATTCGATCACTTCGGCGGGCAAGTTCAAGTTGCTGCCGAATGCGATTCCCGGTTCCAGCCAGGCCCCGCTGATTCGGGGCAGCGATGGCAACCTGTACGGCACTACTATTACGGGAGGAAACGGCTACGGAACCGTCTTTCGCATGTCGTCAGCCGGGGCCATCAAGGTCATCTATAGCTTCGACATCACCCACGGATATCTTCCCTACGGTCCCATCGTTCAGGGCAGTGACGGGTTTCTCTACGGAACCACCGCCAACGGCGGCTCCATCGCCCATGCCGCCGGGATTGCATTCAAGCTGAGTACCGGGGGGAAAATCACGGTGCTCCACGAATTCGACAACTCCAGCACCACCGATGGCTACCTGCCACTGGCGGGCCTGGTGGCGGGGTCGGACGGAAATTTCTACGGTGCGACCAGCGCCGGGGTGTTCGGCGGGTCGGCACCTTATGGCGCGCTCTTCAAGATCACCAAGACTGGCACCTATACGATCTTGCATGCTTTCGACTTAACTCACGGCGGAATCGTCGAAACAACTCCCATACAGCACACCAACGGCATCGTTTACGGTGAGACCGTTCAGGGAGGCTCCTTGAGTACCGGGGTGTTCTACAGCTGGAATGCCGGAATCGCCTCTTTCGTTTCGCTGGTCGGATTTCCCAGCGGCACTGCCGGCCAAACGGTGGAAATTCTCGGCAACGGGCTCACCGGCACCAGCAGCGTGATGTTCGGCTCCGGTTCGGCCACTTACACGGTGGTAAGCGATACCTACATGACTGCCGTGGTGCCAGCCTCGGGCACGAAGGGGACGGTTACCGTGACCACTCCCTCCGGTACGCTCAAGAGCAAGCAGACCTTCACCGTTGTTCCCGTGATCTCGAGCTTCACGCCGACCAGCGGACCGGTCGGAACGAAAGTGACGATCACCGGGAGCGGCCTCACGGGCGCAAGCAAAGTCTCGTTCGGCGGCGTGAGCGCGGCCTTCACCGTGAATTCTGGAACACAGATCACGGCGACAGTCCCCTCGGGAGCGGTCACCGGAAAAATCAAAATCACCACGGCGGGCGGAAGCGTCACCAGCTCGGGTATCTTCACCGTGAGCTAAGGTCCGACGCAGGGCCGTGTCGCGACCGTGCCACAGGTATGGGCAAGAATGCGCAAACCAGCCGTGCGTCACATTGTGAATTCGAGATCTGGACTTAGGAGAAGCACAAGCTAAACGAATCGCATTGTGCCTGCTTAATCGGCAGTGGCGTGAGCACACCGGCCTGCGCGCCCCTTAGCCTCGAAAATTACTCTATCCACTTTTCGACAACAGCCTTCCATCCTCGGGAGGCCGCTTGCTTGTTGAGGCCGGGACTATTCGCTAAACCCATTTGACGTAAACAGGCGACGGAAGTATGCACTTTACGCAACCCCCTAAAAAAACAGCAGTTTCAACATTCTCTGCCCACATTTACTTCGGCCAGCCTTCTGCGCGGCAAATCGCCTTCTACTAGCGACGCTTCCTGAAAAACTCCTGCAGAATGCCGGCGGACCGTCCCGCCAGTACCCCACCCTGAACCTCCATCCGGTGATTGAGTTGCGGATGATTCAATACCTGTAGGACGGAGTGAACCGCGCCTGCCTTGGGGTCGTCGGCTCCGTACACGAGCCGGCGAACCCGGGCGTGGACGATTGCGCCGGCGCACATGGCGCAAGGTTCAATTGTGGCAAACAACTCGCAGTCGCCCAGGCGGTGGTTGCCGATCTTTTGGCCGGCCTCGCGCAGCGCGATGATCTCGGCATGGGCGGCGGGATCGTTGTCGGCGACGTTACGGTTCCATCCGCGGCCGACGATCACGCCGGCACACACGACCACCGCCCCCACCGGCACTTCTCCCGTCTCCAGCGCACGCTGGGCGCAGCGGAGGGCTTCTTCCATCCAGAGTTCGTCAGTAGAGGTCAGTGGTCGGTGGCCAGTGGCTAGTTGCCGGAAATCAGTTCTCAGTTCTCGGTTCTCGGTTCCCAGTTCTCAGCCGCGGAGATACGGGGAGCAAGGAACTCTCAGGTGACATTCTAGCGGGAGGGGGTCGGGCAGGGAAATGTGCGCAAACGGAAAGGTAGCTTCTTCAGATCGTGCGCAGTACGGTGCGGACCACTTCCGGGACTACCGCATGGAATGCCTCCGGCACCACGACCATGACCACGCAGCGAGTGACCACGAGGGCCGGGACTCCGATGAGGGCCCAGACCGCAAAGGGGATATTAGCCAAGTACGTTCGCATAACCGTCTCCTGCTCCTAGGTTACGTTGAGGGTCGCAGGAAGGTTCCGTGCGGGCCGTCACTGGTCGCCAGTCGTCAGCCGTTCGCTGGGTTCTTGCGGGGTAGGGGTTTGCCTGACGACCATCGACTAGCGACAACGACGATTTGTGATCCACCGCACATTGGCCGGTTTGGCGCCAGTGGTATCCTAAACGCGCTATGGGAATGACCGCGATCGTCCGGAAGGTGTTCCTGGTGGACCTGATCCAGGGGCTGAAGGTTACGTTCAAGTACCAGCATCCCAAGGAGATCTACACCGAGCAGTATCCGCTGGAGCGGCCGCAGGTGGCCGAACGCTACCGAGGAGCGCCGCGGCTCAACGTGAACCCCGACACGGACGAAACCCTCTGCATTTCCTGCGACCTGTGTGCGCTGGCTTGCCCCGAAAACCTGATCGTGGTGTCGAGCGAGCGCAATGAAAAGACCCGCCGCAAAGAGCTCACCAACTTCACCTACGACCTGAGCCGCTGCATGTTCTGCGGCCTGTGCGAAGACGCCTGCCCCACGGACGCACTCGAACTGACGCAGGACTTTGAACTGGCCAACTACACTCGCGAAGACATGATCTGGGACCGCGAGACACTGGAGAAGGGTCCACTACCGACGGTGTACAGGAAGTAGCCCGAGCCCGCATCCAGCCCAGCGATTAACCGAGCGATCCAAGCAGTTTCGCTAGCCTGCCCGCCCCCGACAGGACATGCCCACCTGCACGGTGGCAAGTGTTCTTTGGAGAGTCCCCGCCCATCTGATCGCTAAAGCCGATCCCAACGCCGCCGATGTCTGTCCTCATGTGGGGATGTTGTGGGGCGTCGTTCAGCCGCGGTTTGCGCTGAGTTCGCGACGAAAACACCAGAAAGAGCATAGCGGCAGAGGCGAGACGATGGCTGGGGCAGTTGCTTCCAATCCGGGTAAGGGACCGCGGGTTTTGCTCATCGAGGGGAACGTGGCGGGCCAGGGGGCGTCGGTTCGCGAACTGCCATATGACAAGTTTGTGATCGCAGGCGTCGACACACCCACGGGTGAGGGATTCCATGACTGGCTGGTTGCCAACAAGCAGTGCCCATGCAAGCCCCGAGCGCACGCTGAGGAAGAACTGGCACGAAAGGTCGAGGAACTGGCCCGCTCCAACCGCGAACTGGAACAATTTGCTTATGTTGCCTCGCATGACCTGCAGGAACCGCTGCGCATGGTGGCCGCCTACACGCAGCTGTTAGGCGAACGATATCGCGGGCGGCTTGATGAAACGGCTGACAAGTACATCGGGTACGCGACCGAGGGTGCCCTGCGCATGCAGACCCTGATCCAGGACCTACTAGAGTTCTCCCGCGTGGGGCGGAATGAGACGGTTGCCCGGAAGGCCGATTGCAATGCGGTGGTGAAAAACGTTTTGCTGAACCTGCAATCTTCGATTCAGGAAAGCGGCGCGGCGGTCGCGTGCGAGGCGCTTCCTGTGGTCCCGGCGGATCGTTCCCAACTGTCCCAGGTTTTCCAGAACCTGATCGGGAACGCCATCAAGTTCCGAAAGCAGGAACCGCCCATGATTTCCGTGCGGGCCGAGCGAGCCGGCGAGTGCTGGGTATTCAGTGTGAGCGACAACGGGATTGGCGTCGCGCCCGAACACGCAGAAGCTATTTTTGCCGTTTTTCAGCGCTTGCACACGCAGTCTGAATTCCCAGGCAATGGGATTGGTCTGGCGATCTGCAAGAAGATCATCGAACAGCAGGGAGGGAGGATCTGGGTGGAGTCGCAAGCGGGCCAGGGTTCCACTTTCAAGTTCACGCTCCCGGCCCCCGATTCGGATGGGCAAGAAGGGGTTGTGCAGTGAAGCGGATACCGGAAGTGCTGCTGGTGGACGACAACCCGGCTGACGTGGTCCTAGCACGGGAAGCCCTGGCGGAGAGCAGGTTTCAGTGTCGCGTGCACAGCGTGGTGGACGGCGAGGAAGCGATTGCCTTCCTTCGTCACGAAGGCATGTACGCGAACGCGGAGCGGCCCGATCTGATGATCCTCGACTTGAATCTGCCCAAGAAAGATGGTCCCACGGTGCTGGCGGAAGTGAGGGCGGATCCGGAACTGCGCGATCTTCCGGTGGTAGTTTTTACGACCTCACAATGGAGCCGCGATGTCGAGCGCAGCTACGAACTGGGGGCGAACTGCTATGTCAGCAAGCCGGTGAGTCTGCGGGAATATTTCTCCGCGGTGCAATCAATCGAACAGTTCTGGCTCGGTTTCGCGAGCCTGCCACAAAAGAGGACTGATGGACCCACAAGCGACAAGTGTATTGCTCATTGAGGATAACCCTGGGGACGCGGACCTGGTCCGGTTGCGACTGGTGGAGGGGCGACCTGCGGTACGGGTGAACTGCGTCCGGCGCCTTTCCGACGGCCTCGCGGCCCTCAGCAATGAAATGCCGTCGCTGGTGCTGCTGGACCTGAACCTCCCGGACAGCCACGGCGCGGAAACTTTTCGCAGAGTGCTGGAGAAAGCTCCGAACGTGCCCGTGGTCGTGCTCTCGGGACAGGACGATGAAGCGCTGGCGATCAAGGCGGTGCATCAGGGAGTGCAGGATTACCTGATCAAAGGCGACATTACCAGCAAGCATCTGGAACGCGCCCTGCGCTACGCAGTGGAACGGCAGGGGCTGTTGCGCTCATTGGAGATCACGCGGAAACAGCAACTGGAATTCAAGAACCAGTTCTTGTCGCACGTATCGCACGAGTTGCGCACCCCGCTGACCTGCATCCACCAGTACGTCACGCTGCTGCTGGACGGACTGGCTGGTCCAATTGCGCCGGTGCAGTCGGACCATCTCAAGACCGTCCTGAAGAGTGTGAGCCAGTTACACGCGATGATCCGCGACCTGCTCGAAGCGACGCGTGCAGAAAGCGGCAAGCTGCGGGTGGAACCACGGTGCGTTTCCATCGGAGATCTGATCGCGCAGGCGGTGACGATGATGCGGCCGACGGCGGCGGAAAAGCGGGTGGGCCTGGAGCTGGCGGTGGACCAACGGATCCCGCTGGTCTACGCGGATCCGGACCGGGCGCTGGAAGTGCTCATCAACCTGATCGACAACGGGATCAAGTTCACGCCTCCCGAGGGGTCGGTGACGGTGAAGGCGTGCGTGGTGGAGACCGATCCAAGCGCGGTCTACATCTCGGTGAGCGACACGGGGCGGGGCATCAACCCCGGCGCGCTGCCCCTGATCTTCGAGCGGCTCTATCAGGATTCCGAAGCGGTGGACGGCAACCGGTCCGGTCTCGGGCTGGGGCTGTACATCGCTAGGGAACTGGTGGCGCTGCAGGGTGGCCGGATGTGGGCGGCCAGCGAACTGGGCAGCGGAAGCACATTCTCATTCACGCTGCCGTTCTTTTCGCTCGCCAAGTTGCTGTATCCAGTCGTCTCCTGCGAAGGGCAGTTGCGCGAATCGCTGGTATTGGTGAGGGTGGAACTGACGCCGCTGCCAATATCACTGCGCGGGAACTGGAAAGAAATCTGCCACCAATCGCTGGAATTGCTACGCCGCTGCGTCTACGTGGACAAAGATCTGGTGCTACCGCAGATGGGCAACAACGGAACGGCAGAAACGTTGTTCGTGGTGGCGTCGACCGATATGGCCGGCGTGAACATCATGATGGAACGCATCCGGGAGCAGATGAACACGCTGCCGCTGTTGCAGGCGGGGGGAGGCACGCTACGAGTAACGGCAGACTCCTTGCCGGCCCGGGCGGCGTCCGATGCGAGAACCCTGGAACAGCAGGTGTGGGGAGTTTCCGATTGCGTCACCGAAATGATCCTGCACGGGTTGGGCTGCAAATCGAATTCCAAGCAAGAGGAGAGCCGCGAGTATGCACACTGAGAACAGAACTGAGAAGGCGGCAACGAATCGGCCGAAGATCATGGTGGTGGACGACGATCCGGATCTCCGGCATGCCCTGAATGTGCGTTTGCGGGCGAATCACTACGAAATCGTCAATGCTTCCGACGGCTTTTCGGCCCTCGCTCTGGCCCAGAAAGAACATCCGAACCTGATTATCCTCGACCTGGGGCTGCCGGCAGGCGACGGATTTCTGGTGCTGAGGAACCTGAAGACGTTTCCTTCCCTGGCGCTCACTCCGGTGATCGTGCTCACGGCGCGTGATCCGCAGGCCAACGCGCAGCGCACCCTTAACTCCGGTGCCATCGCATTTTTCCAGAAGCCGGCCGACAACAACGAACTGCTGAGTGTGATTCGAATGAGTCTGGAGGCGGCATCCTCACCAGCGACGCCCCGATTGCCAGCGTAGCGGTGGGGCGTGGTTACCCGGGGACCGCGGCGGGCGGAACGGAGTTTGTGGTGCCTTGTTTACTCCGGCGGAAGCGCCATCCCCTGAATATTCCAGGAAATGTAATGCACCGCGCTGTTGGTGGCCAGAATCGCCGACTTGCCGGGCGCGAAGGCCAGTCCTACCAGGCCCTGGCCTGACACTTCCAGGCTGGCTTGGCCTTCCGGCGTGATCTTGACGATGCCGCGTTTCCCGGCCAGCGATGCCGCCACGTACAGATTGCCTTGGGCGTCGAAGGCCAGGCCTTGGGGACGTCCGAGGCCACGATAGAACACGGACACGCTTCCGTGTGGGCCTACTTTGTAGACATTATCGAAGCTGGACGTGCTTGGCCCGGTGACAAATAAATTTCCGCCAGGGCCAAAGGCCAGATGGTAGGCAGAGATGCTGGGCTCCAGGGTGGCAAAGACAAAAATCTGGCGGTCGCGGGCAATCTTGAAGATGGTGCCGCTGCGGTCGCCAACGTAAAGATTCTCGTCACGATCAAAAGCAATCCCGGTGGCAATTCCCATGCCCTCGGCGTACGAGGACATCTTGCCATTCGGCGCAACCTGGTACACCGTTCCGTCATAGCGCGAGGAGACATACATCTGGCCCTGGCGGTCGAAGGCGATGGCGGTTGCGTTCATCATTTCGTTGAGAAAGGGCTTGACCGCGTAATTGGCGTCGATCTTGAAGATGGCGACGGGAACCTTCTGCCCACGCGGGCCCGAGAATGTCACATAAATATTGCCTTCATGGTCGAGCGCCGGGTTCGCGACGGGGTGCAAATTGTCAGCGATCGGGACCGCCACCTTGACAGTGTGGGCATTGCTGAGTTGCCCGTTGGTGCCGACGACGACCGGTCCCGAAACTGCGCTCTCGGGCACGCGCGCGATCAGAAAATCGTCGGAGCTGATCACAACCGAACCTTCCACTTCGCCGAAGCGCACCTGCGGGCGGCGCAGTTCCGCGGGGCGCAGACCGCTGCCCACAATCCGGATCTCGCCTCCGGGCAGGGCAAAGCTGGGGGCCACTGCCGCGATATGCGGCTTGCCATTGACGTTCTTCTTGCCCAAAATGCGGTCTGAAATTCCCATGGGTGTTTCCCGGCCCGAAGCCGGCAGCCTAGCTTATTAGAAGTCCAAAATGCAGCAACAGATGCATGACCGCCAGAGCATAGAGCCCCGCACCCAGATCATCCACCACAATTCCAATGCCTTCCGGTAAACGCTCCAACTGGCGAACCGGCGGCGGTTTCAGGATGTCGAAGACACGAAAAAGTATAAGTCCCGCGAGAAAAGTTTTCCAACCAAGCGGCACGCCAATCAGCGTGACCAACTGGCCGGCCACTTCGTCAATTACCACAAATTGCGGGTCTCTCAGCCCGGAAGACCGGGCGACGCGGGTAGCGGCGGGAATCCCAATCAGCGTGACGATCGTGGCCGCGACGATCGTTGTCCCGGTCCGGAACTCGACCGGAATGCGCGAACTGGCGAGATACCAGAGGACGGCCGCAGCCACCGATCCCCAAGTACCCGGACCGGGCTTGAGACGGCCGACGCCGAAGAATGTGGCGACCAGGGTGGCCCAGAGCGGTCCTTGGGACCGGGACGTCCTCGCGACAGCCGAAGGGCCGGCGCTACGGTCGGAACTCGTGGCTTCGGGTGGGTGATTCATTGCTCGTCGGGATTTTCCGGGTTGTTGTCGGGGATGCCTTCGTCCGCGTCTTTGAGCGGGGACGAGATCACATACGCTCCGCTCGCCCATCTGCCCAGATCGATCGTCCGGCACCGCTCGCTGCAAAAAGGGAAGTCGGCATCCGTGTTCTTCACGGCCTTCTTGCAGATCGGGCAGCGGAGTTTGAGAGAGCGTTTGCGGGGCATACGGACGATTGCAGAGGTTAGAGGTCAGATTGCAGAGGTGAGGCACTCACCGCCTCGGGCGGTTTTCACCTCTGCAATCTGACCTCTAACCTCCGACCTTAAATAATTGCCGCGACCAGATCATAGTCGTGCGCTTCGGTGATGCGACAGCGATAAAACTCGCCTTCATTCGGCGGCGCTCCCTCAGGATAGTCGTTGACGAAGACTTTGCCGTCAATTTCCGGCGCATGCATCGCGGTGCGGCCTTCGAGCAGAAGGTCGCTTTCCTCGGAGGTCCCCATGAGAAGCAGATCAAACTCCTTCCCGACCAGCGCCTTCTTCCTGGCACGGCTGACTTTTTTCTGGATCGCCATCAGCGACTTCCGGCGGCGTTCGATCTCCCGGGTCGAGAGTTTCTTCTCCTGATCGAAAGCGCCGGCGCCTTGCTGGTCGGAGTAACCGAAAGCGCCCATCCAGTCGAATTCGGCCGCTTTCACAAACTCAGAAAGCTCATGGAATTCTTTCTCGGTCTCTCCAGGGAAGCCGACAATGAACGACGTCCGCAGGGTTACACCCGGAATTACGTGGCGCATTTTCTCGATCGAGCGCAGGAACAGATCGGCGCCGCCGCCACGTTTCATCCGCTTCAGAACCGAGGCGGAAGCGTGTTGCAACGGGACATCGACATAGGAACAGATGTTGTCGTGGGCGGCGATGGTTTCGAGCAGACGGCCGGTGATCTTGTTGGGATAGGCGTACAGGAATCGGACCCAACGCAGACCTTCGACAGCGGCCAATTTCTCGAGCAGCAATGCCAAGCCGTCTTTCAAGCCCAGATCTTCGCCGTAGCAGGTCGTATCCTGCCCGATCAGCGTGATCTCGCGCACACCGGAGCGGGCCAACCGCTCGGCCTCCGCGATCACCGATTCGAAGCGCCGGGAGCGAAACTGCCCGCGAAGCTGCGGAATAATGCAGAAGGTGCAGGGATGGTCGCAACCCTCGGCGATCTTGATGTAGGCAGTGTATCCAGGCGTTGCCAGGATGCGAGGCGTGGCCTCGTCGTAGAGATAGTTGGGGAGGTCGGAAACGGCGCCATCCCAGGCATCGCGCGCAAATCGCCCGTGCTCGCGCCGGTGGTTACCTTCCGCCCGCGAAGTCAGGATGGTGAACGGGCCTGCGTCGCGCGGAGCCTGGGCAACGCCTGCCGCAGCCAGAATCTTCTCCAGTTCGCCCGTGCCGACGACCGCATCCACCTCCGGAATATTCTTTCGAATCTGGTCGCGAAAGCGTTCCACCAGACAGCCGGCGACGACCAGTTTTCTGGCCTTCCCGTTCACCTTGTGTTTCGCCATTTCCAGGATGGTGTCCACCGACTCCTGCTGTGCGCTGCCGATGAACGAGCATGTGTTGACCACGATCACGTCGGCATCTTCTGCGGAATGCGTCAGTTGGGCACCAGCCTGAGCCAGCATGCCCATCATGACCTCGCTATCCACGAGGTTCTTGGGGCAACCCAGGCTGACGAAGCCAACCTTGGTGGGAGCGTTCCGCTCCGCGGGCGCGGAAATGTTTTTTTCTTGGGACACTTGGAAGTAGTGCAACACCTACAGGAATACCACTATCTTAACATCTGGGGCTTGCGCGGAAGGTGATCGCCAGGGTCGCGGAATCCCGACTCACGCCGCTGGCGAGAGTACCTTAGTGTTAACACGCGCGGGGTTAAGGCGTGCTAATCTAAGGGAAACAAACAGAATTCCCTCAAGAGTGTGGAGGAGAGATGTCGGCAAATCGCCTCGCAGCCGTGTTCGCGTCAGTGGTGATTCTCGTCTCTTGCGCTGTCGCTCAAGAGAGATCTTATGACAGTCCCAATGAGCTTTCGGCCACTTTCGGGCGTACGTTCGTCAGTACGCAGACCATTCAGAACGCGAACTGGTTCAACCACGAAGTCCGTTTCGGGGATGAAGAGACCATCGGACTGAACTATAGCCGCCTGCTCAAGACTCATGGCATATTCGCGTTGTCTGGGGAAGTGCCATTGGCAGTCGTCATTGATATGGACTTGAACTCGGGGCGGAATCTGATTCCCGAAAACTACGCAGCACTCTTTGTCGCGCCATCCGCCCGGCTGAATTTTTTCAACGAACAGGGAGTATCGCCCTGGGTCAGTTTTGGTGGCGGTTATGCCCGATTCAAGATGGCCGGGCACCTGCTTTTTGGCGGTCCAAATCCCGGGCCGACCAGCACCAATACCTTCGCCCTGCAGTTTGGGACGGGGCTGGATGTATTCCCTTGGCACCGGTGGGGCTTGCGGCTGGAAGCGCGGGATTTCTGGACGGGCGTGCCGGCGCTGAACGTTGACACGGGCCGGAGCCGCCAGCACAACTACTACGTCGGCGGCGGGGTTATCTACCGCTTCTGAATCAGCATGCCGAGCCTTGCTCGGCTGCTCTGGGTGGAGTCACTTCTCCCCAAAGGAAATGTTGTCGAATAATTCCGGCAAAACACGGGCATCGTCCACTGATTTTCCGAACCGGGCGGACTCGTAGGCGCGGGTGAACGCCGCCACTTTCTGTTGCAAGCGCGGCTCCTGAATGGCAACCACGAAGTCCTGCGGCGTCTGCGATGCCGATTTGCGCCAGCCGCGCCGTGCCAGGCGTTTCACCATGCGTTCGTACCAGAGGGTTGCCGCCTGTTGCGGAGCCCGTTCCGGATGCGCCCTCAGCAGGCTGGACCGCAGTCCGCCGATCATGCTGCGGAGATTGCCCAGGAGGAGCAGAAGCGCGGTCAGCCCCATCCCCCAGCCGATCCAGCGGGCAGGAGCAATCGTCATCTGATGATGGGCCTTACGCGCGGAATTCAGCAGCATCCGGTAATGGCGAGAAACCCAGTGACGCGCAGTCTCGATAAAGCGCCGGCTGTTCTGGGCAGCGTCCTGGCCCAGGGTGTGCTGGTGAGCCACGTCGTAGTTGACCACCCACTCGCGCCAGAAGGATGCGCCAGCATCCAAGTAGAGGAGCATGCGCGACCAGCCCGAGCGGTTGGGCAGGCTGCCCGGCGGCGTCGGGTCGAAACTGATCCAGCCGGTTCCCGGGAAATACGCTTCGACCCAGGCGTGGGCGTTGCTGGCGCGGACCACGTACTGATCCGTCAGATCGTTGAATTCGCCGGTGCGAAATCCGGTGACCATGCGCGCTGGGATGTGGAGCGAACGGAGCATGACCGCCATGGCGCTGGCGAAGTATTCGCAGTGCCCCTGTTTTCTTTCGAAGAGAAAATACGCCAACGGATCGCGCGGTATGCTGCGCGGCAGATCGAGAGTGTACCCGAGGCGGGTCTGCAGGTAGCGTTCCAGGGCCAGGGCCTTATCGTAGTTGTCGGGCGCGGAAGCCGTGATCTTCGCGGCCAGCTCCGGAATTCGGATATCGAGCGGCGGCAGTTTGAGGTAGTTTTCCAGTTCGCCCGGTACCGTGTTGGCGGCCACACGGAGAGCGCTGCTGTCGGGCGTGCTCAGATCTGACTCAGCCTCATAGCGATTGATGGGGCGATCGGCATCCAGGTTATAAACCGCTCCACCGGCGTCAATGCCCACTCTGCGAAAGTCTCCCTGCAATCCCTGCGGCCGCTCGGCGAGGAAAAAGACGTTGGTCCCCAGAGGCTCCATCAAAACGCGGTAGTGAATCGTGCGAGCGGGGAGTTTCGGCGGGGCCAGATGATAACTTCCATCGGGACCACGAGGGACTTCAGCCTGTCCAAATGAATTCGACCAGACCCTGCCGTCGAAGCGGGTGAGAGCGATACCGCGCCACTTCAGGTCATAGGCACCCTGCAGATCATTGTCGATCTGGATGTGCATCACGACCGCGCTGGACTGCTGGATCTGGCCGATTCGTCCAAGTTGTACGCGATCGCTGAACCCGGTGGACAGATCGCTGGAAGGCGAATAAGCGGTGAGATAACGCATTGAGACGCGCGGCAGAAGGAAGAAGATCAGGGAACTGCCGGCCAGAATGAGGAGCATCAGCACGGGACCGGAAGCGAGCAGAGTGTATCCCATGCTCCGGTGGGGCGTGCCTACGCGAGGCTCCTGCGCGTGCGCCCTGGTTTCCGAGAGGGAGTGGCGCATTTCCATCAGCACAAACGTGATCACGGCGACCAGAAGAAAGGCGGCAAAAGAGAACAGGAAAACGCTGTCCACCGTGAGTACAGCCGCTCCCAAAACCATCAGGAAAGAAAGCACGGCCAGGGTGTAGTGATCGCGCGGGCGTTGCAAAGAGAACAGACGGACGACCATCAGGAACAGCACCAGGTGCACGGTTGCGGAAAGGAAGCTGCCCGAAACGAACAGATAGTCCGCGAAATAGATGAAGACGTAAAGCAGCGTGAAATAGGTGGTCCACTGCTCCGGAATCACAAATTCCCGTCGAGTCGCCAGGTGATATCCACGGACGAGGAGCGCGAGACCGACCACGATCACGGCCGGCCGATCCAGCCCACCCGTGCTGGCCATGGTGCCGAAGCCAGTGAGTACCATCAGATACAGCGCAACGTTAAAGTAGCGCTCGATAGCTCTGGCCATCGTTACTCGACCCGGATTGGGGGCGGTCGCAGTCATCGAAGTTTCTATTGTTGGCTAAACTGCCCAGGAAGGGAAGTGTCGGCAGTAACAGGGACGGCTCTCGGGATTCGCGCGCGCCCGGTCGCAACGCGTGGGGCGGGCGTCGCTGGCCAAACTTTCAGAAAACTACCTTCAAAGCCACCTGAATGACTCGTGCCTTGTGCGCGCCGTTCGCCCGCATGAAGAAATCCGTGCCGACCGAACTGTTGAGCCCGGAATACTGAGTGTGGTTGAGAGCGTTGAATGCTTCTGTCCGGAATTGCACGTCCACCTTATCGGTTGGCTTGAAAGTCTTGTACAGCGACATGTCGAGCTGGGTGCGGTGCGGAATGTTGAGGCTGTTCCGTCCAGAATTGCCAAATGTTAAGCCCTGCGTCTCCGCGTAGGCGTCGGGATTGAAAAGCAGCGGCCCTTTGGCGTTGGGGTCGTATTTCCGGTCGGGGGGGATGGCGTTGGGATCGCCCCTCCGGTCGGCGTACGAGCCCGTTCCCACGCCGTTCGCTACGCCGGCGCTGTCACCGAAAACGCCATCCGTGACCGAGAAGGGCTCCCCACTCTGCGAGTTCAAGATGCCGGCGAATTGCCAGCCTCCGAGGACGCGGTGCGAAAGACCCGGATTGCGGAAAAAGGGCAGGTCGTAGATCCAGCTCACCGTGAGGATATGCCGTTGGTCGAAATTTGAGCTGGCATAGTTCTTTTTTGGATGGAAGGAATCCACGAAATTCGCGTCGTGCTTGTCGGACGAATTGTCGAGCGAGTGGCTGTAGGTATAGGCGACGTCCAGAGTGAGCGGCCCACTGGTCTTGCGGATCGAAACCTGCAGCGAGTTGTAGTTCGAGTTGGCCTGCGGTTCCACCCTCAGGACCGACCCGAGACTGTAGAAGGGGCGGAAGGGATTCGGGTCCTGGAAGCAGGCAACGGCGAGGTTGATTGCGGGCTGGCCGTGAAATCTTTGCCCGTTCACCTTGAAGCTGAGGTTATTGGGCCATCCTGCCATCGTGTCGCAGATGTCATTGGTGATGGGCTGACCCGGCTGGAAGGGGTTGTCGGACGCGGCAATCGGCTGCAACTGATTGAGTTCGCGCTGCATGGTGAGGTGGGTACCTTTGCTCCCCACGTAGGAAACGGTCGCAACGAAATCCCGGGAGAGATCGCGCTGCACGTCGAGGTGCCACTGCTGTGCATACGGCCAGATCGCGTGACTGGATGAGATAGATGTCGCAGAAAGTGGAAATAGCAATCCGTCTCCGCCAATATTGGTGTAACCAGTCACGTTGTACTGGGTAGGTTCTTGGACGAGCGGCGGAGTGCCCTCCAGTGTCTCTGCGTTCCCCTCTTCGCCGTTCGTATGGTCAAAGAAGATCCCATAAGCGGCGCGGATGGAAGTCTTTCCGTTGCCGAAAGGATCCCAGGCCAGTCCAATCCGCGGCGCGGGGCTAAAGAAGTGGTCTCCCATGCAGGCGAGAGGAATGCCTGCAACGCCGCACTGGACGACTCCGTCGTAGGGAGTGGTTCCCGGTTTGATGATCAGCGAACCTTCGTGGTCGCTATTCAGGTTGGTGAAAATCTTCGGGGCGAGGTCCCGATCGTAGGCGGCGGGATCCCAGTTGTAGACCTGTTTCTTAATCTCGCGGAAAGTACCGAAGATGCCGATGCGCAAACCGAGATTCAGGGTGAGATTCTTCCGGATGTGGAAGTCATCCTGGATATAAGGCTCAAAGAGCTTGTAGCGGACATAGTACTTAGGCTGCGCGCTGTCCTGGGCAAAGGTTGCGATATTGCCCATGAGCAGATCGGCGAAGGCATTTCCCGTGGACTTCGGGGAAGTGCTGTCGAATTCCAGATCGCCGCCGAGATCGACATACGCCATCTCATTTTTCTGCGCCGCGGCGAAGTAGCCGCCAAATTGGAGGTTGTGCTTGCCCCAGCTCTTGCTGAGGTTGTCGCGGTAGGTATAAGTCGGGTTTGAATTGTTCCACGGGAAGGCAGTAGGCCCTTCGCAGAAGCCGCCACCGTATGCACCGTTGGTGGAGATGCAGAACCCAGGCAGCTTGCCACCGAAATCCGGAAAGAATCCGGTCATGGTGAAGTCCTTGGTGCGTTGCCAGACTTCGGGATGAGTATTCGTCACGCTGATGTGGTCGGTGGTGTAGCTGGCCACGAACTCGTTGAGCAGGGTGGGGGAGACCGTCGCCGTCAATCTCGCCACAATGCTGACCCCCGGGCCAACGAAGTGACTTCCGATCGTGGGAAAGCTCTCGCCACCCCAGGTGACGGAGGCATCATTGATATCCCATGAGTCGTGGATGTAACGAAAGGTAGCGCGCAGTCTGGAATTGAAATCGTGATCGATGCGAAACAATTCCTCGCGCCAGCGCATGGGCTGACCCACCGAAGCCAAAAAGACGGACTCCGCCCCCGAACCAGATGTTGGCAGGGAGATCATGGGCAGCAATGCTTGTCCGTTTGGATCGAGTGAGGGCAACTGATCACCCGGGAACCGGTCCCCATGCGGGTCGACGGGACAGTCGGGAGCATCCGCAACGCTGCAGACATCGCTAAAATCGCCCGTCCGGTTTGCCACTGACGGAACAGGCTGGTTAAAGTTCTGAGGCACGTTCTCCCGGCGCCAGGCCTGCGACCAGAAGAAGAACGTGTGATTCTTCCAGAGTGGACCACCGAGCGTGTAGCCGAACTCGTGCTTCTTGTATGGGGCCTTGGGCGTGTCGGGTTGGTCGAAGTAGTCGTGCGCGTTGAGGGCTTCGTTGCGCAGGAACTCGTACACCGAACCGTGGAACCGGTTTGTTCCGGACTTGGTCTCGACTTCTACCGTACCCGATGCGTTCTTGCCGTACTGCGCGCCGTAATTCGAGGTCAGGACCTGGACTTCGTCAATCGCCTCCACGCTCGGGTACACGTTGAGCGAGAAGTTGCTGCCGTTGTCCATCACATCGCCGCCGTCCACTTCCCAGTTGTTGTTTTCGGTGCGGCCGCCGTTCACACTGTAGTTGATGTTGCCAGCGACACCCACCTGACCTTCGTCCTGACCGGTCTGATTACTCACGCCGGGCACCAGTGTTATCAACTGCGTAAAGTTGCGGCCGTTGAGCTGGAGTTGGGTCAGTTCCTTGCCGGTGATGGTGCCCGACAACTCCGAACTCTGCGTGCTCACCTTGGCGAGGCCTTCGCCCTGGACCGTGACCTCGCTGTTGACGTCCCCCACCTGCAACGTGACGTCGATCCGCGCGCTCTGGGCGACGCGGAGAGTGACGTCCTTGGCTTGATATTTGCGAAAGCCAGCAGCTGTTACCGCGATGTCGTACCGCCCTGGCGCCAAAGCGGCAGCCAGGTATTCGCCGTCGGAGTTGGTAACGAGTTCGCGAGTTGATCCGGTTGCCGAGTTCTTGACGACCACGTTGGCTTTGGGGAGGACTGCGCCAGTCACATCCCGAACTGTCCCAGTGAGGGAGGCCGTGTCCTGTGCCATGGCAAGATGGGACAGCAGCACAACAAGCACAACGACACCCGGGATCAGCAACTGGCGTTTCATGGCCTTCTCCCTTCGGAGAGTTTGAACTTACCGGCGCCTGGCACTGCCTGGAGCGCACCCAAATGAAAACAGGGAGCTCAACTTCCTTTCGTTCGCGTTGCCACTTCCTCGTTCATCAATCCGAACTCGCCATCGACAATGTAGGAACAAAGGCGAAATGAATCACAGTCCACTCCCTGGAGCCGCGCCAGATATTCCGCCGCCAGTTGGGCGGGGATGACGTCAATCAGGAACTGCCAGTCCGGCGGCACAGCGGGGAGTTGGAATACCAGGCCGGCGGAACGTTCGGGAAGATCATGGCCGATGAGCAGCAGGGAGGCGCCCAAACGTCTTAGGTCACGGGCGACGGACAGATCCTGCTCGCGCATGCGTTGGGCGTCAATCCAAAGGCCGAAGCGGGCATCGCCATTGACAATTTCCTGTGGCCCATGCCGGAAACTGCCAGTTCCCATGGCGGTGGCGGGAGACTTGGCGCCTTCCTCCCAGAGCAGCCGAGCCTCATGACAACTTCCCATGCTGCCCCCGCGCCCCAGAAAATAAGTAAACTTGCCGGGCGTAAACCAGGCGCTGTCGGCAATCTGTTTGCGCCAGTCTGCAATTCTCGGTTCGGTCTCTGCGATCGAAGCCAGCAAGGAGGCTGCGAAATTGGCGTCGAAAGAACCGCTGGTGGCGCTGGCCAGAGCGCCCGCGGCGGCGGCCAATGTGGAGTAGGTGTTCACGGAAATCGCGTGATCGACCTTGGTGGGAACCACGATCGCGATCTGCGCCTCGCGGGCCAGCGTTCCGTCGGACGAATTGGTGATGCCAATGACGATCGCGCGGCGGGCGCGTGCTTTTGCAAGCAGATTGACGATCTCCAGGCTTCGGCCGCTGCGAGAGATTGCGATCACGACGGCCTCGGGGGGAGAGTGGCGAACTGGAGCAATTCGCTGGCGTCCAGCAGGTAGACGGGGCGGGCAGCCTGATAAAACAAAGGCGCCACACTGAGCGCCGCGTGCCAACTGCTGCCGATGCCCGTCAGATAAACGTGGCGCGCACTCCTGACCGTGGCGGCCGCCCCCTGCAGAGCACTCTGACCCGCTCCACTCAGGTAATCGAGAGCGCGCTGCAACTCTTCGGGCTGGCGAAGAATGTCCTGGAGGAAGTGCGTCATTGTCCTGAAGCGAGGGAAGAAACCGGTTTCTGCAACCGGTTTCCACGCCCAGTTTTTATGCCCGGCCGGGGCCGGTGTCAAGCTCTTTCTGGGTGGCCCGCTTCTGGGTCTGTATTTGGTCTGAACCGTGATACTTTCTCGTTGCCGCATGCCATCGGTTGCGGCAACCGTTTCTACCTACGGCTACCGGGGCTGCTTTGGAGCGCCGGCGAACGCGGATCGCTGGTTGCTGCCCACTAGCGCTCTGGGCCGCGGAAAAGGGGAATGATGGGTGCCAAGATGAGTGAAGTGGCGGCGCGCGCCGGGGTTTCCAAGGCCACCGTGTCGCGCGTGCTCAACAAAACCCATACCATCGCTCCCGAAACCGAGCGCCGTGTTCTCGAGGTCGTGCGCCAGTTGAACTATCACAAGAACGTTCACGCGCGGCGCCTGGCCACGGGGCGCAGCGATTTGTTTGGTCTGGTCATCTCCGAGATCATCAATCCTTATTTTCCGGAAATTATTCGCGGATTCCAGGCTGAGGCCTGGGACCGGGGATTCGATGTGGTTTTGTGCAACACCGAGTACAGTTCCGAGCGAAGCCAGTCCGTCATTCAGAAACTGCTGGAGAGCGACGTGCGCGGAGTCGCGATCATGACTTCCACCCTGGACAGGAGTGTGACTGCGGAACTGAGGGATGCGGGGATCGGACTTGTGTTCTGCAACCTTGGCCCGCCGGAGACGCTGGTCAGCAATATCGCGATCGATTATCAGCGCGGAATCTCCGAGGCCATCGAGCACGTGGTTGAACTGGGTCACCGGCGGACGGCTGTCATCGCCGGCCCGGAGGACAACCGTACCGCGGTCACCATCAAGAATGCCCTGATGGCTGGATTGGAAGACCGGAAACTGAATCCGCTGGCGGTCATCCACAGCAATTACCGCGTGGACGCGGGCGCCTCGGCGGTGCGCGCGTTTCTTGCCACCCCCGAACTGCCAACGGTAATTTTCTGCGGAAGCGACCTGATTGCGATGGGAGCGATGAGTGCGTTGGAAGAGGCGGGAGTGCGAATACCCGAGGAGGTCTCCGTGATCGGAATCGATGACATTTCGTTCGCCTTCCTGGCGCGCCCGCCGCTGACTACCATCCGGGTGCCTCGAGAACGCCTGGGCAGGATTGCTTTTGAAGCGCTCGACAAGATGCAGAAGCTCAAACGCCGGAAAGGCGCGGACTACTACCTGGAAACGGAATTGGTGATACGCAAGTCGACTGCCCCGCCCAGAGACCGCCGGCAGCGTGCCGTTAAGCTGTCCCATTCGCGAAAGCGGTAGTGGACAGGCCACGGTGGGAAGATGGGAAGAGTGGGCGCCTGGTTCAACTTCGGCATCATCACTCTAAAAAAGAAGATGTGCCCCGAAGCTGAACGCCAGCAAACCACCTCAAAGGAGAGTAGGCTGAAGCATCCTGGCGATCTTCCGAGCCCACATCGCTGTGCCTGTACTGATCTGAATTCGGTCTGCTACAATCCATTTGCAAGCATGGACAGATGTTCTGCATGGCGGTGCCTGCGGGTGGTTTTGGGCAGTTTGGCTTACTGACCAACTCATCCCGGAACCCAGATATACTCTGTGGAAGCGTCTGAATCAGCGCAGCTGCGGGTTTGGCGCTAACCGCATGAAAAGCGAGTGGGGACGTAGTTCAGTTGGTTAGAACGCTGCCCTGTCACGGCAGAGGTCGCGAGTTCGAGTCTCGTCGTCCCCGCCATTCTTTTCAGTAGCTTGGAAGGAATCTGCAATTTCGAGTATGGTCCAACTTGGTCCACTTAGGCCAGTGCCTTTCCTTTCTGCATTACAGGTTGGACTAGTTTGCTTTGCGCCAGTCGCTTTTTCGGCATTCCGGCCTGGGCGTGAAGATGGAGCGTGATGCGGCTGTTTGCGTGCCGCAGTAATTCCTGCTCTCCGAGTCGCGCGAACGGTTCGCACGGCTGGAGCGCGGCTGCCGCCGATATTAGAGGCTCGACCGGCTGATCTGAAGCGTTTTCGCCACCAGTTTCGATTCCTTCCCTTGGGCCACTAACTCCCGTGCCGACGAATGCGCTGGCCCGCAACTCACTCGCCCAGCACGTTTCTTAAGATCTCAATCTGGAGCTGCGACCGGCCCAGCGCCCGTTCCAGTTGCTTGATCCGCTTCTCCTGCTCAGCGTCGGGCCGCGCGGCTGCGCTTCTCCCCCCAGCGCAGCCTTGGCTCCCGCTTCCACTTCGTCCTCCCGACGGTGAGGCCGGACCCGCGCTCGGAGCGCACAAAGACTCCTTCATCGTGTGGGTGGCATTTGTTTCGCAGTAGGGATGATTTACGCGGGATTAAAGACCAACCTGTTCCGGTCTGCCACGGTCACGGTTGATTTCCGCGAAGCGTAGAGCAGTGCCGTTGCGATATTGCGGTAACGCTCAATACCGTGCAGCGCAGTTGAAGAATTGCTACGCGCCTACCCACGTGGCGGCCGAAGACCAAGAAAGTCCTTGACTTCTCAATACTTGCGTTATATTACGATTCGTTACGTTCACCGCTCTTATCTATGGGTGGATGTAATGAAGACATTTCCAGTAGTCCGCACATTGACGCTGAACCAGCAACGCGAGGATTCGACTACCCGGCTACGGGACGTTTTGCGTAGCAATCGCCAGTCAGGGAAAGGTGGCATATATGCGGTGTGCTCCGCTCATCCTGCTGTGATCGAAGCCGCCGTCCAGCAATCGTTAGAAGATGGTTCGGTACTGCTTGTGGAGTCGACTTCAAGCCAAGTCAACCAGTTCGGCGGTTATACCGGGTTGAGACCTAGCGAGTTCGCGGGGTTCGTCCATGCCGCTGCAGGAAGCGCCGGACTCCCAGCAGAGCGAGTCTTGCTCGGCGGGGATCATGTTGGCCCCTTCCCATGGCGACATGAAGCATCGGTTTCCGCACTGAGAAAAGCTCGCGAATTGGTGCACGATTGTGTGGTTGCGGGATACCAGAAGATCCACCTGGACGCGAGCATGCCTTGCGGCGACGACGAGAGGGGAAGCTTCACCGAGCGAACGGTTGCCGCCCGGGCCGCTATTTTGTGCCAGGCCGCAGAGGAAGCGTACCGGGAATTGCCGTCGGGCACTCCGCAACTAGTTTATGTAATCGGAACCGAGGTTCCCGCGCCTGGCGGAGAATCTGTCGACGCAACCTCCCCCGTAGTAACAAAGGCCGAGGATGCTCATCGAACACTAGAAACCTTCCGGCTCGCGTTTGGAGAACGGGGACTGTCGTCTGCGTGGGAAAGGGTGATCGCGTTAGTTGTTCAGCCGGGAGTAGATTTCGGATCTACTGCGATCTTCGACTATGATCGTGCCAAAGCTCAGTCGTCCGCTGCGCTGTCAAAGTACCCAGGAATCGTCTTTGAAGCACATTCCACGGATTACCAGTCTCCCCAAGCCTTAGCCCGGATGGTCGAGGACCATTTCGCGATCTTGAAGGTTGGTCCATGGCTGACGTTTGCCTTCCGGGAGGCGGTTTTGGCTTTGAGTGCCATTGAGCGGGAACTGTTCACAACTAGGTCGGGGCGTCAGATCTCACAGGTGCGCGGAGCCTTGGAAGCAGCGATGTTGCGCGACCCGGTTCACTGGCGGTCTTACTATCGCGGCGGTGAAGATGACGTGCGCCGCGACCTCACATACGGCTACAGTGATCGCTGTCGATACTATTGGAACCAGCCTGCGGTCCAGGAAGAGATCGCTCGACTATTCGATAATCTTGGCGAGAGACCGATTCCTCTTGCCCTCGTCAGTCAGTATCTGCCGGTGGAATACGAAGCAATCCGGAGCGGAGAACTGAAAGCTGTTCCCGAACGGATGGTTCAGTATCACATTCGACGAGTCCTGCGTGCGTACGCTGACGCGTGCTCAGCAAAACAGCGTGCTTAACGTTGTCCACGTCATCCGCAAGCAGCAGACTCCGCACTGCGCACTTTATGCCGGGCATTGGAAAGCGCCCGTTGAACCTCGCGGCCTGGAAGGCCGAGGCTACGACGTGGTTGACTACGTCAACGGAACGAAGTTTGGAACAGTATCGGGACACAATGCCACCTGACGGTTGAGTTGGGAAACCATCTGCTTTTGGAAGTGCGGCCACAATGAAGTGCCGAGCGGGCAACTCCTTGCCCGAGGAGCTGGCGATGAAGAAGTTAAGGTTCGGTGCAGTCCTGCTGCTTCTGTGCGGAATGTCGCTTGCTTCGACCGCGTCGTTTACGCAGCCTCGGGTGGCAATCTTTCTGAGCAAAACCAGCTACCACCACGCGTGGGAAACGAGTCAACTAGCCGGACACGGCTGGGTCGGAATCGCGACGCTGGCGGGGATTCCGTACGACACACTCTTTGTGGAGGAAATGCCCGGCGACGAGGAATTGTCGAAGTACTCCACCCTCGTGTTTGCCCAGGCGACGCTGGTGGATGACGCGGCGTACTCACCGATGGTCCTTCGCTTGCGCGTTTATCTCGCGGGCAACCACAGCGTGATCCTCGACGGGCCACTCGCCACCAAAGATGAGAGCGAGAAGGAGCGCGATCACCGCGCCCTCGATGATCTGCTCGGACTGGAATACAAAGGACTGCTGGGCGGAGCCGAATACCGGATTCGAGTCACCTCAAATGATCATTATGTGACGCGTGGATTCGAGGTGTCGCAGTTCCTAACGCCGGTACTCGCGTCCGCCACGAATGTGCTGCAGCCGAGATCCGGCGGAGCGGTACTACTGGTCTCGACCGATGGCCAGCACAGTTTTCCTTACCTTTCCTGCGCAATACGGGGGAGTAGCCGCCTTGTTCTCGTCAGTGACTTTGGAACCTCAGCAGGCGCGGGAACGTTTTTTCGCAATGACCCGCCGCAAGTCAGCTATGCAAACGAACTTTGGAACGCGATGATCCGCGCGGTCCAATGGGCTACCTATGGCGATGCAGACGTCCCGTTTCCTGCACCGCAGGTCTCCAATGCCAACCTGACCGCGGTCGTGCGCTTTGATGGAGACAACAGCGGCGATCTCAACTATCAACTCAAGACGCTCAAGTTTCTTACCGGCGTAGCAGAGGACACCGGAGTCGTGCCGCTCTACACCTGGGTATCCAGCTTCGTGAAGAAGGCAGGTTGGGACAACCTAGCGCCGCTCGGCAAGCATCTCGAGGACCTCGGGGGCGAGATCGGCACTCATAGTAAGTTCCACGAAATCGATCGCAAAATGACTCCCGATCGCTGGCGCGAGGAACTCGACGGGTCGGTCGAGGAAATCGAGCAGAACATGCGGGCGCAGGGTTATGCGATTCGCAAGATTCAGTCCATGATCAATCCGGGCGACACGATCCCGATGGAGGACTACGGTGAAGTCGCTGGGCGCTTCTCGTTCTACATGACCCATGGCCTGGAGCAGAGCGTGCCACTAGGGTTTGGCAACATGACCTGGTTTACCGGCGCGAACAAGGACTTCGTCCTGCTCGAGAATTCTCCCCACCCCGACTACCAATGGTTCTATGACCCCACATGGAGCTATACGACAGCCCAGATCACCGCCAACGAAGAAGCCATCTTCGACCACATGTTTCACAATGTCGGGCGTGGTGTGATCTTCAACGAGATGTGGCACGACTACTCGATCTCGTCCGCGCCCGTCAATGAAGGCAAGGACAAGCGCATCACCAATGAGAATAACTTTCCGTTCTACGAGGCCATGAAGACGAAGTTCGCCACGCTTCCGATCTATTGTCCGGAGCCGCAGGAACTCGCGCAGAAACTACGCGCGATGGCGCAATGGAACTATTCGTGGAAGGCATCGGACGACACGATCGAGATGACGCTCGACCTCTCGAGTCTGCGCCGGAACGATACTGCGGAGTCTCTTGGCGGCATGGGCATCCATGTTGAGAACACCCGGAAATTCATCCAGTCGGTTCAGATCGATGGACGCGTGCATCCTGCCTTTGATGACCGCTTGTTGATTCTGCCGAATCTCTCCCCGGGGAGGAAGCACTCCATCACGATCAAGCTGGGTGCTCAACCAACCACTGCACCTCATCTGACTTACGTGTCGAAGCGAATGACCGAGGCGGCGCGGACGCCTGCGGGGCTGCTGTTCAATGTAAAGGCGAAATCAAAGGCCAGATTCGCCGTTGCAGTTGCGGAGCCGGCGGTCGTACTGAATGCCGACTGGCAGGAGTGGGACGATAACAATGGTCACATCAAAGGATTCGTGCGCTCGGACCGTCGGATTGAACTGGTAAAGGTATCGACCTCCGGATTTCATCTGACACGCGTAAACCTGCCGATCCTTGCAGTGAAAGAAGATTCGGGCACGCTGGCGTTGCGACTCGCGGCCCCAGGCCCGGAACCGCCGCAGGTTAGCTTGCGATCTGGCCAACGGTTGCGTCGGGCGACACTGGGCGGGCGGGATTTGAAAATACGAAACATTGACCGGACGTATGAGTTGGAGTTTCCACCTTTCACGAAAGAATCAGAACTAATTCTTTATTTCCGGGAAACGAACCGTTGACCGAGTGCGCAGCGCATGACCATCGTGCAGAAGTTCTGATCGATCCGCGAGCTCTTTTGTCTTGCGTGTCGGCGTGATCTGCGGTCATGAAAAGAAACAGAGGAGGCACTAATGGGATCAAAGCTTCTAGTCAGAAACGCACTTCTTGTAGTTACCGCGTTGATGGTCACGTTCGCGCAGGAAAAGCCTGGAACATGGACGCCCGACACTGACTGGGGGCATTGGCGCCTTGGACAGAAACCGGACCAGGAATTCCTGAAGACGAACAATATGACCATCACGTTCGGAAGCGGCGCGCCCAGCTTCGAGGACGTGAGTCGCGAAGAGTTCAATCGCGGGATGGAGCAGGCGAAGGCAAACAACCGCATTCTTCACGATAAAGGCTTCATCGTCCTCCGATATCTCACGAGTTCGATCCACGGGCGTTCGGCATCGAACAAAGACGAACCGCAAAAAGATCAGATCCGCATGCTGCAATTCTGGCGCGAAAAGTGGAACGACTACGAGGACTACCTGGGTCCCAAGCCGGCAGAAGACCCGACGACGTGGATCACAGTTCGGCCGGATGGCACTTTTCCTCACTATCGCTATGCCCCTTACGGCCAGGAAACGACGAACGAGTTCGAAACCTGGGGCTGCCCCAACAATCCGCACTTCACTCGTTTGATGGAGGGCAGGATACGAGCGCAGGCGGAAACCGGGATCGATGGCTCCTACATCGACTGGACGCAGATCGCGGGTGGAACCTGCTATTGCGCGTACTGCAAACGGAACTTCGCTGCGTATCTGAAGAAGAACCTTCCCGCAAAGGTGGCGCAGGCCAAGTACGGCGCGGACCATTATGACAACATCGCACTGCCGAAGAAGCGCGGTGAACCATTCTGGAGCGAATGGATTACGTTTCGTGGTTATTCCGTGGCGGAATTCCATCACCGCCTGCGCGAAGTCGCCCGGAAGTACAACCCCAATTTCATGATTTCAGGAAATGTATTTGGGGGATTCGGCTACGGTCCGATCAGCTATGACGCGGCCGGCAACATGGAAATGCTCGGCCGCGACGGGTACGACGACTTCATCTACTCCGAAGTCCAGGAATTCCTCGATGCCGCTCCACGTAAGGACGATCAGGCCGCAAAAATCACGAATAGTCCGGCGTTCAAGTTCCTGGCCGCAGCCACGCATGGCAAGCCGGTGATCGTGTATGCCACAGAGATCACGCCTCCGATCTTTCCCCACCCCACCGAGGGCTGCTTGAGTGCGATGTCCCAGATCAACATCGCGGAGGCAGTGGCGAATCACGCTGTCTTCCGGGAAAAAAGGTTAACGCCATCCGGCGCCACCCAGACGTATCGGTTTCTGGCGGCGAATGAGGAGAGCCTACGCAACGTGCGACTGCACGCAAACGTCGCGGTTGTCGCCTCGTTGCGACAGTATCTCGCGGATGAGTTGAGCTTTGCGTTTAGTGCTTCGCGTGTGCTAGCGGACAACGGGATCGCTCACGTCATGCTGACCGAAGAAGACCTATCGAGCCCGGCGATCAATCAATTCGACATGGTGGTCGTCCCATATCTTCCGCTGATGAGCTCGGAGAATCAGCAAGCGCTCGTGCGTTATGCCAAGGCCGGCGGCACGCTGCTTGTTCTGGGTGCCAGCGGCAACAAAGATCAGTACGGCCTTGCTCAACGTCAGATTCCTTTAGCGCAATCACTGGGCAACGAACAATATCCTGCCGTCGAGGTTACGCGGAGAGTCGGCAAAGGGCAGGTACTGTTCGTCCCCGTGAAGGTTCCGGCATCCCGGTTCCTGATCCCGATGAAGTCGCACGGAGACTATACGACTTTTGGTCCGACGATGGCCGACGTCTTTGCTGACATCCCGGAGGGCTATACACGGAACCGCATCGACCCCGGGTTGCGCCAACTTCTGGGGCGAGTTGCCGGCAAGGTGCGGGAGAGTCTCGGCCCACGCGTAACGCGCCTCACCGCTGCAGCTCCGTTTGTCGAAATTACTACGATGATGGAAAAGACCGATCGATGGATGCTGCTCCACGTCGTCAATTACGACGTGACGGTGGACGGTACCATCACGCCTGCCCGGGGGCTGAAGGTGCAAGCGGCGATTCCTCGCGGAAAGACCGCTCGAAGCGTTACCTGGAGTGGGACACTTGGCGAGATGAAACCAATAAAGTACAAAACGGTGAGCAGGGGAGGGCGTCAGGTGTTGACGCTTGACCTCGATGAAGTCAGCATTTATGGGCTTGCGAAGATCGAACTCGAGTGACACATTTCAGACGTCCCGGGCGGAGGACCGCGAGCATCGCAGTAGCATCGCATCTCCGATGACGCACGCATCGGCAATGAGGCGCATCTCGATCTCGCTCTTCTCGTACTTCACACGGTAGTAAAGCTCCTGGGCATCGACCACGCCCTCCGGGCCGTAGATTTTCCGCAGGCTTTCGACGATGCCCGCGGGAACCACATGGCGAGGAGTGAGGAGCGCAATGTGGTCCACGTCTTTGCCGGCCGCGGCCTTGATGACATCCTCCAGGCGTTCGGCACGAATGGGATATTTCTCGTCGGCCAATTGCAGCAGTTCGACCTTGTGTTGATAGATTCTTGCTTTGGTCCCTTTGCATTTAACGCCGCATCACTGAACAATGGCAGTCTTGGGATTAACGTTCCATCCTTCAACTTCGACGCTTGGTGTCGCTTTGCTCGCATCGCCGGTGCGATAGGTGGCCGTCACCTGTCGCGTCTCTCCGGGCAGCAGGGCGAAGTAGTTGTCCTGCCAGAGCACGGGCAGGATTTCATTTTCGATCTCACCGTCACGACTGACTCGGTTGCTCGATGTCTTGTTCACTTTCAGGTGTACCGCAAAGGCCAGGGTTGATGTCGGATTGTGGACGGTGACCGTTGTTGAGCTGTCATCGCCATTGCGTTGTGACCGAGCGGTAGCGACCAGATCGACCCGCGGGAGCGTATTCAGCGCGGTATAGTCCGCGAAAGTCTTGGTGGGAGCCCACGTCGAAATATCGTATTCGCCGGTGGGGTCCTCTTCCTGCCTGGCCCAGTCAATCGTTTCTTCGCGGGTGGAGAGCCAGTAGAAATTTCGGCTCTTTACCTGGCCGGCCGATTCTAGGGTGAGGCTGACGAAGTATGTCCCACTCAGACCTTGGAAGGTAGGCAGAGTGAACACCCGCGTGCTGCTGTCCGGGCCCGCGTTGACCTCGGTTTCCTTTGAGAATCTCTCTGTCATGTCAAGGTTGTAGACCTTGGCCATAACTTTCAGGCCGGCGAACGGTTGGTAGTAAGAATTCACCACCACCACCGAGCGGTCGTCGTACGAGTACTGCACGTGCAGCGGTTCGCACGCTTTCTTTACGCCAAAATACGATCCCCCGGGGCGAAGATACCAGTCATACATGTGCCAGATCATACTGGGCCAGGCATTGTTTAACATCCACTGAATAATCCCGGTCGAGGTATACTTGTTACGGCCATACGCTTCCATCATGGCGCGGTGGCCCTCGTAGGCTTGAACTTGAGCCTTCCGTGCGTATTCCTCCACTGAATTCGCCTGTCCATAGCGTTGGTTAAGCGCCTCGGTGAATACATCCAGAGTGTGAGACATGCCGCCGCCGTGGTATTGCCAGACGGAATCAATCGGCCAGAGGTGATCCGGCGGTAACATACGCCGCAGGGTCTCAATGGGCGGGATGGCGGGGCCCGGGCTGGTCTCAGTGTTGAAACCGAACGCGCCTCCGTGGGTTGTATCCACATACCAGAACGATGGCGCAACGTACTCGTAAGGGCCGGTCATCTTCACACCGCTTGGGCCGACCGTGGTGGTCCTGGCCCCGGCCGATGCGACGGAAGGGTTCGGCCAGTCCACCTCCTTCAGGATCTGCAAGTACAGGTTCTCAATCCTGGGCGGAGGCGCGAAGTCGCTGCCGTACAACCATGTGAACACAGAAGGATGGCGCTCAAGCCGGCGGATTTGGTCGCGCAGCGAGTCTCCCGCTATACGTTCGTTTTCTTTGTCCCAGGTGGGCCAGTTCTCCCATTGGTCACAACAGCACCAGCCTGCCATGACAAGAATGCCCATCTGGTCGGCGAGATCGAAGAAGTGATCGTTCTCCAGTTTGCCTTCTAGACGTACCGCGTTGAGGTTCAGGTCGCGCACATAGTTGAGTTCGGCCTGCTGCCTGTCCGGCGAGGAGCGCAGAAGCATGTCGAAGCTGTAACCAGCTCCCCGGATGAGGATGTTCTTTCCATTGACTTGAAAGACACGATGACCTCCCTCATCAAGGTTCGAAGTCACCTGGCGAATGCCGAAACGAATGTGAGCTGAATCCGATACCTGCCCCTGGACTTCCACTGCCAGTTCAAGCGGGTAGAGGTCCTGCTTTCCAACCTGGACCGGCCACCACAAGCGAGGATTGGCGAGGTTCAGCTGCGGAAATGTCGCCGGGGTGAAGCGGACCACCTGTGTTTCTCTCGGTCCGAGGTGTACTGGCTGCTCGAACGTGCGGTTTTCAATGCGCCCCTTCAATACACCATCAACCGGATGGTCGGCGGCATTCGTCAGCTCCGCTCGGACCATCAACATGGCCTTCTCAGTGGAAGGCAGGTTGAGTTTGGTCAGGACGGCCGGGTAACGCAGAGCGACGGGCCCCGTGGCAGTAATGTGTATGTCGCGCCAGATCCCCATCTCTTTGTCGGGTGGCATGGGGGCCCAGTCGACGAGCGTGATGGCCAAATCGCGCGGTTGAGGAGGAAATATTTCAACGGCAAGGGAATTGGTTTGACCGAGCTTGGCGGCAGCCGTTACGTCGAAATTGAACAGCCGCCAAGTGCCAGCAAGAGTTTCCGAGGAGGCGACCTGCACACCGTTCATCCACACGTTGGCACGGTAGTTGATGCCGTCAAAGCCGAGCCATAGCGTCTTTCCGCTGTATTCAGCCGGAAGTTTGAACTCCGTGCGAAACCACCATGGCTGCCGGAAGGGGCTGTCTGGCGGCATCGGGATATTTGAAAAATCCTCAAATATGGGGTAGGTCGTGCCGGGGATGGTGCGCAGGTTCATCCCCGTGTAGGGATCGGGGTACACCTTGTCCTCCACCAGCGCGCTCAGAACTGTGGAAGGAATCGTGGCAGGATACCAGCCGCGCGTCGGAAAACCAACTGCCGAGATTGCCGCTCCGTCTGCATGCACATCGGCCGAGGGCTGGATGAACCAATTCTCACCAAGCACATTGGGAGAATCGTTGCCTTCAGATGTGGATGCTGTCGCGATCCCAACGAGAGAGCTAATAAGAAAGCTGACCACAACCAGGAATGAACACCGAACCATGAGTAACGCTCCTCTTCGAATGAACCGGAACTCCACGCGCTATACGCCGGGTACGGAACCAACTGCTACCGCGGTTTCTACAATACCATCGGGATCTGTGGAGCACCCAGCAGCACAACTGCCCGAGCGCAAAGCGGTTGGATGCAGCGATGCAGAAGTCGAGCTTCTGGGAGGTTCGCCAGTTGCAGATTGACATGTTTATCCACGAGTGACGGGCAAACCGGAAGTTATCGGTTCGTCCGTCGGATTGGTGCCGACAAAGGCCCTTGTGGGAAGTGGGAACCTGGGTTCCGGCCAGATTGTCGGCAAACCGGAAGTAAGCCCCCACTCCGGTTCGAAAATCGTCTACTACGGCCGACTAATATCCCTTTAGATGAGTGGCCCAGCAGCGCCTGCACCGTTCCCAGAGGAGCGCCGATCGAGTCGCTGTTGTTCTGGGGTAATCGTGCCAGGGAATTGATCCAACGCAAATCTGACTCTCGAAATCGCCACCCCCGCAGAATCTTGATCGAGGACACTGCTCTGCGAATGGCCAGGTTCTGCACAGGCATCGCAATCCCACTCTCAGCATGTGAGCTATCTTGCTCAGACTTGCCACTGCCCACCTGTCATTCTTCACCCTGCTGAGTGTGTCGACCGAGCGCCAGCGTGTGTTCGTGGCTCTCGCCGCCAGGTCGCTGCCGGACACGCTCCAAGAAGTTCTAGTCGAGGCGACCACATCCGGCATTAGAGTTTGACGCGAGTTCCGATAAACTGGGTTGGCAAACAGACAGTCCGAGGACATCTGGTTATGGATATGACACTGAACAAGAAGCTGGGCTGGTTGAGCGCGATGCTGCTGGTTGCGCTCGCGATTGTGGCACGACCACAAAAAGCAGTCGCGCAAGATCAACAAGACGATCCGCCGAGCCGGGTGGCTCGACTCGGCTACATGCAGGGTTCGGTTTCATTCCAGCCGGCCGGCGAATCGGAGTGGGTGCAGGCGGTTGCCAACCGGCCCATGACGACCGGCGACAAGCTCTGGGCGGATAAGGACTCGCGCGCCGAGCTGCAATTGGGAACGGCCGTGATTCGCCTGGACGCCAATACCGGCTTCTCTTTTCTGAATCTGGATGACCGTACCGCTCAAATCCAGCTTACGTCGGGTTCGATCAATATCAGCGTGCGGCGGCTGGACCGTGACGATGTCTTCGAGGTCGACACGCCCAACCAGGCGTTTTCGGTATACCAGCCGGGAAGCTATCGGGTAGAGGCCAGTGAAGACGGAAGCTACACGGTCGTAAGCGTGCGGCGAGGCGAGGGCGAATCGACCGGCAACGGTCAGAACTTTACCCTCCATGCCGGGCAGAAAGGCACGTTCAGCGGGACGGACTCGTTGACCGCCGACGTGGTTCAAATCGGCGGCCCAGATGAATTTGATAACTGGGCAAACACCCGCGAGCACCGGTACGACGACTCGCGCTCGGCGCAGTACGTGTCGCACGATGTGGTCGGCTATGACGACCTGGACGACAATGGCGACTGGCGCGATGATTCGAACTACGGACATGTCTGGTACCCCAACCGGGTCGCCGTGGGTTGGGCGCCCTATCATGATGGCCATTGGGACTGGATCTCCCCCTGGGGATGGACGTGGGTGGATGACTCTTCGTGGGGCTACGCGCCGTTTCATTACGGACGCTGGGTAACAGTCGGCGGACGCTGGGGCTGGGTTGCCGGGCCCGTGGCAGTGCGGGCGGTTTATGCACCGGCGCTAGTGGTTTTTATTGGCTCCGGTGGTGTTGGCTTCGGCGGCAATGTGGGATGGTTTCCGCTTGGTCCGCGGGAAGTTTATGTCCCCTCGTATCACGTCAGCCGGGAGTATGTGAACCGGGTCAACATCAGCAATACGACCGTCAATAACGTCACGATTACGAACGTTTACAACACGACCATCGTCAACAAAAACACGAACATCACCAATGTGACTTATGTGAACCGGAATGTAAGAGGCGCGGTGACAGCGGTTCCGCAACGCGCTTTCGTGAGTGCCCAGCCTGTGGGCAGAGCCGCAATTGTCGTGAGCGCGCGCGATATCGCCTCCGCGCCGATGAGCTCGAGGGTTGCGGTGGCTCCCACACGAGAGAGCGTGCTTGGAGCCCGGGCTTCGACGGCGAACCGCGTAGCCGCTCCGCCGACAGCAGTTGCGAACCGGCAGGTGATCGCCAAGGCGCCCGCGCCCCCGCCTCCGGTCCCTTTCGCAAGGCAGCAGCGGGCTCTGGCGGAACATCCCGGAGAACCGTTGGCGAGGAGTGAAGTGCGGACCTTGCGTCCGGCTGCCGCGGCTGAGGCACATCCGCTAGTCAGACAGGCACCTCCGGGAAAACCGGCGACACCGAACATGGGGCGCCCCGGGAACCAGCCGAACCAACCTGCGAACCAACCGGGTGCTGCCAGACCAGGCCAACCCGGCAATGCGGCGCCTGAGAACCAGCCGAGTGCTGCCAGACCGGGCCAACCCGCCAACGCGCCTCCTGAGAACCGACCGGCGAATCGCCCGGGCAACCAGCCTGCTCCGAACGAGCGTCCGGGAGCGGCCAATCCCGCTCAGCCGAATCGTCCGCCATCAGCGCAGCCGAACCAGCCGGCGCCGACACAACCGAATCGGCCGGAAATGAACCGTCCTGCTGAGCCACCCGCGCGGAATGATCGTCCACCGTCGACGCAGCCCAATCGATCCGAGCCGGCACAGCCAGGCAACCGGCCGGAGCCGAATCGTCGAGCCGAGCCCCCCGCGCGGAACGAGCGTCCGCCGTCGACGCAGCCCAATCGACCCGAGCCGGCACAGCCAGGCAATCGGCCGGAAACGAACCGTCCGGCTGAGCCCCCCGCGCGGAATAATCGTCCGCCGTCGACGCAGCCCAATCAGCCAGAACCGGCACAGCCAGGCAATCGGCCGGAGCCGAATCGTCGAGCCGAGCCCCCCACGCGGAATGAGCGTCCGCCGTCGACGCAGCCCAATCGACCCGAGCCAGCACAGCCGACGAATCGACCCGAGCCGAGCCGGAATCAGCCCGCTCCGCGGCCGCAGAGTCCCTCGCCGAGCGCGCAACCACGCACGCCCCCTGCGGAAACCAAACCAGCGCCGCCGCCCGAGCGCCAACGGAAGAAGGCGCAAACGCCCGAGGAGAAAAAGAGGGAACAGGAACAGCAGAAGCCTCCGCGCGAGTAAAGCCTCACCAGGCTTTCTGGCCCCACTTCTGAGCTCGATCTACCGTTGTTTGGCATTCCGCCGACGGTTGTGTGTTCGACTGCGAGCACTGTCCACTATTTGCTCTCTTATCCATTCGCGCGAAACAGCTTTCACGCGGACATGCGGACGGCCGCCCCTGCTCCACTCCGCGTCCGGGTGGGTGAAGGAAGAACTCGATGCGTGGAGCGCTCCAGCTTGGAATATGCTCAGGCAAGGCTGGTCTGCTGCGGCGACGCTTGGACGCAGGGGGCCACGGTTCAAATCCGCGCACCCCGACCAACAACTTCGGCCTGATTCTTCAGAGCCATGCAAGCGAACCCTTCCCACACTTTTGAACCTCATTGTCCTGCGAGATCGTCCGCCCTTCACACGAATTACTTCCGGTTAGCCCGTCACTCGGGCGCAATCCTCGGGGATCTTCTACCCAACCCGGCTTGTCACTCCACTCCATTCCATCCCGCCTAAAATCCCTGTTACACTCTGCCTTCTGAAGATCATTTATGGCTCAAGACAAATTCATTGGCGGCAATGGGTGCTTCCCCGCCACTCGCTGGTCCGTCATCGAAGGAGTTCGCAGTGAGGATTGGGCGGAGCGCAAGCGAGCGCTGGACACACTTTGCGAAGCGTACTGGAGGCCCGTTTACAAATATGTGCGCTTGCGCTGGAATCGTGCTGCGCCGGACGCTCAGGATCTGACCCAGGGTTTTTTTGCCGAACTGCTGGAGCGCGAATTGTTGGCTCGATTCGATGCCGCCAAGAGCCGCCTGCGTACATATTTACGCCTGTGCGTGGATAGCTTCGTGATGAACGAAGAGAAGGCCGCGCATCGCCAAAAGCGTGGAGGCGACGTCCAGCACTTTGCACTCGATTTCGCCGCTGTCGAAGACGAGATGAGCAGCGGCACCATCGATGCTGCTGCAATCGCCTCTCCGGAATCACTGGACGAATTCTTCGAGAAGGAATGGATTCGCAGTCTATTCGCGCTGGCCGTCGAAGACATGCGCGAGGTTTGCGCCCAGCGGCAGCGAGACCGGGCGTTCCACCTTTTTGAGACCTACGATCTCGAAGGGGACGACGAACTTTCATACGCGCAACTGGCTCAGCAACACGGAATCGCTGTCACCGAGGTAACCAACGCGCTCGCATGGGCCCGCCGCGAGTTTCGCAAGATAGCGCTCGAACGTTTGCGGGAAGTCTGCGGCAGTGATGAGGAGTTCCAACGAGAAGCGAAGAGCGTGTTCGGCTGGGACGCCCGGTGAGGGCGAGAAGCATCTGCTCTGATACAAGGGACTGGGCAGTTCGAAGGAGAACGTCCCCCCTCACTCCATGAGGCATCTTTCCGACAAGGCGCTCACCCGACTGCGCAGCGGCACGGAGCTTCCGGACCTGGGCGGCACGCGCTACCGGCTCATTTCGCAGGTCGCACGTGGAGGGATGGGCGTCGTCTACGCAGCGGAAGACGAGTGCCTGCAACGCCGCGTCGCACTGAAAGTGCTCGAAATATCTGGCTCCGAAGGCGACCTCCCCAATCGCCTCATGCGCGAGGCGCGTGTGCTGGCCCGGCTGGAGCATCCGGGCATCGTTCCGGTGCACGATGCCGGCACGCTTGCGGATGGCCGCGTTTTTTACGCCATGAAGTTTGTCGAAGGGCAGCGGCTCGATCAATACATCGAGTCGCAGGCTTCCACTCCGGATCGCTTGCGTATTTTTCTGCGTATCTGCGACGCGGTTGCTTTCGCACACGCTCACGGAGTCCTCCACCGCGATCTCAAGCCCGCCAATGTGATGGTCGGCTCGTTCGGCGAGATTCTGGTAATGGACTGGGGGCTCGCGAAAATCTTGGCGGACGTCCTCAAGCCCGACCCGCTTGAGGACGACGCCTCAATCGTGCACAGCTCTACGGATCGCGAAAACGGCACGGCGATTCCGGCAACCGCGATTTCGGCAAGCACAGGGCACGGGAGCGTGTTGGGCACACCGGGGTACATGTCTCCGGAGCAGGCGCGCGGGGAAATCGAATTGCTGGATGCGCGGAGCGATATCTACTCTCTCGGAGCACTTTTGCGATATCTGCTCAGCGAGAAACTGCCGGCACATTTGTCCACCCTGCTGGATCGATCACTCGAGGCCATCTGTGGGAAGGCCTGCGCGCCAGCACGCGAAGCACGATACTCCGCGGTGCAGGAAATGGCTGCGGACGTTTCGCGGTACCTCAACGGCTTGGCGGTCGGGGCACATCGCGAGAGCATTTTCGAGAAGGTGACCCGTCTCTATCGGCGGTACCGGTTCTTTGTATTGCTGATAGCCGCCTACTTAGTCATGCGTATCCTGCTGATTTTGCTGCTCAAGCATTAAGGTTTAAAGGAATTGCCCGTTCCGTTGTAAAGAACCCCAGAACAGAAAATGGAGGGATTTATGAACAAGCTTTTGCTCGGTTTGCTGCTGGGTGCCGTGCTTGGCGCCCTTGACGGAGGCACGGCCTGGTTCTACCCGGAAGTGCGTGCGCAAATGGTGGGAATCATCGTAGGCTCCACCATCAAAGGGCTGATTGCCGGAGTTGCCGCCGGGATCTTCGCCCGCAAGGTAAACTCCGTCCCACTCGGAATTTTGTTCGGCTTGGCCGTGGGTTTCGCGCTCGCATTCCTGGTCGCGTATTTGCAGCATGATCACTACGTCGCGATCATCCTTCCTGGAAGCATTGTGGGGCTGCTTGTGGGATATGCTACGCAACAGTACGGCGTGATGCCAGGGCCCGCCAATGCCAGGTAATGTCCTAACTCAGCTGCGAAGTCACAAGGAGGAGCGCATGGGTGCTCGAA
>Ga0182021_10000706_pt1 | contig 36732 bp, 33 predicted proteins | sample 612E3MmetaG_FD_120493 | JGI IMG/M metagenome (GOLD analysis project Ga0182021, IMG submission 120493) | Permafrost microbial communities from Stordalen Mire, Sweden - 612E3M metaG (Illumina Assembly) | ecosystem: Environmental > Terrestrial > Soil > Wetlands > Permafrost | place: Sweden...
TGTGCACATGGTCTTCTACGACTTCCATGGTATCTATCTCAAACCCATATTCCTCAGCGATATGATTAAATACTTCTTTCAAATACCCCGCAACATCCCCGGTCAATATCTGCTTTCTATACTTACGTATCCGTACCAGGTGATATTTCAAATCGTAAACGCCATGCTTGGTTCTTCTTATTCCCATGCCATCTTTATACCATCTGGTGAACTATTTGCCAAACATTTTACTATCCAAACTTTGGACCACTTTCATCCCGCCAGCAAGCTGACGGGTATTCAGTGGAATTTTTTATAAAGTTGAAGTCGAGAACGTTTTGGATATGGCAGAAAAGATTTTAATACAATGTGATTTTGACGGCACCATTACCGAAGATGATATCAGTTTTATGCTGCTGGATGCCTTTGCAAAGGGAGATTGGCGGGCGATAAACACGCAGTATACAGACGGCAAAATCACCGTTGGGCAATTCAATGAAAGGGCTTTCGGATTGGTCAGAGCCAGCAAAAAAGCAATGTTGGACTATCTCAAGGACAAAGTAAAAGTACGTCCCGGCTTTCAAAAACTTGTGAAGTTGTGCCAGCAGAAAGGGACTCGTCTCGTTATCGTCAGCAATGGTCTGGATTTTTATATCAAGAGAGTTCTGGAAGATTTAAGACTTCATAATCTTGAGTATCACGCGGCGGAAACCCGTTTCCATGCCAACAAGTTAAAAGTCCGCTACATTGGCCCCAACGGTAGTGTCGTTGATTCCGGATATAAAGAGAAATACGTTAAGCAATACCTAAATGAAGGTTATCACGTTGTTTATATCGGCAATGGTTCTTCGGATTTATCACCTGCCCGAGGCGCGCATCAAGTATTCGCCACCGAAAGTCTGTTAAAAAGTTGCCAGAGCAATGCAGTTACCTGCATTCCCTTTACTTCTTTTCTTGAAATTAATCAGGTCTTAAGTTCCTGGTAGTGCGAAATGAAAGTATTGTTACATATTTGTTGTGGAGTCTGTGCGGCCGGCTCAACCGAACAACTGATTTCCGAAGGTCTTCAGCTTACAGGTTACTATTTTAACCCCAATATTCATCCTTTAGAAGAACACGCGAAAAGGCTGCAAGCCACTCAGACCGTAGCCGGAATAATGCATTTCCAGGTAATCGTGCCGCCTTACAGTCCGGGAAAATGGCTCGAAAGTGCAGCTAATCTAGCGCAGGAACCCGAAGGCGGTAAAAGGTGTGCAGTCTGTTTCAAAATCAGACTGCAAGCGGCATATGATTATATGCGGGCGAACAATTTTGACGTATTTACGACCACTCTCACAATCGGTCCTCAGAAATCAACAGAAACAATCAATCGTATCGGCAGAGAGATTGGCGGTGAAAAGTTTCTGGTTAGAGATTTTAAAAAGAATAACGGTTACCAACGTGCCATCCAACTCTCTAAGCAGTATCAAATTTACCGTCAGAATTATTGCGGCTGCCTTTATAGCTTGAGAAAGATGTAAAGCGAAGTACTATTAGCTTTAATTAGCAGGTATGCTCTTTAATTATCTTCTCTGCCGCGACAGATAATTTTTCGAGGTATCCCCCGCTGCTGTGATAGGTATTTACATCCGCTGCCAGCGGCTGAATCAAGTCGTCTTTTTTGAGTAATTTTTTGTTTATTTCTTCTATTTTAACTTCTTTGTCAGTCGTTTTCAGAAACGCATAAACGCCAGCCGCCGCAGCTCCCAGGGCAGCACCGGCTTCTTCAATACGTACGACCGGTTTGTTCCAAATAGCCGCCACTCTTCTTAATATCTCCGGACTTTTATTGGCGCCACCGGTTACGTATAAAGGTTCGGCAGTTTCTTTCGCAAACGTTTTCGAGTATAGATAAACAAGACCAAGAGTAGTTTCAATTAATCCAGAATAATCGGCCCCTAGTTCGGGTGCACTATGCGTTGTTCTGATCAGTTCATGATTGCCGGAAACAGGGAAGGATTCATCCCTGGGCTGCCAGAAAACCATAAACTGTCCCATTGGAGTTTCCCGCAGGGCTTTTTCAGCCGGTTCGTATTCTTCTTTCTTCAGTCCGTGTAAAGCCCGTAAATGGTCCCAGACCAGAGCGCCGTTGGTGCGGCAACTGAAAATAAACGGCCGGCCGAGACCATCATACATGGCATTTGACGCGCCGCTCATATCCAGGTGTTTGCCATCAGTTGAGGCCATGTTTACCAGACTCGAACCTAAACTCAGTAGATTTCCCGAGACCAGCACTTTGGACTGCGGATTATCACCGGAACCCGCGAGAATTCTACAATCGGGACTAAAACCGAATCTTTCGATGAAAAAAGTGGCGATACGACCGTCGATAGTTAAAGGAGACACAATTGGTAAAAGTTTGTTTCTTAACGTGCTTTCGCCACCGGGTAAACCGTCACCTACCGCCTTAATGAGTTTGACCGACCAGTCTTTACCGGCATAGTCCATCATCGACATCCCGCAAGCATTACCGAAATCCAACGGCACTCTAGAATTTCCGGTTAATACCGCCGGTATCAAACTACTTAGCAAATGGATATATTCTGTTTCCTCGTAAGCTGAAGGAAATTGCTCTGCGATTTTTCTGATAACGGCGCCAGTGAACCTCGCCGGCGAATTTGAACCCGAGAGTTGTATCATGTTTTCTTTTCCACCGACAAAGGTGCGGATGGAATCAGCCTGTTTTACGGTGTCGGAGGTCATCCAGGTGGGGACAATATTCAGAGAAAAACAACCTTCTGAGATTGACACCAGACTTGATTTGGTATTACCGGGGATATTGAGTCTGCCTAAAATAGGGCGAGCATGGCGACTCAAATAAGCATGACTGTGTTGCTGCGTCGAGGTATTACAAACCATGATGTTTCGCATTAACTGTCCCGCTAACTTCATATCGGTAAAAAGAGCCTCCAGAGCCGCAAGGAACATCTTGGCGGGCTGGTTTGCTTCTCCTTCGTTTTTGGGTGGTAATATATAATTCTGTCCTTGAATACCATATTTATTTAGTCTGGCGTCCTTCTGAAAATCCATAGAATATCGATAAACTATGTCTCTAGTATCTACATCTACCAGAACCGCAGAGATACTTTGAGTGCTTACATCCAGACCGAGTGATAATCTTTTAATCGCCATTGTTATTTCCTCGCATCAAGTCATAATATTTTAAAATAAGTAAGAATTAGTAAAATTATGGCATTCATTAATGTATTCTGCAACATAGACTCAATTTATGATAGGGCACATTTCTCTACATAAATTGATAAAAGATATTGATAGGTCGCTATGAAGTTTATATAATGAATTAAAGTTCATTCATTAACTTTGGAGAACAACATTATGATTGATAGGGCATCACGAAAAAAAATAGCAATTTCTAAAAGGCAGGCCCAAATATTAAGAACCGCTATGAATGTTTTTGTGCGCAAAGGCTATACCGCTGCCACTATCCCGGAAATTGCCAAATCATGCGGTCTTGCGGTAGGTACGATATACATCTATTTTCCCAGTAAACATGAATTGTTTATTTCTGTCATTAAGAGTCTGATAGTAGCTCCCGTAATTGGTATTTTTGAAAACAAAGTGAGCCAGGATTTCCTGACTATGTTAAAAGATGCAGTTGAAAATAGGATTGGTTTTCTGCAGGAAAAATCAATGAACAGTGTTCTGTCACTGATGGGGGAAATTCAGCGTGATGACGCATTAAGAGCAATGTTTGCCGAAAAGGTAATAAAACCGTTTCTGGGACATATGGAAAATATTTATCGCGCCCGTATTGACTCCGGTGAATTCCGTAAAATGGAACCGGAAATCGTCGTCAGGTTGATTGGTAGCATGATAATAGGCATGAGCATGCTGGAAATGACAGAAGGCGAGACCAGCCCACTAAATCGAATATCGCAGGAAAAACTGAAAGATGAAATTATGAATTTCACTCTTCATGGTTTATTAAAGCCAGCTACAAAGAGTTGAAACATAAGGAGAATTCATGACAGACACTACTATCAGCATCGAAAAGGTTAGTTTTAGTTATGGCCATCTCAAGGTTATCAATGACATTTCTTTGGATATATCAGCAGGTATCAATTTTGGATTATTGGGTTCTAATGGGGCCGGCAAAACGACTTTAATCCGATTAATGGTAGGATTATTGAAACCCCGTAACGGTAATATTTTTTATTTAGGCAAATCTCCTTCACCCGCTAATGCCGTGAATATCGGTTATATGCCGCAGTTACCATCTCTTTACACCGAACTGAGTGTTCGCCAGAACATCGATTTCTTCGCTCGGATTTATGGTTTGAAAAACAAACAAAAACGCTTTCATAGAGTGGACGAAGTTATTAATTTGGTAGACCTCTGGCAGAAGCGCAACGTTTCCATAACTCAATTGAGCGGAGGTATGAGACAGCGGGTTAGTCTGGCATGTGCTATTGTACACCAGCCATTGACGCTTTTTCTGGACGAACCGACAGTTGGTCTGGACCCCGAATTAAGGGTTCATCTCTGGCAATACTTCGAAAGTTAACTAAAAGCGGCACGACGCTTATCATCTCCAGTCATACCATGGATGATGCCGCTCATTGCCAGAAACTGGCCTTTACGCGGGAAGGGAAAATCATTGCTCTCGGGTCACCTGCGGAACTTCGCGCCGCGACAGGGAAATCTGATGCCAATTTTGAAGACGCCTTTCTCTATTTTATTAGACACGGGGAGGTGAATGCTAATGCATAACATATTGACGATTGCGCAAAGGACAATTATACAATTGGCACGCGACCGTAGAACACTAGCATTGATTTTCATCGTTCCTCTGGTTATCGCCAGCCTTTTCGGGATCTCGATACCTGATAAAACAATATTGAACATGACATTACCAGCCATGCTGGCAACATTTATATTATTTTTTGGATTCCTGCTGAGCGGTATCGCGTTTCTAAGAGAACGTTCTCAAGGAACACGTGAACGGTTAATGGCTTCTCCAGTTTCCAGGATAGATATCTTAAGCGGCTATCTGTTGGGTTTTCTGCGCTTTGCTTTGATTCAAACCCTGATACTCTTTTTCTATTCGGTATGTGTCCTGAAAGTTGATTTTCACGGTGATTTGTGGCAAATCATCATTTTCCAAATTTTAATCGGGATTCTGGCAGTATGCCTGGGAATCTTTATTTCCGCTTTCGCCAGAAACGAATTCCAGATGGTTCAATTTATCCCGCTCATCATCGTGCCGCAGGTTTTTGTTTGTGGTTTAATCTTTCCGGTGAGTGATATGCCAAACTATCTGCAATGGGTGGCTAAGTTTCTGCCTTTGACTTACGGGGTAGACGGCATTCGGGCTCTGATGCTACAGGGAAAAGACCTCGTAAACATCGGTAAAGAAATCAACGTTCTGGTCGCCTATGCCATCGTTCTCTTAATATTGGCGGGGCTCAGTTTAAGGCGCGGTACATCCACCTGAAACTGATGTAAACTAGAAAAATTATAGCCTTTTATGGTTGTTGCTTACTAATCATTGTGGTAGTATTTGGATAGATACCCCAACTAAAAAAATTGAACCTGAACCAGTCCTGGGAAATATCGAGTATCGGGGGTTTAACATGCGACCGAAAAAGAGCAGGCAAGGGCAGGTAAGGCTTCCACCGGTTCTGGAAAGGTTTGAAGGTAATCCCATTCTGACACCTGACTCCAAACACTGGTGGGAAACAAAAGCAGTCTTTAACCCTGCCGCTATCTACGAGGGCGGAAAAGTTCACATTCTTTATCGGGCAATCGGTGGTGCCGACAATTCGCTATTAGGATATGCATCCAGCCTTGATGGTTTTCACATTCATGAAAGATTAAGTGAACCTGCATACGTACCCCGGGAACCGTTTGAAGGCGTCAACTCTTTACCAATCTTTGACAGAGAGAGAGTTAGTCTTTACACATCCGGTGGTGGTAGTGGTGGAGGATGTGAAGACCCCAGATTGACCCGTATCGATGATAGAGTTTATCTTACTTATGTGGCCTATGACGGATATAGTCCCCCAAGAGTAGCATTAAGCTCCATCGGAATCGATGATTTCCTGCAGAAGAAATGGACCTGGAAGAAACCCGTCCTGATATCTCCTCCGAATATTGTAGACAAAAATGCCTGCCTGTTACCGGAAAAAATAAACGGTAAATATGTCATCTTTCATCGTATTTTCCCAAACATCCTCATTGATTTTGTCGATGACTTGGATTTTGATGGCAGAACCAGGTGGCTAGAAGGTCATTTTAAAATATCCGTGAAAAGTTCAAGTTGGGACAACCTCAAGGTTGCTGCCGGTCCTCCTCCGATTAAAACAAAAGAGGGATGGTTATTTATCTACCACGCTATTGACGAAAAAGATGACTTACGTTACAAGATAGGTGCGATGTTACTTGACATAAAAGAACCGACTCGTGTTTTAGCCAGAACGAAAAGGCCGATATTGGAACCCTTGGCAAGTTATGAGAACGAAGGTTTGAAATCTGGTGTCGTATATCCTTGCGGAGCCGTGGTCTTGAACGAAAGGCTATTTGTATATTACGGCGGTGCAGATATGGTAGTCTGTGTAGCAAGCGCGAAAATAAGCGAATTTTTATCACAGCTTTGTTATGAGAGGGAAGCAGAACCAGTAAGCTATCCCGTCCACCCACCGGCGGATATAATTGGTAAAACTGCGGAGCCCATACAGGGTTACTGTCTAAAATGCCGTAAAAAGTTGGAAATGAAAAACCACCGTCATATCATTCTGAAGAATCTGCGACACGCTGTTCAGGGCATCTGTCCAAAATGTGGGACAAAAATGATAAAATTCGGCTAGAAGTGTTATAAAAATACGAGGTTAAGATTTTTATGATTGAAATGAGGCGTTCCGAAGAAAATCCTATTTTAATACCGATGAGCGAAAACACCTGGGAAGCTGACGGAGCATTTAACGGCTGTCCGACACATGATAGTAATAGAATTCACTTTGTTTATAGGGCAGTCTCAGCACCTCAGAAAATATCCGGCTTTGAATTACCGCTATCCACTATTGGTTATGCTTTAAGTAATGATGGTATTCATTTCAAAAATCGACATCAATTTATCAAACCGGAACATGATTGGGAGCAATTCGGTTGTGAAGACCCGCGCGTTACGAAAATGAATGGAAAATTCTATATCTTCTATACAGCCCTTTCAACATTTCCCTTTTGCGCAACATGTATAAAAGTTGGAGTAGCGATTACTCACGATTTTAAAAAAATTAAAGAGAAACATATCGTCACGCCCTTCAATTCAAAAGCGATGTCACTTTTTCCTGAGAAAGTCGCCGGGAGATACGCCGTTGTCTTAAGCGTCAATACCGATCTTCCTCCGACAAGGATTGCTATCGCCTACTTTGACCGTGAGGAACAAATGTGGTCACCTACTTACTGGGATGGCTGGTATACACTCCTGAATGATAACATCATTCCTCTAGAACGGTCGCCAAAAGACCATATTGAAGCTGGCGCACCTCCTATCAAAACAAAATATGGCTGGTTACTCATCTATTCATACATTCAAAATTACTTTTCACCCCCGGCGGTCTTCGGCATTGAGGCGGCGCTCCTCGATATCAATAACCCACAAAGAATCATTGCGCGAACTGATAAACCGCTGCTAGTGCCACAAGAGGAATACGAAAAATATGGTAAAGTGCCGAATATTGTTTTCCCAACCGGTGCATTAGTAAAAGATGGAATACTCTACATTTATTATGGAGCGGCAGATACCACCTGCGCAGTTGCTACCTGTAAGCTGGAAACGTTATTGGAAGACATGCTGGAGGCAAAAATAAAACAAATAAGATTAAACCGCTTCGACGGTAATCCTATCATCAAACCCGACCCAAAATTAGCCTGGCAACGTCGGGCTGTTTTTAATCCGACTGCCTTATATGAATATGGTCGAGTTCATCTTGCGTACAGAGCGATGTCCGAAGATAATACCTCAGTCATCGGGTTTGCATCCAGCGGCGATGGCTACAATTTTGATGACCGGCCATCTGAACCAATTTATACTCCACGCGAACCTTTCGAAGCGAAATTGGTACCGGGTGGTAATTCCGGTTGCGAAGACCCCAGATTAACCAGAATCGGTGACACCGTTTACATGTTGTACACGGCTTTCAATGGCAGAAGTGAGCCACGCGTGGCGCTAACTTATATCAAGACGGACGACTTCATCGCCAGATGTTGGAACTGGTCACTTCCTATCCTGATATCACCGCCAAATGTACCGGACAAAGATGCCGCTCTTTTCCCGAAGAAAATCCAGGGTAGATATGCAATCCTGCACAGACTGGGGACAAGTATCTGGCTTGATTATGCAGATGACCTGCAATTTGGAGACAACAAGTGGCTTAAGGGAAATATCATTATGAGCCCCAAGGATGAACTTCCGGACACGGAGAAAGTTGGTATTTCAGGCCCGCCGTTCGAAACCAAAGAAGGCTGGCTCTTACTTTATCATTGCGTTTCCAGGAAAACACAGCCGATGACTTATTACGTCGCGGCTGCTCTGTTGAATTTAAAAGACCCGTCAAAAATCCTCGCCCGCCGTAAAGTACCCATCTTACAACCGGAGACGCCTTATGAATTATACGGGCAGGTGAATAACGTCGTTTTTCCCTGTGGGGCCGCGGTGATTGGAGAAGACCTCTTTGTATATTATGGTGGTGCCGACACCGTTATCGGCGTGGCGACGATGAAACTATCGGAGTTACTGAATAGCCTGATTACTTGGGCGGGATTAGAGACAGAACTCACGAAGCTGGTAAAAAAGAGGTAAAGATTAGTTCCAATTTATTGCGAATGCATCTTGAGTTATAATATAATTTTTTGTAGGGAGCCAAATTGCTAACAGAATATGCTTATGTTGCCTACTTTTTAATCGCGGCAGTCGGGTTCGCAGTCGTGGCTATCGGTTTACCCGTTCTCCTCAGATATTTTCATGTCGTCCCGCAAAAACCAAATCCAGCAAAATACATTACTTATGAATGCGGTATGGAAACTACGGGGAAGACATGGATTCAATTTAATTTCCGCTATTACTTTTATGCTTTAATCTTTGTGACGCTTGACGTTATGGTTGTTTTTCTTTATCCGTGGGCCGTTCAGTTGAAGCAACTGGGCACATCCGCTCTGATTAGTATATTAATCTTTGTTTTCATTATTGCTATCGGCTACACTTACGCATGGAAGAAAAAGGCCCTCGAATGGAATTAGGTAACACATCAAACCCCAATGTTTCTTTTGCTAAAGAATTGGATAAAACTGAGGGCCAAGATATCGAATCAACAAAAAAACTATATCAGACGCCGATTGCCGACCCTGATAGTTGGTTATCAGAGGAAATCAGCCACAATATCATACTAACCACAGTTGATTCATTAATAAATTGGGCACGTTCCTCATCAGTTTGGCCGGTTAATGCAGGGTTAGCATGTTGCGCTTTTGAAATGATTTCTGCCGCTTCTTCAAGATTTGATATTTCCCGTTTTGGCATGGAAATTTTCCGACCTTCCCCGCGTCAAGCTGACTTGATGATAGTAAATGGCACTTTAACCTGGAAAATGGCGCCGCAGTGGCGCAGAATCTACGACCAGATGGCCGAGCCAAAATGGGTCATCGCCATGGGCTCATGTGCCATAAGTGGGGGACTTTTCCGTAATTCATATGCCGTTGTACCTGGGGTTAACATGATAATTCCGGTTGATGTTTATGTGCCCGGCTGTCCGCCGCGCCCTGAAGCGCTGCTGTACGGAATCCAAATGCTGCATAAAAAAATAAAGTGCCAAAGTATTACCCAGAGAAGGAAACAGGCATGACAATAGCTCTACCAGCTTTAGAAATAGTCACTAAATTGGAAGCAGCGTTACCGGAAAGCGTTGTGGAATCGAGCGGTAATACTGTTGTTGTTAAAGATGAATTCCTTTTCAAGGTTGCTTCATTTCTGAAGACTACCCCGGGACTTGATTTTAATTACCTCAATTACATTACGGCGACTGACTATCAGACTTACTTTGAAGTTATTTATAACTTGATCTCATTAGAACACAACCACGGATTGATATTAAAAACGAGGTTAATCGCTCGGGAGAAACCTCGGATTGCTTCCCTAATCAGTTTGTGGGCGGGGGCTGATTTTCAAGAAAGAGAAATTTTCGATTTGTTTGGTATCAATTTTACAGGTCATCCCAATCTAAAACGCATTTTCCTATGGGAAGGATTTCCGGGATATCCGCTGCGGAAGGACTATAGACAATAATGGCGCTAAAAACCGAAACATTTATGATAAATGTCGGTCCTCAACATCCCAGTACACATGGGGTGTTTCGCATGCGTCTGACTCTGAACGGGGAGGTGATTCAGGATGTGGAACCGGTTTTCGGGTACCTGCACCGCGGTATTGAAAAACTCGCCGAGGGTCTGAACTATACCCAGGATATCGTTTTTACCGATAGATTGGATTATCTAGCCTCGATGACCAACAATCAGGCGTATGTACTCTCGGTTGAAAAATTAGGTGGAATACAGGTCCCTGAACGGGCCGAATACCTGCGTATAATCATGGCAGAACTCATGCGTATTTCCAGCCATCTGATGGCAGTGGGATTTCTTCTTAATGATTTAGGTGCTTTCCTGACACCACTGCTCTATATGTATCGTGAAAGAGAAAAAATTCTGGACCTGTTCGATATGGTTTGCGGCCAGAGACTAACCTATAATTATATGCGTATCGGGGGAGTAAGTCAGGACATTCCTGAGGAGTTTCTACCGGCTCTGAAAAAATTCATTGACAGTTTACCCGGATTTATCAACGAATATGACCAGCTTTTAGCGGAGAATGAGATATTACTCGTTCGGACTAAAAATGTCGGCATCTTATCCCGAGAATCTGCCATTAATTACTCCACCGCAGGACCGGTACTCCGCGGTAGCGGTGTGAAATGGGATATTCGTAAAGCAGACCCTTATTCCGTTTACGACCGTTTTAAATTTGAAGTACCGACCGGAACTAAAGGTGATGTCTATGACCGTTACCGCGTTCGAATTGAAGAAATGCACCAGAGTACCAACATCATCGAACAAGCAGTTGCACAGTTGCCGCAAGGTGAAATCATGGCCAAAGTACCGCGTGTCTTCCGACCCCCTAAAGGTGAAGTATACGGCCACATCGAAAGCCCAAAGGGCGAGTTTGGATTTTATCTGGTATCAGATGGTTCGACGAATCCTTATCGTTTGCATATCAGGCCTCCATCTTTGATTAATCTAACAGCCCTGCGTGAACTGATGATCGGGGTTAAAATCGCGGATGCCATGGGGATATTCGGCAGTATCGATATCTGCGTGGGAGAGATAGACCGATGATGTCGTTCTTCGGGCGCAGTGTTTTCCCCGCGAATTTCCAGGCTACCATTTTATCTCCGGATTGGCCGTCAGGATTCTGGAGTCATTTGGTAATTTTTGTCGTTATTCTATTTGTCTTCTTTATTTTCATGGCTGTGGCTTTCATTTATTTTGAGAGAAGAGTCATCAGCCGCTTCCAAATCCGTATCGGGCCCAATCGCACCGGACCATTCGGCCTATTGCAGCCGATAGCTGATGTAATTAAAATTTTGATTAAAGAAGATATCATTCCCTTCAATGTAGACAAGATAATCCACCTATTAGCTCCGGCAGTTGCCGTTGTGCCTGCCATTATGGTTTTTGCGGTTATACCCTTCCAGAATGGGGCATCTCTAGTTGACCTGAATGTCGGTCTTCTTTACATTGTGGCAATCAGTTCTGTCAGTGTCGTTGGCATGGTCATGGCCGGTTGGGGTTCAAATAATAAATATGGACTCGTCAGCGCCATGCGTGTGATTGCTCAAGTGGTTAGTTATGAGATTCCGTTGGCGTTAGCCATTATCGGTGTCGTTTTATATGCCGGGACACTATCGATGAATGCCATTGTGCAAGCGCAAAGCATCCCGTATATTCTCTTACAGCCCATGGGCTTCCTCATCTATTTCTTGGCGAGCATGGCCGAAATCAACCGTACACCTTTTGACCTTTTAGAGGCCGAAAGTGAAATTGTCGCTGGCTATAATATCGAGTACTCCGGTTTCAAGTTTGCCCTTTTTTACCTCACTGAATATACAGAAGCGCTAGCTGTCACCACCATCATCACCACATTGTACCTCGGCGGATGGAAAGGCCCATTCCTGCCACCCGTTATCTGGTTCCTGATCAAAGTTTTCGCAGTCTTCGTTTTAATTATCTGGGTACGTGCCACCTTGCCTCGCTTGCGTATCGACCAAGTAATGGGATTTGCCTGGAAATTTCTTCTGCCGCTAGCTTTTATTAATTTGCTGGTCACCGGAATTCAGATCGCTGTTTGGCCTGATATCTCACAGTGGGTAATGGTTGGTGTAAATATTATAGTGGCAGCCGTATCAATCCTACTTTTCTCAAGGTTTTTCCGATTAAACGGAGATAAAGTTGAAGGTTAAAAACTATGGTGAGGGTATTGCCAAGGGTTTGGTAGTAACCATGAAAAATGCCCTGCGCAGACCGATTACAACACAATATCCGGAGCAGAAATTGAATATCTCTCGCCGTACGCGGGGGAACCAACTGGTCTGGGACAGGAATAGATGTATTGCCTGCAGCATGTGCGCCCGGGCTTGCCCGGTCAGTTGCATTGATATGGTAACATCTCGCAACGAAAATAATAAGCTTAAAGTTGATAAAATGGATTACGATGCCGGTCTTTGTATATTTTGCGGATTATGCGTCGAGGCTTGTCCACAAAAATGTTTATTTATGAGCGCTGACTACGAAAAAGCACGGTACTCCATCAAAGACTTCAAACTTAAGAAAGAAGATATATTGATGACGGAAAAATCTCGACCAAGCGGTTATTATAGCCCGGTAAATGAGGCTAAATTGCCAAAACAAACTTTGTTGATCGATAGGAAATAAATGGGACAAGTAATTGCATTCTGGGTATTGGCCGTAGCTGTTATTAGCGCTGCATTAGGGGTAGTGCTGCTAAAGAATGTCTTCCGGGCGGCGATACTTTTAATTACCTGCTTCCTCGGCGTAGCCGGACTCTTCATTTTACTGAATGCAGATTTTCTGGCAGCAATGCAAATCCTGATTTACATTGGCGCTATATCGATACTGGTAATATTGGCAATTATGCTTACCAGAGAATTATCGATTGGTAGTCCCTCCAACAAATTCCAGATCCCCGCTCTGATTATCGCCGCTTTATTCTGTTGCGGGATTATTTGGGCGATACTAAATACGAACTGGCAAATAAGTAATGTCGCGCCTGCCGCAGTAACCACTTCCGGCCTGGCAGATAGGCTCTTTGGTAAAGATGGTTTCATCTTGCCTGTGGAGATTATACCGACAGTGTTGCTCGCCACTATCCTGGGGGCAATCGTGTTGGTAAAGGACAAGAAAAAATGACAATCGGATTGGAACATTATCTGATACTCTCTGCAATTATATTTTCAATAGGCCTCTACGGAGCATTGGCTAAACATAATGCTATCGTGATTTTGATGTCAATCGAAATCATGCTCAGCGCAGTAAATATCGCGCTGGTTGCCTTCTCGCGCTATATCGTACCAACGGAATTAACCGGACAGGTATTCGCCCTCTTTGCAATGGCGATAGCCGCCGCCGAGACCGCCGTGGGACTGGCCATTATAATCGCTATTTATCGGAATAAAGAGACGATTGATGCTAATAAAATCGATTTGATGAAATGGTAAACTGATGCAAAACAATTTTGTCTGGCTGATATTTCTACTGCCGCTTTTATCGTTTGCGGTGGTATCCTTAATCCTCAAACCGATGTTTAAGGCAAAACCGAAACTGGTCGGTTACGTGACGATTGCGGCCGTTTCTGCTTCCTTTGTCCTATCGATTATCGTGCTGTTTAAATTACTTAGCGCATCAAACCATGAACTTATTGTACCCGAGATTAACTGGGTATTCATTCAAAACGGGGTTACCATGCGTCTGGGGCTGATGGTAGACTCGCTGACCGGGATTATGTTGATTGTCGTCACCATGGTCAGCTTGATGGTACAAATATATTCCCAAGGCTATATGAAGGATGACCCCGGTTATCACCGCTATTATGCAGTCATGTCTCTATTTACCGCCGCCATGCTAGGCCTGGTGATGGCCAATAGTTTACTCCTGGCATTCATTTTTTGGGAGTTGGTTGGTCTATGTTCTTATCTTCTCATCGGTTTCTGGTTTCACAAGCCGTCTGCGGCCAATGCCGCCAAGAAAGCTTTCATCGTGACCCGTATCGGGGATTTTGGTTTCTTAGCGGCAATTATCCTGCTGTATTCTCATACAGGCACTTTTAATATCGCCGAATTGCAGGGCATGGCCGTCAGCGGCATGCTGGCGGGTAGTGTCCTGACATGGGCGGCAATCGGTATCTTTGCCGGTGCAATCGGTAAATCGGCCCAATTCCCGCTGCACGTCTGGTTGCCGGATGCCATGGAAGGTCCCACGCCGGTCAGCGCTCTTATCCATGCCGCCACAATGGCCGCCGCTGGTGTCTTCCTTGTCGCCCGCACTTATCCGCTCTTCGAACATTCAGCGGCTGCATTACAAACCGTCGGCATTATCGGTGGTTTTACCGCAATCTTCGCGGCATCGATCGCTCTGGTACAGAATGATATCAAGCGGGTTCTGGCTTATTCTACAATCAGTCAGCTGGGGTATATGATGCTCGGTCTGGCAACCGGCGGAGTTGCTGTCGGCATCTTCCACCTGTTTAATCACGCCTTCTTTAAAGCATTATTGTTCCTCGGCGCCGGCAGCATCAATCATGCTACACAAACATTTGATATGCGAGAAATGGGCGGCTTACGCAAGGCGATGCCGAAGACATTTGCTACTTTCCTGATCGGTGCGGCAAGTCTGGCCGGACTCTGGCCGCTTTCCGGATTCTGGAGTAAAGACGCGATATTATCCAACGCATTGGACAAACAGCCCCTGCTGTTTGTATTGGTACTAATAACCGTATTTATGACCGCTTTTTATATGTTCCGCGTGGTCTTCTTAACCTTCGGAGGCACATACCGCGGCAAAGAACAGCATCTTCATGAATCTGCACCGGTGATGACGATACCTTTAATCGTTCTCGCTGTCATGGCAGTAGGTTCGGGTTTATTTAATATTACCGGCGGTTTCAGCTCATTTTTTGGAGTAGGGGAGACACACAATGTAATTCAGGGGCTTTTCGGTATCTTTACCGAACCATTGCCCTGGATATCCCTAATACTGGCCGGGTCGGGCATATTCCTGGCCTATGCCATCTACAGCCGCAAATGGATTTCTGCCGAATCACCGGGTAAAATCTTCTCTCCTTTATACAAGCTGTTCTATCACAGGTATTGGATTGACGAATTCTACGAAGGAATCATCGTAAAGAAAGTGCTGATGGGCGGTCTTTTTAAAGCGGCACACTTCTTTGACAGCAAAATTATCGATGGCGGCATTAATACTTTTATGATACAAAAGGTGATTGTAGGTAACTTCTTTACCGGCTTATTTGCGTTCGATAAGCGAGGTGTAGACGGTGCAGTAAATGGCGTGGCTGGCACGACTTTGGCTGCCGGTAAAACGATACGGAAAGCACAGACTGGACAATTGCAGTTCTACGGCTTAGTCATTGGACTGGGAATTATTGTCTTAATTGTCAGTATATTTATATTTAGTAGAGTGTAATTTTTTGTAGGGGGTGGAAGATTGAATTTTAATATTCTTTCATTGATAATTTTTCTCCCTGCCCTGGGAGCAATTATAATCGCTTGTATCTCCAATTCCCGTACGAAGCTGATTAAATATATTGCGGCGGCTTTTACCCTGATTCCTTTGATTCTAGGTCTAGTCGTCTTCTTCAATTTTGATAAATCGGCCTCGATGGCCGGTGTCATGCAATTTCAGGAAAAGGCATCCTGGATTCCTTTAATTAATTCTTATTACCATGTAGGTTTGGACGGTATCAGCTTACCCTTATTCCTCTTGATGGACTTCCTCGGTTTCTTAATTGTTTTAATCTCCTGGAAAATCGACGTCAGACCGCGGGAATATTTTGCCTGGCTGCTGTTACTGGAAACCAGTATTCTAGGCGTGTTTACTTCGCTCGACATCTTACTGTTCTTCATTTTCTGGGAAATTGAAGTCATCCCGATGTTCTTCTTAATCTCCATCTGGGGTTCAGGCCGAAAGGAATATTCCGCCCTGAAGTATGTTCTATATACTCTTTTCGGTAGCGCGATGATGTTAGCCGGTATTCTTTGCCTGTATTTCACCACAGGTAGCTTAAGCATGGTCGATATTATGCAGAAGGGCATTGGCTCGTACGTCGCGGTCGTCCCGGCAGCGTTAATGTTCTTCCTGCTGCTGGGTGGTTTTGCAGTCAAGTTACCTGTTTTTCCATTCCATACCTGGTTGCCAGATGCCCATACCGACGCGCCGACGGCGGTGAGTGTTGTATTAGCCGGTGCGCTGTTAAAAATGGGCGGCTACGGCATGATACGCATCTGCGTCTCTATCTTCCCAACAATTGCCCGCCAATATGCCCCGCTTTTAATCGCTCTGGCAGTAGTTAACATAATATATGGCGCCGCCGTTACTCTGAAACAGACCGATATCAAGAGACTAATTGCTTACAGCAGCATCAGCCATATGGGATTTGTTTTGCTGGGTATTTTCGCATTGACGCAGGTCAGTATGGTCGGCGCGACCATGCAGATGGTCAGCCACGGCCTCATTACCGGCCTATTGTTTGCCACTGCCGGACTGATCATGCACAATACCAACGAGCGTAATATCGCCAAACTGGGTGGATTGGCACGTCAGATTCCGATGATAACTGTTATTTTCACCATTGCCGGCCTTGGTGCCATGGGTGTACCCAGCACCAGTGGTTTCATCTCGGAATTTATGACTTTCTTGGGCAGCTTCCAGAGTCATGTCCTCTTCCACGGTAACACGACCTTTGTCAGGGTTTTTACAATCCTGGCCATTCTCGGTATTTTAATGGGTGCCGCGTATATTTTATGGTTATTGCAAAGGGTATTTTATGGCCCGCCGCAGGATAAATTCAACGGCGTGCACGATGCGGATAAATTGGAAAGGGTCTATTCAGCGATTTTCATTATCCTGATTTTCATCATCGGTTTGGCGCCCTCGATATTGACCAACATCATCAAGACCGGAATTTCCCCGATAATTCATCTGATAGGCGGGTAATAAATTCAATTTATGAGAAAGCACCTTAGAGGAGTAAGCTTTTGAACCTTTCGTTAATCGCGCCGGAAATTTGTGTGTTAGCAACTGCAGTGGTTATCATTCTTGCTGACCTGTTTTTCCAGCGCAAAAGTTTTTTAGCCATCATCAGCCTGGTTGGTTTAGCCGTTGCCTGTAGCTTTACCATACATTTATGGGGAGGCAATGCCCAAACTACCTTCGCTAATATGCTGGTAGTCGATAAATTCGCGTTATTTTTCAAACTGTTATTCCCGATAACGGCGGCTTTGGTGATATTAGCTTCAATTGATTACGTCTCCAGGTTTAGCAGTTTTCAGGGTGAATATTACGCCCTGGTACTGTTATCTACATTGGGCATGATGCTAATCTCCTCTGCCACAGACCTTATTTCTATATTTGCCTCTCTGGAATTAATCAGCATCTCCCTTTATGCATTAGTCGGTTTTCTGAAAGATGCTAAATCCGCTGAAGCCTCATTAAAATATCTTTTACTCGGGGCCATCGCCTCGGCGATATTGCTTTACGGTATGGCGTTCATTTTTGGCTTTACCGGTAAGACACAGTTAGGCGATATTGCTAACTCCATTAGAAATATGTCTTTACGCGGCGCTTCAGCCGCCCCCGGACTAATGCTGGGTCTGATTCTTTTAATTGTTGGCTTGGGTTTTAAGATTGCGGCTTTCCCCTTCCAGATGTGGGTGCCAGATGTTTATGAAGGGGCGCCAACACCGATTACCGCCTATCTATCCGTGGCCAGCAAGGCTGCCGGTTTTGCTATTATCCTGCGCATTTTCTACTCCACATTCGGCTTCCCCACGTGGTTAAGTCAAGATTGGGGGATGATATTCGCGGTGCTGGCGGCTATCGGTATGACCGCGGGCAACATTGTGGCAATTCCACAAACGAATATCAAACGTATGCTCGCTTATTCGAGCATTGCCCAAGCAGGTTATTTGATACTCGGTATCGCTGCGATGGGATTCTCACCAATGATGAATCATCTCGGGCAAAGCAGCCTGCTCTTCTTTTTAGCCGGGTATGCAGTAACCAATCTGGGTGCTTTTATCGCGGTGATTGCTATCTCTAATAAAGTCGGCAGCGACCGTATCAGCGATTTTGACGGTATGGGAAAACGGGCGCCGTTGCTGGCATTAGCCTTGACACTTTGTCTCATTTCTCTAACCGGTATCCCTCCGACCGCCGGCTTTATGGCGAAATTCTACATCTTCAGCGCTGCTGTGCAGCACGATTTATTGTGGCTGGTCATTATTGCCGTGTTAAATAGTGTAGTTTCCGCTTATTACTACCTGCGGGTCGTTAAAGTAATGTGGTTGAACGAACCTAAATTCGAGGGTAATGTTCCCTCCTCACCGGCCCTTCGTACCGCTTTAGTAATCTCTTGTCTAGGTGTGATATTGCTCGGTGTTCTCCCAAATTACGTAATGAAGCTCGCGGAAATGGCCGCTAAAATGTTTGCGTTCTAACTTTTTTATTTAGCAGATGCTGATTAATCAGGCCGAATAAAAATGTCCCACATCACTTTAAAATATAATATTAGACTATAATAACAATTCTTTCTTTTTGGTCCGTTTAAAAACCACCTATTTCAAAATCACTTTTTGTTTTTCGAGATCCGTTTTGAAGGACTATAGTAGTCATTAACACGTTTTAAATCAACTTTGTTCTCACGCAGGAAGCCTTTACCCTCATATCGTTCGTATGGATAGGGATGAAGCTTGGCATAGAGATGCTGGAAACGCACGCCGGCTGGTCTGGGGTCAGGCGGGAAAGCAATGTCCTGCAATTTCTTCTCGGCGACCAGGACGAGTTTATACTTCCTTGTACCCAGGCCAATGATTTCACCGACATTGAGTTGAGTTTCCTCACTTAAACCCGGCCATCCGGCCGAACAAACCTCAAACTTTCGCTTGCCGCACTCCAATACATGCTTCTCTTCGGCTTTTGAACCTTGAATCCCCGCCGTCTCTCGCGCCTTATCCACACAGGCCTTATCGATAGCGACCGGGTCATAACCGGCGAATACGCCGAGGTCTGGAAGAATCGAGACGTCGGCAAAACCTGTGCAGTCGCAGAGAGCACCGATATCGATTGCTAAATTGATAAAAGTTACTTTACCTTTACCAACAGCTTTAACGGCACCCAGGCAACCATCGGCGATGGCCGCATCGGTAGCCTGTAAATTCTCAGCAAACAACTCTACGAGACCACGGCTGAACATCGGACTGGCGCAGGCCATGCAATTGTTGCACTTTTCATTTTCCCACGTAACAGTGTCGCCAATGACATGAATGAGATTGAAAGGACAGCACTCTTCAAGCGCGTGCCAATTTTTGTCCTTCTCCTTTCCCTTAAATTTTTCGGGGTGGAAAGTACATATACCAAACCCGTATTCGGGATGACCACCCATGTGGACACTGAACTTGCCCCGCCGGGATTGAGCCCCAATACCCAGATTCTTGATGGCACCGCCGATGACACCGGTGCCATGCCCTTTGAAATGGGAAAGCACGATAAGCACATCCGCGGCCGCAATCGCCTCAGCGATGTAAGCTTCTTTAAGAATAAATCCCTCCGGCAAGTCTACTCGATAATCGTCCGTGCCCATAAAACCATCGGCGAAGATAAAAGGGCAGCCTAAAGTGGCAGAATTATAACCGTTTCTTTCGGCCGTAATCATGAAATCCAAGCCGGTGGAGCGGTTGGGGTAAAGTGAGTAGGGAAGAGTAATAGTATCGCAGACGAACGGCCGGCCGCCGAGACTCTTGACTTTATCGGCGATGGTACGGGCATAAACCGGGCGCAGGTAGGCTGTGTTATTCCACTCCCCACAATGGAGTTTGATAGCGACGGAGTCTCCCGGCTTGATGAGCTTTTCAAAGCCCGCCGCTTCAAAAACTGCGATCATTTTGGCTACCAGGCTTGTTTGGGGGGAATTACTGCGGGCGTCCATATAATACACTTTGGAATCCATGATATGCTCCTTTGCCAGAATTTTATATTTTTTCGCCTCACCGGTTTTTAATTCACCTAATAATTTATTTGGCTTGATAACGAGAATATATCTTAGGATGCCCCGTTTTCAACGTTGGCGGGAGTCTTTTTCAGGCTATTCTCAGCATAAGTCCTAATTAAAATCTCTCAGGTATTCTGATGAAACTTGGAACAACTCCTCAGCCATCTGACGCGTTTCATCGATAGTCAATATTGCACTGGTTAATGGGTCGAGCAGCAGTGATTGGAAGATTTTTGTTTTATCCTTCTCGACAATCCCTCTAACAGCCATCTCATGAACATTTATGTTTGTACGATTTAAACCAGCTAATTGAGGCGGCAAATCCCCGATATAGCAAGGATGCACACCTTCCTTATCCACAAGACACGGTACCTCCACGCAGCATCCATCCGGCAGATTAGTGATAAGATTAGTATTCTTCACGTTCGTGCAGACCCGAGAAGGCATTCCGGTCTCGATAGAGTGGATTATTATTGGGCCATACTCATCACTACGGTTAATTGGAAACACGTAATCGCTGTTAATTTGCTGCTTTAATTCTTTGTCCTCTCTTGCCCTTCTTGCCGCAGGTTGCTCAAATTTATTGTCATTCACTTTGAACCTTTCAATAAGTTCCGGCCGCTTCTTGAAGTATGGAATAAGAGTCGCCATATGCGGGCTTCCTTCACTGACAAAGTATCCAAAAGCTTTTAAAACCTCAGCCCGAATAATGTCCGGCCCGCCCCAATGTGCATCAGGTCGCGAATAAACTGCAGGGTCTTTAAACTTTTCTCTTAATAGCGGGTATGCATCTTTCCCGCATAAATTCAGCTTTAAGAACCAGGCCATGTGGTTTATGCCCGCTACCCAAGAAGAGATTTCTTCCTTTGGGACGCCAAAGTAATTCGCGAGTTCAACGGTAGTATGTGGAATACTATGACACAAACCGACATTCTTGATGCGAGTGTAGTCATTCACAGCCCAGCAGATGATAGCCATGGGGTTTGCATAACTTAATAGCCAAGCATCCGAACATAGCTCTTCCATATCATGACAGATGTCCAGTATGACCGGAACGTGACGTAAACCATAAAAGATGCCGCTAGGTCCGATAGTATCGTGGGAACCCTCAATACCATACTTGCTGGTAATTTCGGGATAAGCCTGTAATGTCCGTGGTTTTCCAACCATTATTGTGACAAAAACGTAATCAGCACCTTCCAAAGCTTGACGGCGATCCATCGTTGACTGAACCACCGTGTTAAATCCTTGTTGTTTCACCAGTTTTTTAGTGAAAGATGTGATTAAGCCCAGAGGTTCTTCAGCAATATCCATCAGGGTGATCGTACTATCTCTAAGATCGGGAAATGACAGGATATCTGTAATCAGAAGCCTCGAAAAAGCATGACTTCCAGCACCAATAAACACAATCTTCGCCATTATCAACCCCCCAAACATATAGTTTCATTGGCAAAACCGTGAATTAAAGTTATTAAGAAGGGGAGAATATCTCCCCTTCTTAATAACTGTTGATCTTTATTGCGAGTTATAAATTTTCTTTGGTCGTGTTCCTGTACTAATGGCCCATCGATGTCTTCAAACTCTGGTCAATCCAAATTCTTGAAATCATAGGCACTTTATCTTCGTACCCAGTCTCTATCTCCTTATAATAATTCTTCATCCATGGCCACCAGTAGTTATTAGCAACCTGGTCTGCCATCGGTAACCAACCAACATCATTAAGCATAGCAACAGCTAGTGCTTTTTCATCAGCTACCAACTTAATCGGGTCCGATTCTTTATCCATCGTCCACCACAAGTTATCAAATGGTTCTGATACCGAATAGGTTGCTCCAATAGCAGTCGACAACACCCGATTTGTTTCATTTATAAAATTGGAAGGACCCATGTGAAAATAAACGAGGTCGTATTTAAGAGCATCAAGATTACTCTCAACTACAGTTGGATCCACAGCGTTAATGGTAGCGGTAATGCCAACCTTAGCCCATTGACTAACAAGCAATTGTGCCACATCTTGTTGTGTTGAGTTTGCACTGTTTGTAGTTATTGCCAAACTAAAACCATTGGGGTAGCCCGCAGCCGCTAACATCTGTTTCGCTTTCGCTGCATCATAAGTCCACATATCTTGAATGTTTGCAGGCATTTGGTTTAAAGAAACATAAGCAACGTCCCCTTGCATCGCGGGCCAATCGAAAACATTGCCGCCGGGGTAAATAAGATCCCTTATAGTTGTAAAATCCGTAGCTTTCATTAGGGCTTGCCGCACAGCTATGTTTTTAAGGTATTGGTTGGATGATCTATTAACCACAAACGAATCAACGGCTCCGGTGGTCCATGAAGCATATGATATACCAGTCGAATTCAGAGAGGACGCGTAGGTTGTTGGAACCGAATACCACCAGTCTATCTTTGCGGTGCGCAGAGCTGCTACCGCTGTAGATTCATCAGGAATAATGGGGTATACAAGTGTATCTATAAACGGCATTTTGTATTGTTTACCATTAATTGTGGTCGTTCCCCAGTAATTGGGGTTCTTGGTATAGGTTGCACCCGTGCCGGAAACAAAATTGGTAATGATAAATGGTCCGTCGCTGACCGTATTCTGCCAGGCTTCGCTGCCGCCAGGTGCAGTAGCATCACCCCATTCAGGGCAAACCGTGTTACCAGGAAAATACCCATCCATTAAATAAAACGTCCAAATCGCGTTAAATTGCGTAATATCGACAACTACCGTGTATCTGTCAGTAACCGTCACTGACGAAACCCAGGAATAAACACCGGCTACGGTGGGTGCGGCAAATCCGCGTTTAAATGTATAAGCGACATCATCGGCCGTGAGTTCCCTGGCTGCCATACCAATCGTAGTATTGCCCGACCACATAATCCCATGACGGACATTGAAAGTGATAGTCATCGGAGTTCCAGTGAGATTAACCGACCAACCCGTTAACACTTGACCAGTCAGATATTGCTCGGGAATATCCTCCGGTATCTGAAATGCATAGGCATTGTTACCTCTCGGCCCATATTTCTCAATGTCGCCTACTGCCAGCCAATCAGTAAAGGGAGTAACCCAGATAGATCCAGTCCATGGTCTTTGATTGAGCTGGGGATCAAACCCCGCGGGATCTTCTGTGTAATAATTATTAAGAACAGTGAGTGTCCCACCAGTTTGCGGTGTATTGGCTGCCGGTGCCGTTGTGGTGGTCGTCGTAGACGTGGATGTAGTTGACGAAGTCTTATTACAAGAAGTCAGCTCTAAAGCTGAAATCAGAGACGCCACCAGTACAAAACTTAAACTTAAAAATAGAATTTTCCTTTTCACTTCGTTTTCTCCTTATACCTTTTCCTGGTATTTTTCTTTTTGATGTCCCTGGACGAGTAATTTTACAGGTTGTTTCGTTTTTAAGTCAATACTTATGCCTCCTTAGTTTTATTACTTTTTTGCTGTTTATAAACTCTCTCCTTCCGGAGCAGCAGGATTACTTTTTATAGTGCCTTTTCTCTTGATTTTACGGCCATACCGTCCGATGCCTCCCCTCAATCTGGGGTCGAGAAGGTCTCGCAGTGCGTCGCCAAACATATTTACTGCATAGACGGTGACACTCAAAGCAAGACCAGGCCACAAAGCCATCCATGGGTCTTTTAACATATATCTCCGTGCGCTGCCGCTGAGCATACCTCCCCAACTAGGCTGCGGCGGTGGGATGCCAAAACCGAGAAAGCTCAATCCGGCTTCGTTGAGGATCATCCACGGTACAGTCATCGAGAAAAGGATAATGATCGGAGCCATAATATTCGGTAAAATATGTTGAAAAATTATTTCTCTGGTCGATGCTCCAAGGGAAACCGCCGAGTTTATGTATACATTCTCTTTGAGCCCGATAACCAGACTTCTTATCATTCTGGTATTTCCGATGCCATTCGATATTCCCAAACAGAGGATTACCTGCCACAAACCGGGTCCAACCATAGAAATGATGATCATAAGAAGCAGTAAGTTGGGAATGCTTAACTCAGCATCCACAAATCTCTGCAGTATCAGGTCAAATGTGCCGCCGATATAGGCGCTTAAAACACCTAAGAAAGTAGAGATAATCGTTGAAATAAGAGAAGACATCAAACCTACAATCACCGAGATACGAGCGCCAAAGATGACCCGACTTAATAAGTCCCGCCCTAGGTTATCCGTGCCTAATAAAAACTTGGATGATGGTCCTTCCAGGGCATTCAGCGAATGAACGTCGTTCATGCCGTAAGGGGCGATCAAGGGCGCAATAATAGCGACAATCAATAAAATCAGAGTGATAACGGCACCCACCGTACCGAGTGGTTTTTCCTTAATCAACCTCATCACCAACTCTACCGACTTGGATCGTTTCTTATGCTCAATAGTTCTTTCTAATGTTTTATCTGACACGTTATTACCTGTTAATGTTTTTTCTCATCTATAATGAATCCTGGGGTCTAAAAAGCCATAAGATAGGTCAGTCAAGAGGTTTATGAAAACCAGTACGACTGAAATAATCAATACTACTGCGGTGACTATTGGGTAGTCCCTACTGGTTGTGGCATCTGTTAAAAGACGCCCCATACCAGGTAGGTTGAATATATTTTCGATAATAACTGCACCGCCGACCAGAACCGGCAGTTGATACCCTATCATAGTTACGACGGGGATGAGCGCGTTCTTCAAAGCATGCCGCATTACAACTACTCGCTCTTTGAGCCCCTTTGACCAGGCGGTTCTAATATAATCCTGCCTCAATACCTCTAGCATCATGGTACGCATTAACCTCATATTTCCCCCTGCTCCGCTCATTCCTAGAACGACAGCAGGCAAGATAAACATTTTTAGATTGCCTATCGGGTTAACACCAAAGGGAACATACATTATTGGCGGCGTGTATCCCCACCATATTGAAGGATAAACGATTACCAGGGTTGCCAGCCAGAAGCTGGGAACAGCGATACAAAAAATGGCAAAACTACGGGCGATATAATCACCAATATTGTCCTGTCGCAACGCAGAATATACTCCCACAGGGATTGCTATAATTTGAGTTACCAGCAGTGCTAAGATACCAAGTTCAAAAGTCACCGGCCATCTTTGCTTTATGTCATTGATTACCGGAGTACCCTTCCATAAGGAAGTCCCAAGATCGCCGTGTAAAACAATTTTAGTCACCCAGCGACCATATTGAGTGTAGATTGGAACATCTAAACCCAGCTGATGCTTAATGCCAGCTATGTCGATTTTGGTGACTCCATAACCCCCACCAAACTCGGCTTCCATCTTGTCTATAATACTGCCCGGAATGGCACGTATAACAAAGAAGATTATGAGACTAACAAAAAACACCGTAGGTATCGTTAGCAATAATCTTCTAATTATGTAGGCTCGCATACTACTTTTTTCCTCTTTGATGGCGATAAGAGATCGCTTTATTCATATTAAGTAGCGGCACAACCTAAAAAGATTTCATTATCGAAGTCAAAAACAGAGATGACATGGAACTGTTATTAGAATATTATAAGTTAAGGGCAGTATACTTTTAGTTTATGGTTTTGTCAAGTGTTTGTAAACGTGGTGACATTCTTTAAAACAATTGCCTAACTTCGACATAAAACTATTAGAGCTGACTGCTAAAACGTTCGCCTTATAGTTTGGGTCTGTTATTGATTGTAATTATGTCGATGATTTTAAAGAAATGCCAAACTTGAATTCCTCCCTAAAACAGAAACTGGTTAAAAATATGACCACGTGTACGTTGGAACCAATAAGAGAATGGGTTTCAACTGATGCTCAAACACGGAAGCTCCTTTTTCGGCTGGAAGACAACAGTACCATTGAGTCCACCCTGATGTTCTTTCGAAATCCCAGGACGGGACGCGAGCGACGTACTGTATGCGTCTCCAGCCAGGTAGGTTGTGCCATTGGTTGTCGTTTTTGTGCGACCGGCCACCAAGGGTTTATACGTAATCTGAGTACTAGTGAGATAATCGCTCAAATTTTGTTTTTCATGCATCGTTTTAGCGATAATACGGTAGAGCCGGTGAAGGGGCAAAGAAGGGCATGGCTGACTCATGTCGTATTTATGGGGATGGGCGAGCCTTTGGCGAATTATGATAATATCCGACAGGCTATCGCGATCCTTAACTCGCCGAAAGGGATGGGTCTGGGGTTTCACCAAATAACCCTTTCCACCGCAGGGCTCATACCTCAAATGCGTTCGATTGCCGAAGAACCGCTGCAATTCCAGCTTGCAGTTTCCCTCCACGCCGCCAATGACGACCTCCGTAACCGTCTGGTTCCCATCAATCGAAAATACTCTCTCGACCAACTGATTTCCTCATGTAAAGAATACACAAGTAAAACAAATCGGAATATATTTATTGAGTACGCTCTTTTCGATGGGGTAAATGATTCGTTACAAAATGCTGATGAGCTCGTCTGTCTACTGGATGGTCTTCAGTGTTCTATCAACCTGATTATGGGTAATCCCATCCCTTCATGTGACTTTCAACCATCTCCACAAGAAACTGCACTGTCATTTCAGAAGAAACTGATTACCAGTGGTATCAGGACGATGCTGCGGGTTTCCCGTGGCGCTGATATTGAAGCTGGGTGCGGACAGCTCAGAAGCCAGAATCTCGTTAACCAGAATTGAGCCTGATGGGTACAATTGCAGTGGTTATTATCTGCATGACCTTCACCCAAAAAATACAATACATTAAGTAGCATTAATATGATGCCAAACTATAATTTCGACCGCTCAACTCTTTCCATTGTAAATTAATTTTTATTTTGCTATCCTTTTAATTAACTATCAAATCTGAATACTGGATTATTACAATGCTAACACAAAACTATATTCTGGCCATTGATGAGGGCACAACAGGGACTACGTCGCTCTTAATCAACGTAGAAGGGCAGGTAGTCGCTAAAGCCTATCAGGAAGTGCACCCTGTCTATCCCCAGCCCGGTTGGGTGGAGGAAGATGCGGAAGAACTTTTCCAGAAAGCTATCGTCGGAGCACGTGAGGCCATTACCAAAACCGGTATCGATATCTCACAGATAAAAGGCATCGGCATCACCAACCAGCGGGAAACCACAGTTGTGTGGGATCGTCGCACCGGTAAACCTGTGAGTAATGCGATTGTCTGGCAATGTCGCCGCACAGCTGCGATGTGTGAAGAATTAAAACAAAAGGGTTATGAAAAAATAGTTCGCGAGAAAACAGGGCTGGTTATCGATGCTTATTTTTCCGCAACGAAATTACGCTGGATTTTAGACCATATTACTGATGGACAGCGACGCGCTAAACGGGGAGACCTTTTATTTGGGACAGTAGACTCCTGGCTGGTCTGGAATTTAACCGGTGGCGCCGTTCATATCACCGATTACAGTAATGCCTCGCGCACAATGTTATTTAATATCCACAATTTGCAATGGGACAAGGAACTGCTATCAATGCTGAACATACCCGAAGCGGTGTTACCCAAAGTCTTGCCTTCAAGCCGTATTTATGGAGAGACAATTCCCAACATCTTCGGCACCAAAGTGCCGATATGCGGCATTGCCGGCGACCAGCAGGCAGCCCTTTTTGGACAAGCTTGTTACGAGGTCGGTAACGCCAAGAACACGTACGGCACCGGTTGTTTCATTCTGTTGAATACCGGCAGTAAACCGGTGAGTTCTAAAAATGGATTGGTCACGACCACTGCCTGGGGTATCGGGGATAAAGTGACATATGCACTGGAAGGCAGTATTTTTGTTACCGGCGCCGCGGTTCAATGGCTGCGCGATGAATTAAAACTGATTTCAACTGCCGCGGAAAGCGAAACTGTGGCAAACTCGGTCCCCGATAATGGTGGAGTCTATTTGGTCCCGGCTTTTGTGGGTTTAGGAGCGCCTTATTGGGATATGTATGCCAGAGGCACTATCATCGGTATTACCCGCGGTACCAACAAAGGACACATTGTCAGGGCTACTTTGGAATCAATTGCTTACCAGGTGAGAGATGTTATAGATGTGATGAGTACTGAGGCGAATATGAAAATACCATCGCTGCGAGTTGACGGCGGCGGTACGGCCAACTCATTGTTGATGCAATTTCAGGCAGACATTTCCGGGATTCCGATTCAGTTATCGAACATACCCGATACCACCGCGCTCGGGGCCGGGTTTCTCGCTGGTCTGGCGGTGGGTTTCTGGCAGGATACCGCTGAAATTGCCAGGAAGTGCTACACTGCAAAAATATTCGAACCGAAAATGTCGGCAGAACAGCGTGAACAACTATATCACAATTGGAAACGGGCGGTGGAACGTTCCCGCAATTGGGCAACAGATTAATAATGTAAGGAAATTAGATGAAAAGAGATTTTGCGGAGATTATCGGAAAAACCTTTGACTTAATCGTAGTTGGGGGTGGGATTATTGGCGCTTGTATTGCCCGGGACGCCGCCATGCGCGGCTTGAAAACTCTTATTCTGGAAAAAGATGATTTTGCCGCAGGCACGACCTCACGCTCCACCCGCTTGATTCACGGTGGGTTCCGCTACCTGCAGCATTTTGAATTCGGGCTGGTACGTGAGGATTTGCGGGAACGCGAAATTTTACTTAAAATCGCGCCGCATCTCGTGCATCCGCTGCCGTTTTTAATACCAATAACGACACCCATCGACCACATTATTATGGCTATGGGCACATTGCTCTACGACATTCTTTCCTACGATAAAAGCGTGCCGGGCCGCAAGCATTATTCACGCCAAACCACGATGAAAATGGAACCGAACATGAAGCTGGAAGGATTGAGGGGCTCCGACCTCTACTATGATTGTCAGATCTGGTTTGCAGAACGGCTTTGTCTGGAAAATATTATCTCCGCCGTGGAAAATAATGCCGTCGCGCTCAATCACGCCAAAGTCGTAGGGATTTTGAAGGATGGCAACACCGTACGTGGCGTGAAAGTGCAGGATGCTCTTACCGGTAAAGAGGTAGTGGTGACATCTCGCATGATAGTCAATGCTGCCGGGCATTGGATGGACTCTGTTTGTGCCATGATGTACGGCCAGTCCAAGCTTATGGTTAGAAGGACCAAGGGCATCCACCTCTTGACTCCTAGACTCTCGAACAATGCTCTGGTGCTTTATGCTAAAAGTGACGGCCGTCTCTGGTTTGTTATACCCTGGGGAAAATACTCGTTACTCGGCACGACGGATACGGACTATACCAAAGACTTGGAAGCGGTATATGCCGAGAAGGAGGATGTAGATTACATAATGCGGGAGGCGCAGCGCGTGTTCCCCAAACTTAAAACGGAAGATATCTTCTATACTTTTGCCGGCCTGCGTTCCTTACCGGACTCCGGTGACAAAAAGCCTTCCAGTGTTTCCCGCGCGCATAAAACCATTGACCATGAAAAAATTGATAACGTTAAAGGATTCATTTCCGTATTAGGGGGAAAAATCACCGGCGGCCGCGGGATTGCCGAGGAAATCACTAACCTTGTTTGTAAAAAACTGGACTTTAAAGCCGCCTGTAAAACAGCAACCACTCCTTTACCGGGAGCGGATATTGTAGCACAACCTGAGATGATCAGGTCCGCGATTGAAAGCAAATTGGATATTGAGACTGTCAACTACCTGACATCCATTTTTGGCTCTCGATATACGGACGTTTTGGAAATGGCGGAAAGAGGCAGCCGCGGGAAGCAGCTCCTCTGTCCCTATACCAAAGACATCGTGGCGCAAATCTGGTACGCGGTTGCTGAGGAAAGCGCCATCACCGTCAGTGATTTCATGCTCCGGCGCAGCGACCTTGGTCTGGCAGAGTGCCAGGGATTGGACGCCGTGGAAATAGTAGGAAAAGAAATGGGCCGTCTGCTAGAATGGAGCCCGGAAGAACATCAGCGTCAGGTTACCGAATATAGAAATACCGTATTGTTGACGCAAAAATACAAGATGGGGTAAATCTCCTTGTAACTCACTACCTACCATTGCCTGTTTTCTATATTTGTATTTAACTCTCCCATTCTCTTATAATTACCTCAATATGTCAGACATCATCGAAGGTAGGAATCCAGTACTGGAATTGCTCAGGGCCGGGCGTTACATCAACAAAATTTTAATATCCAATAGTGTCCAACGGCACAGCGTCATTGCCGAAATCCTCAATCTCGCCAAGACTAAAGGTACACCGGTGGAGTTTGTTGATGAAAGCGTCATCCGCCGATTGAGCTTTACCGCCGCCAGCCAAGGAATCATCGCTTATGTCGCTCCCAAAGAATACGTCACGCTGGACGACCTGCTGTCGATTTCCCGCAGTAAAAATGAACCGCCTTTATACTGTATCTTGGATGGTATTGAAGACCCCCAGAATCTAGGCGCGATTTTGCGAACCGCGGATGCCACCGGTTTTCACGGCATCGTCGTGCGGGAGAGACGGGCAGTGGGGTTGACTCCCATCGTCGCCAAAGCTTCTGCCGGCGCCATTGAATACGTGCCGGTAGCCAGAGTGGCTAATATTTCACAGGCTATCGAATTTCTGAAAAAAGTCAGTGTCTGGGTTATCGGCATCGACATGGCCGGTATTACCGATTACAACAAAATCGATTACAAAATCCCCACGGCCATTGTTATCGGCAATGAAGGTGCCGGACTCTCCGACCTGGTAAGAAAAAGATGTGACACCATCGCCTCGATTCCGATGAAGGGAAAAATCGGTTCGTTGAATGCTTCGGTGGCAACAACCGTCGTGATGTATGAGGCTTTTCGACAGAGGAGGTAGTATACCTTTGTCAGATGTAAATCCGTTTTTATATACAACCGGTCCGCCTGATTTCACTTTGCGGCTAGTCAAGCAGACCAAACACTGGCGGCATTATCTAGTTGATTTCCCGGTCGTATCGGCCAATTTTTACCCCGGTGGCGAAGTCGCGCGGGGCGAGTACTTTGAACCTGTCAACAAAGACCATGCGCCGCTGGCGATTCTCCTTCACGGCTGGGGAGACCACAGCGTTTGGCCTTTTGAATTGATGATTTCCGGGCTAATTCACAGAGGCCTTGCCTGTTTCATCCTGTATCTACCCTTTCACGCCAATCGTTTGCCAGCACAAATGAAATCCCGCCTTTCTAATCTGACTCCCGATGAATGGTTTACCGGTTACCGGATGGCCGTGACTGATGTCAGGCGTGTTGTTGATTGGGACAGTCAAAACGGCCACACGGACAGTCGTCAGATTAGCGTTATTGCGTTGAGCTTGGGCGCTGTTGTTGGTTCGATCGCTATGGGAATCGACCCGCGTATTAAAGCCGGCGTATTTATTGTACACGGCGGCAATACCGGAAAAATGATGCAAACCAACACTGTCTCCCGGTTCGGTAAACAATATCGCCTTCCGTATAAAGAATATCAAGAAAATCAAAAAAACTATACTGACTATCTGGTTGAAGTCGCTAAAAAAGGTTTTGAGAATGTAGAACCAGCAAAAAGAACTTATCTCATCGACCCTCTGACCTATGCGCCGATGCTCAAAGGACGGCCTGTGTTGATGATCAACGCTCAATGGGATGAAATCTTTCCGCGAGAGACTTCTCTGGATTTCTGGAAAGCCTGCGGCGAATGTAAACGAGTAACTTTCCCGGCAACTCATGCCAGCATCTGGATATGGTACCCTTTAATTACAAGCCGCATCAACAGCTTCTTACAGTCATCGCTGTCGTAGAGACCGCTCCCGTTTTCCTTGCATTTTATGAGTACCATTATATCCAATTTTGGCAACTTAGCTCATCAGATATGATAAGTAGTAATTAGTAAAAATTATAAGAGATAGTCGGTATATTTATGTTATAATTCAAACATAGTAAATAACCCCACAGCAAGTTGTGGAGCATTAGGAGAAAGGGAGCCACCCCACAAGATTACGGACGAGGCTGCTTTCATCCCGCCAGCAAGCTGACGGGTATTCAGCGGAAATTTTTATAAAATAGATAATTTATGTGCTATAAGGCCTATTTAAGAAATGCAATTCACCAAAATGCAAGGAACTGGTAACGATTTTGTAGTCGTTGACGCTAATCATAGTCGCCGTAACTGGTCCGAACTGGCAATAAAAATGTGCGACCGTCATTACGGTATCGGCGCCGACGGCTTACTGATATCGTTACCTTCCAAAGTTGCTGATTTTAAGATGCGCATCTTCAATGCCGATGGTTCCGAATCGGCTGTGTGCGGGAACGGGCTGCGGTGTTTGGTCAAGCACTACATCAATGCTAATAAGGTCAAAAATAATTCCGAGATAAAGGTAGAAACATCCATTGGCATCCGAACAGCTAGAATACACCGTTTAGAAGACAAAGCCACCGAAATTCAAGTAAATATGGGTGAGCCAAGAATCGGGCTAAATAGTACTTCAATAAAAGATGTTCGCCAGAGAAAAGAACTTGACATAATGTCATCGATGGACCGTAGTGTTACCGTAAATAAACAGGAGCTTCTGCTCAGTCTGGTTTCGGTTGGCAACCCGCACGCTATCCATTTCTACGATAGTCCGGTCGCTGATTTTCCACTGGCAGAATTGGGATTAAAAGTTGAGCAACATAAATTATTCCCGGATGAGACCAATTTTGAGGTGGTGAGAATTATCACTCGCAAGCAAGTCGAAGCCCGGGTTTGGGAGCGAGGAGTAGGGGAGACCCTCGCCTGCGGCAGCGGCGCCTGCGCCATCTTAGTAGCCGGGAATCTATTGGGGTGGCTTGATGATAAAGTCAAAGTTAATCTACCGGGCGGGGTTTTAAAAGTTGAATGGGACATTGAAAATGATAATAGTATCTATCTCAGCGGACCGACAGAAACCGTTTTTAGCGGAGAATGGTAACAGTGTTCTAAAATGGAAATACAACTATAAAAGGATTTAATACGTGAGATTAGCAGAAAGAGTAGAGAGTTTACCACCTTATCTGTTTGTAGAAATCAGCCGTAAAATCTCTGAGAGGAAAGCCCGGGGCGAGGATATTATCAGCTTCGGTATCGGCGACCCGGACATTCCGACACCCCCGCATATTATCGAACGACTTTGCCGTGAAGCGCATGTACCGGCTAACCACCGTTATCCTGAATCTGAAGGCTTACCAGAACTGAGAAAAACAATCGTTGCTTGGTACCTGCGGCGTTTTGGTGTGACGCTTGACCCCGAAACAGAAGTCGCACCACTAATCGGTTCCAAGGAGGGCATTGCACATATTGCTTTGTGCCTCTTGAACCCGGGAGATGTTGCGCTCGTTACCAACCCGGGGTACCCTGTTTATGCTATCGGGACGAATCTAGTCGGGGGTGTACCATATTATCTTCTAATCTCACCGCAAAACAACTTTTTACCGGAATTGGATAATATTCCAGTCAATATTTTAGAGAAGGCCAGAATTTTATGGCTCAATTATCCGAATAACCCAACGGGCGCCGTGGCTGACCTGAAATTCTTCAATAAAGCCGTTGAATTTGCTAAAAAACATGATATTTGCATCTGTCACGACTTCCCTTATTCGGAAGTTGCCTTTGACGGCTACACACCGGTTAGTTTTTTACAGGCTGAAGGCGCGAAAGATGTAGGTATTGAATTTCATTCTTTATCCAAGACCTATAATATGACTGGCTGGCGCATCGGCATGGCCGTGGGTAATGCCACAGTGATTAATGCCCTGAAAACAATGAAATCGAACATCGACTCCGGTATCCCGCAGGCAATTCAGTATGCGGCGATAGAAGCCCTTAACGGTCCCCAGGATTGTATCAAAGAACATAACGCTATCTACCAGCAGCGCCGCGACCTGATTGTGGACACACTCAATAAAATGGGCCTTGTAGCAATTCCCCCGAAAGCCAGTCTCTATGTCTGGGCGAAGGTCCCCTATGGTTATACTTCGGTGGAATTTGCCACTGATTTACTGGATAAAGTCGGCGTAGTGGTAATACCGGGCATCGGTTATGGACGCAATGGTGAGTGTTATGTCAGACTTTCGTTGACGATTGCTGATGCTTCGCTGCTTAAAGGCCTTTCCCGCATGGCACAATGGCACGACAGCAAGAATATACTTCGACCGAAGAAAGTATAGATACCCACGAGAATTCTCTTATATTCAACAGAAAGCTGACTCGCTAACGGGAATCTTCTTTCATGCATTTTACCCGATTATTTTTTTATCTTATTTGACACTACTAACTTTACGGGGTAGCATTACGTTATATTAGTATCCCATTTGGTTCACATGAGAAAACACACCGGTGGGAAATAATCAGGGAGAAACCAGATGAAGAGATATTTATACTTTGGAGTGGCCATAATAATCGTAGCTTGCCTGTTGATAAGTATAGGATGCGCTTCCAAAACTACAACAAACAGCGCCTATTCCAATTTCGTAGTCCCAAATGCTCCGGGTGTCAGTTCAGGCAGAACGATGGTTCCAACGATAACCATGACTCAAGCCGCCCCTAAAACAATAAACTCGGGTGGTTCTACCACCGATATAAGTGGACAATCGAATAGTCCGGATATCCAACGTATGATTGTGCGCACCAGTAATATCACCTTGGTAGTGAGTGATATCGCGACAGCTCTGGATAGAATTGCCAAACTGGCGGAAGATTCTCAGGGTTTCGTGGTCTCTTCAAACCAGTGGAAAGCTAATGGGGCACTCCTCGGGACAATTACGATTCGGGTGCCAGCCGGCGAATTCGACAACGCCATGTCAACTTTGCGGGGAATGGCGGATGAGGTAACATCAGAAAACACTTCAGCCCAGGATGTGACTGAAGAATATACTGACCTCAACTCAACGCTAACGAACCTTCAGGCCACAGAAGCACAATTACTGGAAATAATGAAAAAAGCGGTGACAGTTGATGATATTCTAGCGGTCCAAACCCAGCTCACGGATGTTCAAGGTCAAATTGAAACCACTAAAGGACGAATGCAGTATCTGGAACAGACATCAGCCACTTCTTTAATTTCCGTGTCGCTCACACAGTCCAAACTCAGTGTTGATTTAACTGCCAGCAACGGTAGAAATGTCAGAAGCGGAGATAATGTCTATTTTACCGCTACGATTTCCGGCGGTTTCGAACCGTACAATTACAAGTGGGATTTTGGTGATAAATCTACCAGTACAGATGAAGTCCCGTCTCATGTCTATAATTCTACTGGTAAATTCACAGTTTCCCTTACGGTAACTGATGATAAAGGGAATGCGGCTACTGATACCAGAACCGACTACATCACGGTCCAATCCGGCTGGGACGTCGGTAACGTTGCCAAGACTGCGTGGTCAGGACTGAAGTCATTTTTCCATGTTTTGGTTAATATCCTGGTCTGGCTGGGTATTTTCAGCCCAGTATGGCTTATAATAGGTGGCATTCTTTTCTGGGTATTGCGCCGGAGAAAAACAAAATTAAAAGCAAAGTAAGTTGACATAACCACAAATTGAACAGAGAGCGAAGAATGTGATTCCCGCCCTCTGTTTTTTTATTGCCTTCCACTATTCTTCGTAAAACAAAGAATTGTCACTGACTGATATTATTTATTAAGCTGAGTCCTGTTATACTGCTTACTTAAATTTTCCCACGTTCCTGCAGATCACGTGCTTTTTTTATCGAACAGGCCTCACACCTGAACTCCGGGACTGATTCGGTTTTATCATATTTTTTGGTTTTAACTAAACGATAACCACGTGCAATTTTCCCGCAATCGACGCATTTAACTTCATCCTTCACATTCCAAACCGGCCCCAGTTTATCGGAATTAAAGATGAATCTGTCCACCCAAAAAAATATCAATCCGCCAATAAGATTAGCGACGATAGCTCCGATCCAATCTTCCTTGGTGCCAAATATACTTGAAGCGTGTTTATAATACGAAATAATCGGGGCAAGAATAGGTGTACTCAGTTCCCACCGGAGTAAATATAATAAGTAACGTTTCCAGGCCATTTAATATCCCCTCTCTATAGATTAAAAACATACTTTACATAACTATCTATTCCAGTTTATTTGGTGGATATTTATCGATAATTCGCTTGAAAATAGAAACAAGAACACGTCTACTCCATCTTAATGCTAGCTCAAATCATATAGCTGTTTTTAAATAGTGTCAATAATAAAAAATGTCTTTGAAAAACGTGCAAAGTTCCTGCGATATTTTCGTATAAGTGAATAACCCCCCAGCAAGCTGGGGGGGGGCATCTCAGGACTTATCGAACATGGTTAATTGTGAGGGGCTATCTTCATGAGATTGGTATTTAATATATTTTCTAATTATGTCAGCGGTGACTTTATCTCCAACACTTCTGACAAA
>Ga0182021_10000707_pt1 | contig 36676 bp, 26 predicted proteins | sample 612E3MmetaG_FD_120493 | JGI IMG/M metagenome (GOLD analysis project Ga0182021, IMG submission 120493) | Permafrost microbial communities from Stordalen Mire, Sweden - 612E3M metaG (Illumina Assembly) | ecosystem: Environmental > Terrestrial > Soil > Wetlands > Permafrost | place: Sweden...
CACGGTCGCGATCCTGCGCGGCCTGAAAGAGCGCTACGAGGTTCACCACGGCATCCGCATCCGCGACAATGCCTTGGTGGCGGCGGCGCGGCTCTCGCACCGTTACATTTCGGGGCGGCAACTTCCTGACAAGGCCATCGATCTCGTCGACGAGGCAGCCAGCCGCTTGAAGATGGAGCTGGACTCGCTGCCCGAGCCCATCGACCAGTTGGAACGCAGGCTGACCAGCCATCTGATGGAGCAATCAGCCCTGGCCAAGGAAAGCGACGAAGCTTCACGCAACCGTCTGGCCGAGGTCGAGTCCGAGATCGCCGAGCTGCGCGAGCGGGTGGACCGCATGAAGCTGACCTGGCAGGGCGAGAAGCAGGTCATCGTCGAGTTGCAGAAACTGAAGAGCGAGATCGAGGAAGCCAAGACGCAAGCGCAGCTTCTGCAACGACAGGGCGATCTGGGGCGCGCGGCCGAGATTCGCTTTGGCCGTCTGCCCGAGCTGGAGAAGAAGTTGCAGGCCAAGAACGAAGCGTTGGCGGAAGCGCAGAAGAACGGCTCGTTTCTGCGGGAAGAAGTCACCGAGGACGACATCGCGGCCGTGGTGTCCAAGTGGACCGGCATTCCCGTGGAAAGGATGCTGGAGGGCGAGCAGGCCAGGCTGACCAACATGGAGGCGCGGCTGCACGAACGCGTGGTGGGCCAGGATCGCGCGGTCGAGGCCATCGCGAACGCGGTCCGGCGCGCGCGCGCTGGCCTGCAGGATCCCAATCGGCCCATCGGCTCGTTCATCTTCTTGGGGCCCACCGGGGTGGGCAAGACCGAACTGGCGCGCGCCCTGGCCGCGTTCCTGTTCGACGACGAAACCCATGTCGTGCGCATCGACATGTCCGAGTACATGGAAAAGCACACCGTCTCGCGCCTGCTGGGCGCGCCCCCTGGCTATGTCGGCTATGAAGAGGGCGGCCAGCTCACCGAGGCGGTGCGCCGGCGGCCCTATTCGGTGGTGCTGTTCGACGAGATCGAAAAGGCGCACAGCGATGTCTTCAATGTCTTTCTGCAACTGCTCGATGACGGGCGGCTGACCGACGGTCAGGGGCGCACGGTCGATTTCCGCAACACGGTCATCATCATGACATCCAACGTGGGCAGCAAACGCCTGCTGGGCGATTCGCCCGACACGGAGGGCGTCATGGATGACCTGCGCAGCACCTTCCGACCCGAGTTTCTCAACCGGGTCGACGACATCGTGCTCTTCGAGCGACTCACCCGGCCGGACCTGGACCGCATCGTCGACCTGCAAATCGAGCGCTTCCGGAAGCGCCTGCGCGAGCGCGACATCGGAATCGAGCTGGCCCCGGCAGCACGGTCGTTCCTGGCCGACAAGGGCTTCGACCCGGTGTACGGTGCGCGGCCGCTCAAACGCGCCATCACCACGTATCTTGAAAATCCCCTGGCCCGCCGCCTGATTACCGGCGAATTCGCTGCCGGCGAAACGGTGTGGGTTACGCGCGCTGGCGACGAGCTGGGCTTCGGTCTCAAGCCAACCGCGGCTTCATCCGCTGTAAGTTAGTTGGGACGATGAAGGACCTCTACAAAATCCTGGGCGTTTCCGCGGACGCGGACGCGGACGCAATCAAGAAGGCGTATCGCAAGCTGGCCAAGGAGAATCACCCGGACGCCACCGGCGGGGACAAGAAGAAGACCGAACGCTTCAAAGAGATCAACGAAGCCCACACGGTTCTCTCCGACCAGCAGAAGCGACGCGAGTACGACCGCCTGCGGGCTGCGCCGGTGGGCGCGGACGGCATGCCCGAAGGCTTTGACCCAGATGCGTTTGCGCAAGCCTTTGGCGGAGGCGGCGGTGGGCACGTGGGCGACTTTGGCGATTTCAATGACATCTTCGCCAGCCTGTTCGGGAACGCCGGGCCCGCGGGCCGGGGGCGGGGCCGCGGCCGTGCGCAAGCGCGGGGTGCGGACATGGTGGGCAGCCTGGAGGTCACCTTCAGGGACGCCGCCCTAGGCGCCCGCCGGACCCTGCGCTCGGGCAGTGGAAAACCAGTAGACGTCAACATTCCTGCTGGCGTCGAGACCGGGGCTCGCCTGCGCGTGCCGGGTCAGGGCGCTCCTGCGCCCAGGTCAGGCCAGCCGGGCGATCTCTACCTGGACATCGTGGTCCAGCCGGACGCCCACCTGCGCCGCAGCGGGGACGACATCGAGTTGGTGCTGCCCCTCACCCTGGGCGAGGCCATGCTCGGCACGCAGGTCGAAGTACCGACCTTGGAATCGCCAGTCAGGCTGACCGTCCCGCCTGGCACATCCAGCGGCGCCAGGCTGCGTCTGCGCGGCAAGGGAATCAAGCACCCCGAGGGTGGCCGCGGGGACCAGCTTTGCCGTGTCGAAGTCGTCGTTCCGCGTCTCAAACCCGATGATGTCGAGTCCCGTCGGCTGGCCGAGGAGCTGGAAAATCGCACCCGGCCCCAGAAAGTCCGAGCCTTCTAATGCGCGACGACGTTAATGAGATCAACACGGCTGGCTGCAGCGACGATTTTTCGGCGCCCGCGGGCTTGCGGTTCGCGCTTCGCCAGCCTAGTTTTGGAGCAACAAGATGACGCCCCCTGAAGGCTCTCGATCACTCCCCCTGCTTTCGCTGCGGAACCTGGTGTTGTTCCCCGGCGCGGTCATGCCCGTGGAGATCGGACGCCTTTCGTCGCTGCGACTCATCGAAAGCCTGCCGGGCAAGGGAGTTCACCTGCTGGTCGGGACGCAGAAAGACGCGGACGTGGAAGAGCCGGCGGGCCTTGACCTGTACGGTGTCTGCGTCGAAGGCGAGGTCGTGCGCATCGTCAAGGCAGCCGAGAACCGCGTCACGGCGGTCCTCCGGGGCGTCGAGCGACGTCGCATCACCGGCTTCGTGCAGGAAAAGCCGTTCCTGGTCGCCACCTATGATCCGCTGGTTGAGATTCGCAAGGATCCCATCGAGATAGACGGGCTGGGCATGGCTGTGTACGACGTGGCCAAGCAGCTCATCGCCATCTCGCCCGACATTCCGGACGAGGCGGCCCAGATCTTGGATCAGAACAAGGATCCGGCACGCCTGGGCGACATCGCCGCGGCCACCGTGGATCTGTCGGCTGAAGAACGTGCCTCGCTCTTGGTCGAAGTGGACGTGGCCGAACGCCTGCGCCGCCTGCTGGTTCTCCTGCAGCGCAAGGTTGAACTGATCAAGGTCAAACAGAAGATCGACACGCAGGTGCGCGAGGAGTTTTCCAAGCACCAACGCGAGGCCGTCCTGCGCCAGAAACTGAAGGCCATCCAGGACGAGCTGGGCGAAGGCGACGACGGCACCGATCTCGACGCCTTCGAAGAGAAGATCAAGGCGTCGGGCATGCTCGAAGACACGGCCAAGGTGGCGCGCAAACAGCTCGAACGCCTGCGCCAGATGGCTCCGTCGTCGGCCGAGTACACCGTGCAGCGCACTTATCTGGAATGGCTGGTCGAGCTGCCATGGAGCAAGGCGACCACCGACACGCTCGACCTGGACCAGGCGCGCAAGGTGTTGGACGCCGACCACTACGACCTGCAGAAGGTCAAGAAGCGGGTGCTGGAATACCTGGCCGTACGCAAGCTGGCGCCCGCGAAGAAGGGCCCCATTCTTTGCCTGGTTGGCCCCCCTGGTGTGGGCAAGACCTCGCTTGGCAAGTCGGTGGCCCGCTCGCTCTCGCGCGAATTCATCCGCGCCTCGCTGGGCGGCGTGCGCGACGAGGCCGAGATTCGCGGCCACCGCCGCACATACATCGGCGCCCTGCCCGGCCGGATCATCCAGGGCATGCGGCGGGTGGGCACGCACAACCCGGTGTTCATGCTGGACGAGATCGACAAGCTGGGGGCAGACTTCCGCGGCGATCCGGCGGCCGCCCTGCTGGAGGTCCTCGACCCCGAACAGAACAACGCGTTTTCCGACCACTACCTTGAGGTCAACTTCGACCTGTCCGCCGTGATCTTCATTGCCACGGCCAACACGCTGGAGACCATTCCGCCCGCGCTGCTCGACCGCATGGAGGTGCTGGAGATTCCGGGCTACACGCGCGAAGAGAAGCTGGAGATCGCCAAGCGGCACCTGGTGCCCAAGCAGATCACCGAGCACGGACTGGATGAGACGCAGATCAGCTTCGACGAGGAAAGCCTGACCACGATCATCGAGCAGTACACACGCGAGGCGGGAGTGCGCAACCTGGAGCGCGAGGTGGCCAATGTCATCCGCGGCGTCGCGGTCAAGGTGGCGGAGAGCTTGCCCTATCAGCCCAAGCTGGATGCCGCGCAGATCGCCGATTTTTTGGGGCCGCAGAAGTTCTTCTCCGAGGTGGCCGAACGAACCGAGGTGCCCGGGGTGGCGACCGGACTGGCCTGGATGCCGACCGGCGGCGACATCCTGTTCATCGAGGCATCGCAGATGCAGGGCAAGGGCAATCTCATCCTCACCGGTCACCTGGGCGACGTGATGAAGGAATCGGCGCGCGCGGCCCTGTCGTGGGTGCGCACCCATGTCGAGGAGTTCAACCTCAACCCGGATTTCGAGAAGCTGGACGTGCATCTGCACGTGCCGGCCGGGGCCGTGTCAAAGGACGGCCCGTCGGCGGGAGTGGCCATGATCGTGGCCCTGGCTTCGTTGCTCACCGGCCGTCGCGTGCGCGGGGATGTGGCCATGACCGGCGAGATCACCTTGCGTGGCAGCGTGCTGCCGGTGGGCGGGATCAAAGAGAAGGTCCTGGCCGCGCATCGGGCCGGGATCAGGCGCGTGATCCTTCCAGACCGCAATCGCAAGGACATGGTCGACATTCCGGAGAGCGTGCGCAGGGATCTGGAATTGGTCTTTGTCAAGCGCATCCAGGAGGCCCTGGAGCTGACCCTGGAGTCAATGCCGGTGGTGGTGCCGGGGCCGGATTCGGGGCCGCCCGAGGGCACCGCCGCCCGCGCTTAGTACTAGTACAAATACATCAGGCGGAGACGCGCGCTCCACATGTCGTCGCTCCAGACCGACGTGCTCGGTGTGGCGAAGCTAATCGCGTAGTCCGATCGGGCATAGGCGACCACGGCCTTGAGGAAAAGCTGCTTGGCAACCAGATACTGAACGGCAGCAAAGATCTGCAGGTGCCTGGTTTCGTCGACATTGCCGTTGGAATCCCTGTGGCTGTCGGACTGCGCCGTCCAATTCACGCCGCCGCCGACCAGCATGTCCCTGGCGACACGGTAATTCGCGAAATTGCCGATACTAAGAGTCTTGAAGGTGGCCAGTCCATTGGCGTTGCCCTCGTTGTCGGTTTCTGACGTCCAGCCTAGGCCGATGTTTCCGCCGTATTCAAAATAGGGGTCAACAATGAACTGGAAGGACCCGCCCACGCCGTATTGCTTCTTCCGGTACGGGCTATCCTTCTTGATTTGAACAGTGTTTCCGTTCGAATCCACGACCGGACTTCCGTCGTCGTTGGTGGCGGTGAGCACCTGGTCCTGCCCTCGCGTGACTCTGAGGTACTCTCCGCCGACTTTGAGCTTGAGCCATCCAAGGTCCAGGATGTCGGTCGCACGGACACCCAATGAATTGTCGCTATTCGTCTGCACATCGGCGGTTCCGAGTCGCACGAGAACCTCGGAACGTTCAAACCAACTCCAGAAGAAGTGGAACGCCACGTTGCCAAGTCCCTCGCCAGTGGGCCGGTCGTGCAGATAGGTTACTCCGTAGTAGTCGGGCTGGTTGACGTTGCTGCCACCGAGGCCCTCCTGTGTGGCTCCCCTCCGTTCGAGGGTGTTGATATCCAGCCCCATGCCGGTGTGGTAAATTTCCCAACCTTCAAAACGGCCGATCTTCAGGTCGAAGAAGTTCCACCAACCGACGCGAAGCCATAGATCGTCCGTGTCGACGATCCCAGAGTTGGGGTTCGACTGTGACTTGCTTTGGGCCTGGTTGGCGACTAGCTCGGCCTGGGCCTGGATGAAAAATCGGCCACTGGCATAGGTCGGCGTGACACGCAAGACCGCCCGGCCTTGCTGCAACCACCTGACCGTGTTCGGTGCGGCGGGACCGCGCGTGATCTGCTCGTAGCCGCTGTCGACCCACGCCGAGCCAGAAATACCAACCCCGGTTTTTGTCATGAAAGGCCACTGCAGACCGTGGAAAGACGGTTCGAGCCACAGCGATCCGCCGTACAGGCCGCGCAGCGTGCCGGGATACGCGCTGGGCCCGAGATGCTCGACGTACTGAATGGGTGGCGGGCCCAGCACGGGCATGGTTTCCTCTTCAGGCGGGGGAGAAGGCTGCGGCGGGGACGGTGCTGCCGGACTTTCCGCAGGTGGCGCGGCAACCGGCGCGGCAGGTGGCGCGGCAGGTGGCGCGGCAACCGGCGCGGCAACCGGCGCGGCAACCGGCGCGGCAGCGGGAGCGGCAGGTGGCGCGGCAGCGGGCGCGGGTTTCGTCTCGGGGGGCAGAGGACGGGGAGTCTCGGTCAGCTCGCCGCGGGGTGGAGCCTCCCAAACTTGGTTTGCTTTGGAAGCAGGGGTGGCGCCTACAGCCGTGTCGGCCGCCTTCTTTCCTCGCTGCGTGGGGGCCGCCTTCTTCCGCGCGGGCGTCGCGGCGGGCTTGGCCTTCTTGGCCTCTGCCGCGGCGGGCTTCTTGGCCTCTGCTGGCGCAGAGTTGAGGATCAGGGCAATCGCCGGCGCCAAGCAGAGGACGGCCGACAGCAGAGCGGATCGAGCGTGTGTGGGTTTCATGAGGGACCTATCCAAGACGAAAGCCATGTCCGGGTCAAGAGACTCCGCAGGCGATCACTTTACGGTGACGGTGTCGGAAAGAGGCAAGCTCGCCGAGCTGGGGCCAACCATGATCGTCACCGGGCCCGATTCGACCGCCCAGCCGCTGGTGTCGTAGAACTTGAGATCGGAAACCCGGACAGGGATCTGGACGGTCTTCTTGGCCCCAGGATCGAGCGACACCCGGGCAAAGCCCTTCAGCTCCCTAGCCGGCCGCTTCTTGGTGGTATTGGGATAGGACACGAACAGCAGGACCACTTCGTCCCCTTTCACGGTTCCCGAGTTGGTGACATCCGCCGAAACGTTCACCACCCCATTCTTGGTTACGTCGCTGCAGGGAACCACCAGGTTGCTATAGTCGAACTTGGTGTAGCTCAGGCCGTAGCCGAACGAGTAGAGAGGCTTCTTGCCCTGCTTGTCGAAGTAGCGGTACCCTAGGTAGTAATCCATGGTCGTGCTGGTGCCGGAGTTGAACGCTGGCAGATCGCCGAGCGCAGTGGGCCAGGAGATGGGGAGCTTCCCGCTGAAATTGGCTTTGCCGAAGAGCAGCTGGCCGAGTGCCGTGCCGCCGACCATGCCGGGATACCATGCCATCACGATCGCCTTGACCGAGTCCTTCCAAGGCATGTCGATGACGCTGCCGCCTTCGAGCACGACGACCACGGGCTTGCCCATCGCGACCACGTCCGTGATCAGCTTGTTCTGAACGCCTGAGTTGCCCTTGCCGTTGTCCTTGCCGTCGAGGGAGAGATTGGTGCGGTCACCGCTGTTGTTGTATTCCTCGCCTTCGTCATAGGGGGTGAGCCCTGCAATCACCACGATGAGATCCGCGCCAGCGGCGTCCGTGGAATTGTTGCCGCAGGTGACTGTGGCGGATCCAGCGGCCGCCTTGATTCCCGCGCACGGCCCAATCGCCTTGCTCGAATCGAAATTGACCCGGCTGCTGCCCACGTCGCCCACCCGGACGCCATTGGCGAAGTCGATGATGCCATTGTTGACATCATCCCCACGATTGTTGATGCCAGGGCCGGTGGCCACGCCGCTGGTGTTCACTGGAGACCAGTACTCCAGCTTCTTGCCCACCACCGCGATCTTGGCCACCGAGCTGCTGATGGGCAGGGTATTGTCCTTGTTCTCAAGCAGGACCATCGACTTCGTAGCGGCCTCTTGCGCGAGGGTGATGTTCGCGTCGTTGCCGGTGATTGATCCGCCGCCGAATCCTACCGAGGATTTTTGCAGGCCCGTGCCCTTGTCCACGCCAAAGCGGTATTTCTGTTCCAAGATGCGCTTGACCGCCGTGTCGATCTGGGACTGCTGTACCGACGACCCGACGATGTTTTCGATCGTGCTGAAGTGGAAATTCCAGGGGAGCTCCATGTCCAGTCCCGCGGTGATTGCCCCAGCGGCGTATTGGGCGTTCGGCGTTCCCTGATTTCCACCGGGCATGGCCCACCAGTCGGACAGCACGAACCCAGTGAAACCGAAGTCAGTGCGCAAGATATCATTCAAGAGATGCGCATTCTGCGTGCAGCTGGTGCCATTGACCTTATTGTAGGCGGCCATGATGCAGGCCACGCCGCCATCCTTGATCATCATCTCGAAATGCCGCGCGTAGATCTCGCGCAGGGTCTGCTCGTCCATCGAAGCGTTCAACGACGCTCGAAGATTCTCGATGTTGTTTCCGGCGTAGTGCTTGGCGCACGCCGGTACGTAGTTTTGAACGCCCGCGACCATGGCCGTGCCCAGCCGGCCTAGCTGGAACGGATCCTCCCCATATGTCTCCTGCGCGCGTCCCCACAGCGGGTGCCGCAGGATGTTCGCGGTCGGTGCCAGCAGCATGGTCTGGCTGGCAGCCACCATTTCGCCGCCAATGGCCTGGCCAATTCGGTACTCGAGATCCACATCCCACGCCGCCCCGCGCGCCATGGCAACCGGGAACACGGTGGACTTGCCGTGCGAGGCGCCGGTGGCCTGAATAGGTGCGTCCAGATTGACCCCACGGGGACCGTCCCGGAAACAGAACCCCTTGATGCTCTTCGAAGTGTTGTCGGGCTGGCGGAAAGTGTCGGTCCAGTTCCTGGACGTGTCAGTCCCCGGATCCGTGCCCCGCATTTGCTGGGCCTTTTCAGTCAGCGAAAGGTTCGCCACCGTCGCGGCGGCCTGGGCTTGGAACTTGGTGTGTTGGTCGGCCGGGTAGCCCGGCATCTTCGGATCAGCGGGCAGGGTCGCGTCGCCACAGGACGCCTTGACCACCGTCGACGGGGTTGAGCTGCTCGATCCACCCGCGCCGCCGGAGCCACCCGAGCCGCCCGAGATCCTCGTGCCGCCCGCGCTGCTGGTGCCACCCACACCGCCCACGCTGCTCGCACTACTCGTCCCGCCCTTGCCACCCGCGCTGGTCGCGCCGCCCGTGCTGGTCGTGCCGCCCGTGCTGGTCGTGCCACCCGTGCTGGTCGTGCCGGCCGTGCCACCCGCGCTGCTCGCACTGCTCGCGCTACTCGTCCCGCCCTTGCCGGCCGTGCCACCCGGTCCGGACGTGCCGCCGGTGTTTCCATTGGAGCCCGTGTTTCCGCCGCCACCGCCACTTCCATTGCTGCCGCCATTCGACCCGGAAGTGCCTGCGGGGCCGCTGCTCGGGGCAGCAAGCTTGCAGCCGACGACAGAACCAAGCAGCATCACGGCAAGGGCCGCGTGACGCGAAAAACCGGAAAGGGATTGGTGCATGTGGAAATCTCCGACGTTTCTGGGGGACGCCTCGCGCGTGCATTCAACCGTTGCGCGCGATTCGCCAGCCATCGTAGCGGTACTTCGAGGTTGGGCACGCCGCGCAAGTAGTCCCAACCACTGGTCTTATACACTTCATGCGTCCAACCTGGGAAGAGCCCTGGTCACCGTTGCCGGGTGACCGCGAGGGCAAGCGCAGCTGGTGCTGCCAGCAAGGCGACCAGGGCACAGGCCGCGTCGAGGCCGAAGCCGGGAAGCGCCGCCGCAGCGATGACCGGCGCAGCCAAGGCCGCGCCCAGCAGGTCTACGACGTAGATTGCCGCTGGCGTCGCACCCGTGACCAAAGCCGCGCGAAAGGCGATTCCGACCGCGGCGCCGGCTGCCAGCGAAGCGACCAGCAAGGCGACCATCATCGCGGCTGGCGGTAGCTGCATCGAAACGCGCGAGAGCAGAGGCAGAAGCGCTGGCACCACCAGGCCAAGGCCAAGCGCGCCCCAAGACCGAGCCTCGGTCGTATGGGGAGCCCGCTGGCTCAGCCGGCGGCGAGCGCGAGGGAAGGGGAACCATTTCAGGGTTCCCATATCAGGACGTGTCCACGCGGCAAACGCCAGCCCAGCCATGTTGGCGGCCAGAAGCGCGCCCAGTAGGTGATGCAAAGCTCCCAGAGCCGATTGCGTCACCGCGAGAACCAGCACGGTCGAGGCCATGCTGGCGAAGCCCACCACTGATACCACCAGTAGGGCGGTCCCCTGCGCTTTCCCGCCCCTCGCAGCCAGGAAGGCCGGCACCACGAGCAGCACGGCCAGCCCCAACGCTAACCGCCAGAATCCGAGGCCAAGGGTCCGACGCAGCAGTTCGGCGACGCGGCCGGAGTCTGCGCGCCCAGAAACCAACAGGTTGTGCAGATACGCGGTTGGCAAACGATCGCCGCTTGCCACCACGGCCGCCTCTTTGTACAGCTTGGCCAGGGTCTCCACCCGCTCCTCGGGCATGAGCACCGCCAGCGAATACTCGTCCACGAAGCTGGACGTGACCTTCCGTTCCCGAAGGCGCCGCCCCAGTTCCACGGGATCGCGGCTCAAGGGGGAATCGCTGGCCAGGAAGTAGTTGGTCGACAGAGGCGTCACCAAGACATTCGCGAACACGGAGGCCAGCGCCTTGTACACCGCGCCGTTACGCGCCACCAGTTCCGGGCTGTAGTAGTTCTCGGCTCCAGGCAGGGCAAAGGCCAACACGCCGCCGGGCCGCAGTGCACGCCGAGCCTCGGCGAAACTCTCCCTGGTGAGCAGCCGACTGGCGAGCAGAGTCGACGGTTCGGCAGTGGACAGCAACTCGACGTCCCAGGCGCCTCCTTGCCGCAAGAGATTGCGCACATCGCCGGTGAGCATGTGTACGCGCGGATCGCGCAGTGCCTGGCGGGTGGCAGGGTCAGCGGCCTTCATCTCCATCTCGGCCAGGGTCGCCTCAGGCTCGGCCAGGGTCACCTCGACGACTTCATGCTTGAGAATCTCGGGCAGAAGCCCACCCATTCCACCGGCTACGAAGAGCCGCCGTGGTTCGCGCACCTGCAGCAAGGCCAGGTGCACCAGTTCCTCCGACGACTGGCGCTCCGGCAACACCAGGGCCAGATGGCCGTCTTCGTAGAGGGCGCGCTGATCGGCGCGGAGAAGCACGGCCACATGGCCATGGCGGGTGTATGCGCTCGCCTCGACGCTCTCCCCGGGCCAGCGCCAGGCCAAGCTGTGCGCCTCGATGGTGTCCAACCCACGCTGGCCCAGAAGGGCAACCGCGGCCAGCCCGACCGCCGCAAAGGTCCACGCGCGGCCGACCAACAAGGCCGCAGCCAGCACCGCAGCGATGCTCAGCGCCGCGGCCACGGCAAAGGGCTGCCAGATCTCCACCAGCCAGGTCGCAGTCACGCCGCCTGCAAGCCAGCCCGCTGCTTCGGCCAGATAGGCGCGTGTCGGGGCCACCCCGGGCAGTCGACAGGCCAGGGTGAAACTGGCTCCGCCCACCAGGCAGACCGGCGCCAGGGTCAATAGCAGCCCGAGCACATGCTGATCAAGGGTGAGCAGCATGCCCGGTGCCAGCGAGAAGATGCGCGGCAGTCCGCGCGCGGTCAAGAGCGCGGCGAAAAGCGCTGGGCCAAGCAGGAGAGCGCCGACGACGAAGAATCGACGAGAAAGCCGGCCAGGAAGCAGCCCGGCCGCCGCGCTGCCGGCCGCGGTCAGCACCAGCCATTGGCCCAGGGCCAATGCGATGGCCAACTCATTGCCCTGCGCAGCCGCAAGCGCTTCGCGTAGCAATATCGTCTGGCTGGTCGCGATGACCCAGCCAAGCAGCACGACGCTGGTGAGGGGCGAGACCCGGGCGAACATGGCGGACAGAAAGCTGCAATCTACCCGCAAGACGAATCTGGCGCCCGCGGCGGCAAATGATAAAGAAAGGGCCCACCATGTCTCGCCGCAGTTCGCCCTTTGCACTTTTCATCTTCCCGTCGCTCGTGGTGCTGCTCGCCAGTCCGGTCCTCCGGCCTGTGGCGCAGGCGGAAACCGCAGGCACCCCTCTTTCGCCGCCCGCGGGCTACAAGCCGGAGAAGAAGCTCGTGCGCTTGTGGAATTCCAAGTGCGCGACCTGCCACGGCGAGGACGGCCGAGGCCACACCGAGCAGGGCAAGGAAATGGGCATCGCGGACATGACCAAGGCCGCCTACTGGAAGGACGTGACCGTGGAAAGCGGCCGCAAGTTAGTCCTCGAAGGCCTCAAGCGAAAGGTCAACGGAAAAGAACAAGAAATGAAGCCGTTTGCCGATCGGCTGACGCCGCAGCAGGTTGACGCCCTCAACCTTTACGCTGTGTCCTTTTTCAAGAAGTAGCCCACAATCGGGCTCGATCCCTGTAGACTCATGCAATTAGGAGGCTGCGTCTAAGCAACCATGTCCACCCCTGGGGTAGGCGAGGATATCGAGGACATCTGCACCCGCTGCGGCGACACCTGGCATGTGGTGATGGCCAAGGTGGGCGAACGCGTGGCCAAGGTTGTGTGCAAACTCTGTGGCGGCCAGCACAACTATCGCGGCGACCAAGCGCCGGCCGCGGCCGGGAGCGGCAGTTCGGGCAGCACATGGGGGCGATCTCGAAAGCGGCGCACGACGCGGGCCAACCTGCTCGCGCCCGCGGTGGCGGTGGTTTTTGACCCCAGCAAGCCGCCGCGCGCCTATTCGCCCAGGGAAGGCTACCTGCCTGGCGAGCGCGTGACCCACGCGACCTTTGGCATCGGCGTGGTCAGTGGCGTGCCTGGCCCGGGCAAGGTCGAGGTTCACTTTCCCGGCGGGATGCGCACCCTGGCCAGCGCCAAGGCGGTGTCAACCCTGGAGCGGCCGGTGGCGGCGCTTGACGTGGCATTGCCCGACCACCCGCCTGCACCCAAGCCAAGCTCGGGCAATGGCACTGGCGCGTAGAGCGATCAAGACAGCGTGACTTTGCCCCTGGCCTCGCCCGTTCATCCAGGCGTCAGCCTGACGCTGACTTGCGATCGGCTGGACCTCGACGGTGCCGCAGTGGCCGATGTGCAAACCGAGGCGGGCCGGTTTCGCCTGCACGTGGCCGGCGCTCTGCCTGGCGAGCGCGTGCGTGCCGCGGTGGCGCATGTGTCGCCCCACATGTTTGAGCAAGGCCGAGACGCGTGGGCCGATCTTGAGGAGATCGTGAGTGCCTCGCCCGAGCGGGTGGCGCCGCTCTGCCCGGCCCACCATCGTTGTGGCGGCTGCCCGCTTGCGGGCTGGGCCTACGCCGCGCAGGTGGAATGGAAACGCGAGCAGGTGGTCAAGGCAATGGCAGCGTACGAAGAGTTTCTCCATGTGCCGGTCGCGGCCTGCGTGCCCTCGCCTCGCCCGTTCGGCTATCGCGGCAACGCCAAGCTTGTTTTTGGACGCGACCGCGACGGCAGGCTGGTGCTGGGGGCCTATGCCCCGCGTTCACATGAGATCGTGGACATGTCCGGCTGCGCCATCGGCGAGCCGGCCCTGGCCGAGGTCGCGGCCTCGCTGTTGACCCTGCTCGGCCAGTACGCAGTCGCGCCTTTCGACGAAACCCGTCGCACGGGACTTCTCCGCTACGTGGTCCTTCGTGCCAATGCCGACGGCAAGGTTCTGGTCGCGCTGGTCACCGGCCGCGGAAGCTGGCCCCAGGCGGAGACTCTCGCGCGTGAGCTTGCTGCCGTCTGCCCGGCTGTGCTGGGCGTGGTCCACAACATCAACAGCACCAGCGGAAACACCCTTTTCGGCGAGCAAGAGCACTTGCTCTTTGGCTCTGCCACCATCGAAGACAGCATCGGCCCGGCGCGCATGCGCCTGGGGCCGCGTTCGTTTGGCCAGGCCAACCGCCTGGTGGCAGGCCGCGCCTACCAGGACATCGTGGACGCGGCCACGCGCCTGGGATCGATCGATCGCGTGGTCGACGCGTATGCCGGCGCCGGCGGTATTGCCCTGTCGCTGGCGCCGCTGGCGCGCGAGGTGGTGGCCATCGAGGAGAACCCAGCGGCTTGCGCCACGGCGCAGGCCTTGCTCGCCGAGCGTGAGCCCAGGGATCCCAGCCGCCGCGTTCGCTTCTTGGCGGGCGACGTGGCGGATCATCTCGCGCGGGTGGGAACGGCTGATCTGGTGGTGCTCAATCCGCCGCGCAAGGGGTGTGCCCCGGCGGTGATCGAGGCGGTGGCGCAACTGCGTCCGCGCCTGGTTGCCTACCTGAGTTGCAACCCCGCTTCCTTGGCCAGAGATCTGGCGGCCCTCGCTCGCCTGGGCCTGGCCACCGTCAGCGTCACCCCGTACGACATGCTCCCCCACACCCCACATGTCGAGGCCCTGGCACTGCTGGTGAACGGGTAGAGCAGCGGCTTTGTGTCCTGCACCGTACACTGGTATCCTCAGTGGGGCCTACGCAGATGAACGCCACCGACCAGCTACAGACCGGCCAGATCTTTGCCCGTTACCAAATCGTTCGGATTATCGGCGAGGGCGGAATGGGAACCGTCTATGAGGCGTTCCATCCTGCCCTGAAGAAACGCTTCGCGATCAAGACGCTGCTCCCCTCCATCGCACAGACCTCTGAGTTTCGCGCGCGGTTTCTGCGCGAGGCGGAAGTGGCTGCGCGCATAAATCACCCCAATATCGTGCGCGTGTCGGATGTCGGCTGCGAGGGCGACATACCCTACATGGTGATGGAGTACCTGGAGGGGCAGACCCTCGGTCACCTTCTGGCGAGCCGCGGTCGCTTGGAGATCGTCGAGACCGCCGACCTCTTGCTGCCGGTTATCTCGGCCATCGCCACCGGTCACGCCGAAGGCGTTGTTCATCGCGATCTCAAGCCGGAAAACATCTTTCTCATGCAGGGACCGTGGGGCGACTTGGTTCCCAAGGTGCTCGACTTCGGCGTCTCGAAACTGATGACGGACGAGCCGACCGGGAAGCTGACTGGCACGCTGACGGTTCTGGGCACGGCCGCCTACATGTCCCCAGAGCAGGCACGCGGCTCGCACCAAGTGAACCACTTCAGCGATCAGTACGCCCTGGGCCTGATTCTCTACGAGATGCTGACAGGAGCACGGGGCCACCCAGGCGAGAATCCGTTCGAGATACTCTACAACATCGCCAATCTCCCCATCGTTCCGCCCAGCCAGATCAGGCCGGACTGTCCACCAGAGCTGGAACAGATCGTGATGCGGGCGGTGTCGCCTGAACCCGCGAACCGCTATTCTTCGCTACTTGAGCTTGGGGCTGCTCTTCTGCCCTTCGCCAGCGAACAGATCCGTCACGCCATGTCCGCTGCGTTTCGCCAGAACGCAGCGACGGCCGTGCTGCCCGCGAGCAATCCTCTTGATCCTCCTCGCAGTCCGACCCGCCCTCCCTCGGCGCGGTCGGGATTGCAGGCGCGCAGCGCGCCCGGATCGCAGCCGGGCAGCACCAAGATCTCCCCGACCGGAGAAGAGCCGCTCGGCAGCAAGAGCCGACAGCCGCGCAGCGGCCGCTCAGCGACGGATGTGGTGCCCCACCGCTTTGGCCGAGGTGGAGTGGTCGTCGTCGTGGCGGTTGCCGGTGCCGCGCTGTTGGGCGGCGTCTTCTGGGTCTTGCTCCGCCAGCCATCACCAGCGTCCCGTGTCTCGCGCCCAACCATCCCGCCGCCGGAGCCTGTGGCGGACGAGACGCCCAAACCTGTGCCTCCCTCGGTCAGACACATCGACGTCACCACCATTCCCGCCGAGGCAGGGATCGCTATCGACGATGGGTCGCCCTGGACCGGCCAGATACACACCACGATACCTGCCGACAGCGAAACTCACGTCTTGCGGATTTGGGCCCAGGGGTACCAGCCGAAGACCATTTCCTTCGGACCGAGCGACAGACCCCCAGCCCAGATCCGCCTCGACCCACTGCCGAACCCGACCGCGAGCGGAAAGCGACCTAGGCCCGGCATCGCGCACGGGTCCAGCAAGACCAGACCAGCCGTCGAATCACCCGCCGAGGAGCCAAGAGGTCCAAGGCGCGGCGTAAACGATGCCTTCATCATAGAATGAGCGCCTCATGAGAAAACCACCGACCATTCAGCTACTTCTTTCCGTCATCCTGCTCACCTGGAGCACCAACGCCGTCGCGGGCCGCAAGAACTCCGAGCCGAGCGATGCTGGGAGCGAAGCCGGCTTGATCCGAAAAGGTCTCGACCTGCGCCAGAAGGGTCAAGACGAGGCGGCGCTGCAGGAGTTCCGCCGCGCGTACGAACTTTCCAAGAGCGGTCGGGCCTTGGCCCAGATTGCGTTGGCCGAGCAGGCGCTCGGCCGCTGGCTGGAGGCTGAGAGCCATCTGACCGAGGCTCTCACGCGGACGGAGGAGAGCTGGATCGGCAAGAACAAGAAGCACCTCAGCCAGGCCTTGAACGACATCCAAGGGCACCTCGGATCGCTTGACCTGTCAGGAGAGGTCAAAGAAGGAACTGTGAAGATAGACGGCGTGCAGGCCGCTGTCCTGCCCCTGAACGCGCCCCTGCGCGTGTCCGCGGGCAGCGTTGCCCTGGAGGTGCAGGCGGTTGGCTACTTGCCCATCTTCCGCAACGTCGTTGTGCCTGCACGCGGATTGGCGCGAGAGCACCTGACTTTCGTCGCGGTTGCCGTGCCCAAGCCACTGCCACAGGTGCGGCAAGCCTCGGTGGCCGGTAGCGTGAGCAAAGAAGGGGAGAAGCCGCTGCAACCGCCCCCGACCTGGGGGCCAGGAAGAACGGCCGGCGTGATCGTAGGCGTGGCCGCGCTGGGCGCGCTGGGCGCCGGTGTTGCCTTCCACCTGATGCGCGAGAGCAAGGCCAAGTCGTACAAGCACGATTGCCAGGGGGTAGACCTGCCGCCCGCCAATTGCGACTCCCGCTACGACAGCGTCAATACCTACGGATACATCGCGATCGGCGGTTACGCTGGCGGCGCGGTTCTGGCCGGGCTGGCGACCTACCTGCTGGTGCGCAGCCCGAGCGCCCCGGCCGAGAAGCCCGAGCCCGTCGAGACGGCCTTCCGCCTCCAATGCGGCCCGACTGCCGGCCTGGGCGTGACCTGCGCCGGCAGGTTCTGAGGCACGGGAGCGCGGGCGGAAGGCACGGGAGACAGGTAGCAGGCGGGACAGCCCCGCCCTCCCAATCCCGCGATAGCCGCAGAATGTCGTGGTCGTAGACGTGGCCGCGACGGGCGCGGGCGAAGCCCGTGGGGGCAGGGCGGGAAGCCCACCGGAGGGGGTGGCCGTGGCCGGAGCAATCACTGGCGGCCGCGCGCAGTTTCGAGGTCGCGGCCGCGCTCGGGGGTATTCTGCCCCTCTCACGCGGCCGGAATGAAAGTGATCAACTCGCGGCGAGTAGCACGTTCCGGTCGGAGAAGTGCCCCACCTAGTGGCAGCAACTGTGCGGGTTCACATTGACCTCTGAGCCATAGACGGTGGAGCAGGCAACGTCGCACTGCGTGTAAGCGTTGCACCCGGTGCTAGAGCCTCCACGTGAAGCCATGTAGCACCGGTTCCCTTCTGGCCCTGACGCTGGATCGCCGATACCATCTAGCGGACACGTACCGTTGCTTTGACAGTTTCCACCAGTGCAGTTGTTCTGCACGCAGGGTTGGCCGCCGTGATTCCGGCAGGTCGAGTTCAAACAAACCTGGCCGGACGGGCAATCAGTGCCCGAACCGCACCCGGTGCACTCGTCCGTGCCTGACAACTGGATGGGATAAGTCCGCGCTCCACACCAAGATAGGGGATCCATGGAGCCGCTCGGATTGGTTGGATCGAACAGTGACCTGACGCAAAAATCCCCCTCGAAGAGGTCAGGGTCGTCATAGCAGGGGTGGCAGACATGGCTAATGCACGCTGGTTTGTTGTGTGGGCAATCGTCAAAGCTGTCACACTCGACGCACACGCCACCAACGCACACGCGCGATTGGCACTCAAGATCCCGGCTGCAACCGTTCCCGGGGGTCTTGCGATATACACAGGATCCTCCACCGGAGCAGTAGTAGCCATCGATGCAGTCTGCGTCTTTCGTGCAGCTCGTCCGGCAAGCGGTGCCGCTTGCCGCGCAAACCAGGCTTAGAGGGCAAGTCGTGTGCGGTTCACAGGCAGCGGTGCCGGTTGAGCCGTTGCAGGTGTGGTAACTGGCGCTTGGTGCTCGCCACTGGCCGACGCCTTCCCCTCCAGCTGTGTTGTCGCACGTCGCTTCCGAAACCCGACAGGCTATCCCTGCCCCGACGGCTGTGCAGCCCCCAATGCCGTTGCAGCCGCCAGCGATGCAGGTGTTGGCGTTCGCAGTGCACGCCGGATCGGTGGAGCCCTGGGCTGTGGCCTTGCACGTTCCCGAGTTGTCAATGTTGCACGCTTGGCAGTACGGACACGACGGAGTACTGCAGCACTTTTGGTTGACGCAGTTGTTGCTGACGCATTCTGTGCCCGACGAGCAGCCCAGGCCAGGGCCCTTCTTGTCAGCACACGTAGTTGTGTTGAGGCAAGCGCCCGACGCACAGGTGGATGCCACACCACCGGCGCATACGCCGGTTTCATTGCACAGATAGGCAGAGGTCAAGGAACCAGCCCCGGAACATTTTTGACCGTCACCGCAAGAAGCGTTGACTGAAATCGCGCAACCGCCGGCATTGTTGCAGGTCCCGTTCTGGCAAGTGGCGCTACAGGCAGGATCGGTTGCCCCGGTGTTCTTCTTCGTGCATCCGGTCCCACTGGCATTGCAGCCCTGACAGGTGGAACAGTCGGCTGAACAACAGAGTTTCGCCGTTCCAGCCAGGTTGTCTTTGCAGAATCCGCTGTCGCAGTCGGAGGCGACACTGCAGGCAACGCCGGGCACCTTCTTCGTGCCACAAATGTCACCCGCGCAGGCGACGGAGTTATCGCAGGTCTTGGGGGTCCCCGCAGCGCAGAGGCCCGTGCCGTCGCAGGCCTTGGGGGTGAAGGTCGCCCCCGTGCATGTGGACCCGCAGCCAGTCCCCTTGGCGCCGTACTGGCACTTGCCGCTACCGTCGCACATGCCAGTCGTGCCACAAGGCGCGGTCGCGGCTGTGCAGTTTCCGTGGCCCGCAGTGTCTGGCAGAACGTTGAGACACTGTCCGTCAGTTTGCCCGTTCAGGGCCTTCGTACATGCCATGCACCCGCTACACGGCGACTTGTCGCAGCAGACGCCATCGGCAATCGCCCCGGATGTGCACTGGAAGGTCGAGGTAGCAGCCGTTCCATTCGGCAGCTTCGACGCACAGGTATTCTTCGTGGTGTCGCAGTAGCTAGTGTTCGTGTCGCAATCCGACTGGAGGCTGCAGGTCGTTGAACACCCGGTCGTTGCACATAGGGAAGGTGCGCATTCCCGTGGTACGGCAACCGGGCAGTTCCCTTTGCCGTCGCAGGTCGCGGCTGGGGTGAACACGGTTCCCTTGCAAGAGGGCTGTGTACAGACGACGCTGCTGCTTGCCTTGCGGCATGCCCCGGCACCGTCGCAGAACCCGTCGTTTCCGCACTTCTTGCTGTCGGTCTCGTCCTGGCAAAAGAGGTGCGGATCCTGACCGCCGGTGATCGGCGCGCAGACGCCATTGTCCTTGCCGGTAAATGTCTGCTTGCAGGCCTTGCATTCTCCACAGGGGCCGTCGCAGCAGATGCCGTCAACGCAGTTGCCGGCAGCACAGTCGCCACTGACCGAGCACGTTGCGCCGACGCCACCGAGTGAGGGCGCATCAATGGGCGGCGCCGGGACATCGATGGCGGCATCGGGCACGCTGACGGCACCGCCGGTCCCACCGCCGGCGCCACCGGTCCCACCGCCGCCGCTTGCGTCGATGCCGCCGTTCCCGCCGTTCCCGCCGCTCCCGCCGCTCCCGCCGCTCCCGCCACCCGAGGACGGGCCGTCCGCGACACTGGCTTCTCCCCTTGCGCCGTCCGTGCTGATCTTGCTGTCGCCGCCCGGACCTGCCGCGTCGCCTCTCGCCTCTCCTCCACCAGACTCACGGCTGGAGTCCAGGCCGACCAACCCGCCCACGCTGTCCGGAGCGCCAGAGCCGGCATCGTCGCGAACGATCTTTATCGGACGCGAGATGCCCGTGCAGCCGAAGATGCCCGAGATGAGGATTCCGCCGACCAGGCAGAGTTTTTGGGTGTGTGTGAAATGTCGCCGACCAAGTGCTGGGTACATAGGTATGAAATCCTACCACATCCAGCCGTGGGCGAGTACCGCCTCATACCTGCAGGCAGGGACGGGGAAACCTGACGCGGCTAGGAGCCAGCAAGCGGCTGCGTCGCCACGCGAGTGGGCACGCGCCACAGGATCCACACGCCCACCACCAGAAGAGCGACGGCACCGTACTGGCCAGGCGTGAAGTGGAAGTAGCGGACGTCCACGAAGCGTAGGAAGTCGAGCAAGCAGCGCGCCGGCGCGTAGAGCACGGCCAGCAGGCCCACGAAGAAGCCCGGTGCGCGGGCGCGACCACGGCCGAGCCAGAGAAGGAGCAGCGCAACCGGCAGGGTGTAGAGCGCCTCGTCCAGCCCCAAGTTGTGGCGGACAATGCCGTCGGTGTAGCGCTCGGCGAGGACAAAGCCAGTAGCCGAGCCGGGATGGTCAAAGGCGAGGAAGCAACCCATGCGACCAAAGAACCATGAGGTGGGAAATGCGTAGGCGACCAGATCCAGGTACGGCCACTTCTGCGTCCCCAGGCGTTCATGGCGCACGAAAAGAGCTGCGCCCACGACCGCGCCCAGAAACCCGCCGAAGGAACTCAAGCCTTCCCAGAAACGCAGCAGGCTCCACGGATTCGCCAGGGTATCAGCGGGGAAGTAGACCAGCCGATCGATAAGGTGCGCGCTGGCGAAGCCGCCCAGCAGGATCCAAATGGTCAGCCGTTCAGCCGTGGACGGGTCCATGCCCAAGGCCATGGCTCGGCGCCGAATGAGGCGCATCCCGACCAGGATGCCCACCGCCACCAACACGCCAAAGGCGTGAATGGTGATGGGCCCAACCGAAAGTCTGGGCTGCTCAAAATAGGGGATCATGGCTTCCCCATCTCAACGTAATACCTCCGCGTCCATTCCGCCATGGCGATGCCGGCAGCCACGGTGACCGGGAACGAGTGGTTGATGCCATACATGGGAATGGCGACGATGTCATCGACCTCGGCCAGCAGTTCCTCGGACACGCCGCTGGTTTCGCTGCCAAACACCATCACGCACTCCTCGGGCAGATCGGCCCGCCACAGGTCCACCCGGGCGTGCTCGCGCTCGAATGCGATGAGCGGCAGCTTGCGCTCGCGCGCCCAGGCCACCAGCGCCTGCTCGTCGTGAAGCTTGACCAGGTTCTCATAGCGCTGCATGCCCATGGCCGCGCGCTCGTAGTACGGCTCGTCTCCCACCAGAAGGATTTCCTTGACCAGAAACGAGTGGGCCACCCGGATGATGGCTCCGACGTTGAAGGGATTGCGAAAGCGCAGAATCGCGATGCGCAGGGGACGGCGCAGGGTCTGGAGGCTGGCCCTGACCTCGTCAAGCGGGAGTTCGAATCCAGGGACTTTGGCCACGGTGGCGCAAGCGTAGCACCCCCGCATCCGACTCGGGCCGGAGATGGCCAGCTTTTTCACTACGGAATCGGCACGTTGATCGTCGGGTCAGCTCTGCGTGCGCGCATTCTCCCGGGACCCCAGATGAACGCGGCCGCGATGGCCAGGGCCATCGCAGCCAGGATGATGACCCAGAACCACTTTGATCGCGTGACCGGCTCGGCCGCATGCCGCTTCTGCACCATCAGGCCCAGCGTTGCTTTGGCCAGAACCTCGGCCTGCATCTTGGTGGCGATGGCATCGCCCGGAAAGCGGTCCAGGCGATCGCGGTAGCAACGCCCAGCCGCGGGCAGCAAGTTCGACTGTAGACAGTGCTTTGCGAACTGCTCGTGGCGGTTCGTGTCCTGCCAGTTGGCCTCCACCTGCTGCCACAGTTCCTGGCCGGCAGGGGTCAGTTGGGTGCGCGGGTCAGCCATGCTGGGCTGCCACAGCGCAAACCGCAGACCGCAACGCGGGCAGGCCGGGGCGCCCTTGTCGCGCTTGCGCCCGCACTTGGGACAGATTGCCCTGTCGCTGCTGCGGCTGGTTTCGCTCTCGCTCATGGTTCGCTTTGCTGGATCTCCCGGCTCGGCCCGTCACCCGCGGCGCCCAAACTGGCGCGCAGCGGGACAGGCATGAATATTATGGCGAAGGTCACGAAGACCAGCCAGAAAAGACCCACGCGGCTCAACGGCAGGGGTCGATCGTCGACTGGCGGATGGTCGATGCCGCCCGACAGCCGCCGCAACAGCGCGAGCAGGACGAACCACATGAGCCAGGGCATCCCGGCCGCAGTCGCGATGTTGACGGCGGAAACCGGCAGTCCCCCGCCCAGCCGCGCCAACTCGGCCGCAACATCGGCATAGACCGCGACACCGACCCCGAGCGCGAAGAGTGGCAACAGGTTCTGCAGGATGCGCGAAGCCCGGCCGTAACGATTGCCGAAGTAGGCGATGGCGACATGGCCACCATCAAGCTGGCCCACGGGCAGAAGGTTGAGCATGGTGACTAGCAGCCCGGCCCACCCGGCCATGGCCGTCGGGTGCAACATCACGTCGCGTCCCCCGCCGGGCAGCCACGCGCCATGCAGGACGCGCTTGAGAACCGCATACAAGATGGAGTTGCCCTCCTGAACCCCGATCCCCACCAAGGGTTGCACGGGCGAGAGGGAAAGGCCGTAGATGAGAACCGGGATGGCCACCGCTAGCCCGGCCAGCGGCCCGGCCGCACCAATGTCGATGAGCTTGCGCCGGTCGGAAGTCCTCGACTGCAAGATCACGGCGCCCATTGTCCCGAACAGCCCGATGCCCGGCGGCAGCGGCACGAAGTAGGGCAACGAAGCCGGCACGTGATGCCGCCGAGCCGCCAGGTAGTGACCCATTTCGTGACAAAGCAGGATCGCCATCAGCGGCAGCGAGAACGAAAGCCCGTCCTGCAGCGGGAACATGCTGGAAAAGCCGTGACGTTCCAGCGCACCCTGCATGGTGGTGGTCAGCAGGGTCAGCAAGAAGAGCGCGAGGTTCAGAAGTGGCATCGGGTCAGTCCTCCCGCCGGCGCGATGCCGCCATCGTTTCCCTGAAGGCGCGCTGGCGTGGATAGGCATCGTCGCCGAGCATCTCCCCCAGCTTGCGCAGCGCCGCGCGCGCCTCGTCGCTGCACGCGCTGGGCACTTCGACCTGCACGCGCACATGGGCATCGCCGCGGCTGCCGCCGGGGGCGGGCAGCCCCTTGCCGCGTACGCGAAAGACGCTGCCCGGCTGCGTGCCGGCCGGGATCTTCATGCGCACGCGCGTGTCCAGAAGCGACACCTCGATCTCGGTACCCAAGGCCGCCTCGTCCATGCGTACTGGCACCTCGACCTCCAGATGATCGCCTTCCTGGCGATAGAAGGGATGCGGCCGCGGCCTGACGATCACGTGCAGATCGCCGGCCGGTCCGCCGCGCCGGCCGGGCGAGCCTTCGCCCGCGACCCGCTGGCTGCCGCCCGCCTGGGAGCCGGGTGGCACACGCACCACGCATTCGCGCTCGCCCTCACATAGGCCGGTGCCCGAGCAGGCCTTGCAGCGCACGCGCGGGATCTGCCCCGAGCCGGCGCAGGCCAGGCACTCACGCCGGGTCGAAAAGAAGCCCGCTTTGTGCCGTGCCCAACCCTGGCCCGCGCAACGCGCGCAGGGCTGCAAGCCCGCGGCCCCTCCTTGCGCGCCAGTGCCGCCGCAGGTCCGGCAGTCCTCGCTGCGCAGAAAGCGAATCGTCTTTTGGCACCCGAGCGCCGCCTCGTCGAAATCCAACTCCAAGGTGTAGCGCAGGTCCTGCCCGGTGGCCCGCTTGCGCCCCAGCCCGAACAGGTCGCCGAAGATGGCGTCGAAGAATTCAGTGACCTTGGCCAGATCAGCGCCGTCCCCAAACGGCAGGTCGCCGGGGATGGCGCCCAGGCGATCGTAGCGCGCCCGCTTCTCCTCGTCGCCCAACACCGCGTAGGCCTGCGAGACTTCCTTGAACCGCTCCTCGGCCGCAGGGTCGCCGGGGTTGCGGTCGGGATGAAACTGCAAGGCCAGCTTGCGGTAGGCGGCCTTGATCTCCGCCGTGGGCGCATCGCGCGCCAGCCCAAGCATTTTGTAGTAGTCGTGCGCCACGGTGGGCTACGAATCGTCGGGCGAGGGCTCCGACTCGGACATGCTTCCGCCCTGCAGCGCCATGAACAACATGTGGGCCTCGGTTTCCAGCTTGGAGATGGCGTCACGCCCGCGGACTACGTCACCCGTGAACATCTCAAGTGTGCGCTTGCACTCGTCGAGAGCCATCTGCAGCCGCGCCTTGGCGTCCATGTCCAGCTTGTCGCCAAATTCCTGCAAGGTGCGCTCGGTGCCGTAGATGAGCGTGTCGGCGCCGTTGCGCAGATCGGCCCACTCCTTCTTCGACAGGTCCACCTGGCGACTCGACTCAGACTCGGCAATGAAGCCGCCAATCTCGGACTCGGAAAGACCTGACGTGGGCTGCACCACGACGGTTTGGGTCTTGCCCGTGCCCAGATCCTTGGCCGCCACGCTCACCATGCCGTTGGAATCGATGTCGAACGACACCTCGATCTGTGGTGCGCCCCGTGGCGCCGGCGGGATGCCGGTCAGTTGAAAATGCGCCAAGCTCTTGTTGTCCTCGGCCATTTCCCGCTCGCCCTGCAAGATGTGCACGTTGACGTAAGGCTGGTTGTCCACCGCCGTGGAGAACACACGCCCCCGCCGCACCGGAATGGTGGTGTTGCGCGGAATGATCCGGGTGAACACCCCGCCCGCGGTCTCGACGCCCAAGGAGAGCGGGGTCACGTCGAGCAGCAATACGTCCTGCTGCTCGCCAGAGAGCACCGCACCCTGCAGGGCCGCGCCCACCGCCACCGCCTCGTCGGGGTTCACCGCGCGTGACGGCTTCTTGCCGAAGAAATTCGACACCAGCTCCTGCACGCGCGGCATGCGCGTCTGACCACCCACCAGGACCACCTCGTCGATGTCCTTGACCGTCCAGCCAGCGTCCTTCAGCACCTGCTCGATGGGGGGTATGGTCCGGCCGAGCAGATCCTCACACAGCGTCTCCAACTTGCCGCGGGTGAGCGACTTGATGAGATGCTTGGGCCCGTCGGCGCCCGCCGCGATGAAGGGCAGGTTCACCTCGGTCTCCAGGCTGGTGGACAGCTCGTGCTTGGCCCGTTCGGCCGCCTCACGCAAGCGTTGCAAGGCCATCCGCTCGCCACGCAAGTCAATGCCCGTCTCCGCCTGAAACGCGTCGGCCAGAAGCCCCACGATGCGCGCATCGATGTCTTCGCCGCCCAGGAAGCCATCGCCACTCGACGCCTTGACCTGGTACACGCCGTGGTGCAGATGCAGAAGCGAGATATCGAACGTGCCGCCGCCCAGATCGTAGACCGCAATCTTGGCGTCAGATACCACGCTCAGGCGACCGAAGGCCAACGCCGCGGCGGTGGGCTCGTTGATGATGCGCTTGACGTTCAGCCCGGCGATGCGCCCCGCGTCCTTGGTGGCCTGGCGCTGGCTGTCACCGAAGTAGGCGGGCACTGTGATGACCGCGTCCGTGACCGACTCGCCCAGGTACTCCTCGGCGGTCTTCCTCATCTTGTCGAGAACGAAGGCCGAGAGCTGCGCTGGCGGATAGTCCTTGCCTTTGACCCGCACCCACGCGTCGCCGTTGGCCGCGGCCACCACCTCATAGGTCGAGGTCTTGGAATGACGCTCGACCTCCGCATCGGCGCGTTTGCGCCCCATCAGGCGTTTGACCGCCGACACCGTGCACTCGGCGTTGGTGACCGCCTGCCGTTTCGCGATCTGGCCGACCAGAGGCTCGCCCTCGCCCGACAGGGCGATCACCGAGGGCGTGGTGCGCGAACCCTCGCTGTTGGGGATGACCAGGGGCTCCAGCCCCTCCAGCACGGCCACACACGAGTTGGTTGTCCCGAGATCAATTCCGATGATGTGGCTCACGAGTGCTTGCCTCCCGTCCCAGGCGCACCCGACGGCGCGGGTTGCTCGTCTTCGCCGGTCAGGTCGATGTCGACCCCGTCCGCCGGCGGCGCGGCCGCCCCGCCGCCATCCGACCGACTGGTGTCGGCCGGCGGCGCGGGTGGCGCAATTGCGACCACCACAATAGCTGGACGAAGCAGTCGCTCGCCCACTCGATAGCCCTTCTGCAGTTCGTGTAGCACCGTGCCGGGTGTCGCCTCGGTGCTGGGTGCCTGCGAGATTGCGTCGTGCACGCGCGGGTCGAAGGGCTGACCCTTCGCCTCAATGGCGGTCACCGAATAGCGTTCAAGCTTCGACTTGAAAAGGCGCAGGACCAACTCGACGCCATCTTGGACCGACTTGACATCCTCTTTGCCGCCTTCCGTCCACGAAGCAACCGCACGCTGCAAGTTGTCCGCGATCTCCAAGAAATCGCGCAGGACCGCCTCCCGCGCCTTGGCCTCGTGCTCGCTCAGCTCCTTGCGCGTGCGCTTCTTGTAGTTGTCGAACTCGGCCGCGATGCGCAGCATGCGGTCCTTGCACTCGGCCTTTTCGACTTCCAGCGCGGCTAGCCTTTCTACCGGGCTCGGGGTCGTGGGTGCTGGCTCTGCGGCGGACGCCGGGCTGTCGGCCGCAGGTGATGCGGCGTCGAAACCGGGCTTGTCTTCAGACTCGTGGTTCTCAGTCATGAAAAGCAGATTCGCCCGCGGCATGCTGCCGCAGGCTCCTTTCAGGGTCTAGGAAGGACTTCGGTAATCACGTCGGCTGTGAAGTCTACCAGAGGGATGACCTTGGAATAGCTCATTCGCGACGGGCCGATCACCCCAATGGTTCCGAGCGGGCGGTCCTCGCCGCCATAGTGCGCGGCTACCACCGAAATCTCGGTCAAGTCCGCCAGGTTGGCCTCTGCGCCGATGAACACGCAGATGCCGGGTGCGTTCAGCGTGCGCTCCAGCAGCCTGACAATCTGGTCCTTCTCTTCCAGCGTGCGCAAGACGCGACGAGCCCGATGAAGGTCAGCCGCCGCGGCCAGCAGATTGGACTGCCCATCAAGGAAAATGTCACCGCCCGGCTCAGCCGCGGGAGTCGCGGCCATGGCAAGCTTGAGCGCCTGCGCCAGCACGGGATCGCCGGCCGAGCGCTCGCGTTCCGTCTGAATCTCGCGTACCAGCCGCGCGCGCATCTGGTCCAGGGTCAAGCCCGCCACCAAGCCGTTGAGGTAGTTGTTCACGCGGTCGAGATCGCTGGGAGAGAGAGCGACATCGATGGGGATGAGCTTGTTCTGGATCTGGCCGCTCTGCGAGGCGATGACCGCCAGCAGTTGGTCGCCGCGCAGGCGCACGAACTCGATGTGCGACACCGCGTCCGACTCAGGGCGCGGTGCCTGCACCACCACGGCCAGATGGGAGAGATCGCGTAGCACACGCGCCACCCTTTGCATGATGTCCTGCGGATCCGCGACCGGCCCCAGCCGCTCGCGGATTTCGTCCTGCTCAGGCGCGGACAGACTGCGCACGCGCAGAAGCGCGTCTACGTAGTAGCGCAGGCCGCGATCTGTGGGGATTCGGCCCGCCGAGGTGTGCAGGTGGTGCAGCATGCCCAAGTCTTCCAGTTCGCCCATCACCGTGCGCACCGTGGCGGGGGAAACCGCCAGCCGATAGCGGTGCGCGACCGTTTCGGACCCGACTGCCTCGCCGGTGGCGAGGTACTCGGACACCACGGCGTGCAGAACCTTCTTCGCACGTGCGCCAATGTCGCTCACCACTACTATCTAGCTCGAAATGGGAGCCGCGGCCAAGCGCGCGTACCGCCCTCGATGTGGCCGCCCAAGAAGGCCGGCCGGCGGATCGCGGCCCGCGCGATCGGGATGCCGACGGTAGGCGTTGGTGGGTGAGATCTAGTAGAACGTAATTGCCATCGCGGCGATCTTGGGCGACGCTAAGACGCAGTCCGGCGACTGTTCTTGGAGAAGATGGGCCGCCAAGGTTTTCACTGCTCGAGGTGCCTACCCAGGACGATCTGACGGTCGAGGATGCGTGGCTCCACTACATTCAACGAACGATCAACTTCTTCTATCGGTGTGCGGCGGTCGAAAGCATCGACTTTGAAAGTGCATCGCTCGGGGTCGGGATTCGACTTCGTCTGGGAATAGACGCGACCTGGATCGAGCCGCATCTGGAAGACCTCAGCGCGCACATCACGGAAGCACGAGCAGCGGTGGGGCTATCGGCTCTCGGCCGGCTGCGGGTGACAGCCATGAAGTAGGGCCAAGAACCAGAACGCACCGCACCTCGGCCAATTGTCAATCCGATTGACAATTGGCCGGAGCGCTCAGAAGAAGCGAGCCGCGGCGCCTACTTCCCGAGCCAAAGGCGGCTTGCGACCTCATCGGCGAACTGGAAGCCGGTGACGGTCAGGCGCAGCTGCTCGGGCGCGACCGACAACCAGCCCGCCTCCACGCACTTGCCGGCTTCGCTGGCGCGTTCGGGAAACGCCAGCGGGTCGCGGCCGTAGCGGCGCGAGTGGGCCGCGCGATCCACCCCGTCGCAGGTTCGCAGGCTGAGCCACAGACCTTCGTTTTCCAGATCCTGGGCGGTGCGATGCTCGACCTTGGCCGGCAGCGGGTTCCCATTCCCGGCGGCTGCCCGGCGTAGATACGTTGCGACGGCGCGCGGGTTAGAGAAGCGCCAGCCGGTTCCGTCGGAAAGCGGCCGGAACGACGAGGCGGATGCGCCTACACCTAGGTAGGCGCATCCGGTCCAGTAAAGGGTGTTGTGAACCGCGCGCCGGCCTGGCCGCGCATAGGACGAAATCTCGTAGTGCTCAAAGTCCGCGGCCTGCAACACATCGTGCGCCATCGCGTACATCGCGGCCACGACTTCGTCTTCGGGCCGCACCAGCTTGCTCGCGCGTTCAAGCGCGCCAAACGGCGTGCCGCGCTCGATGGTCAGGGCGTAGGCCGTGATGTGCTCCAGGCCAAGTGCAACCAGCAAATCGAGCGAGTGGCGCCAGTCATCCATGCTTTGCCCGGGAAGCCCAAACATCAAGTCAGCGCACAAGTTGTCGATGCCCGCCGCGCGCACCGCCGTGACCGCCGCCGCAATTGCAGCCACACTGTGCTGGCGGCCGATCCCGCGCAGTAGATGATCCTGAAACGCCTGCATGCCCAGTGACACCCGGTTCACCCCAGCCGCGCGCAGGCCCGCCGCAGACTCCGCCGTCACCTCGCCGGGGTTGGTTTCCACGGTGACTTCCAGGGGCCCGGTCGCATCGAAGAGCTGTCGCGTGGCCTCAATCACACGCCCGATCGCCTGGGGCCGCCACAGGCCGGGCGTCCCGCCACCAAAGTAGATCGATTTCAAATCCGGCGGCTTCGTGTTGCGGAACCAACCCGCGCGCGCCGAAAGCTCGGCGATGACGGCGTCCGCGTACTGGTCATGCGGGATCGGCTCGCTCACCGCCGTGGCGAAATCACAATAGGGACAGCGCGCCCGGCAGAAAGGAAAGTGGACATACACACCGAGCGGCCGGGTGGCGTCGAGAATGCCGGTGGCTGGATCAGGGGAGGTCATGGGGAACGGGAGTGGTCAGCGTCGAAAAAAAGGTTCAATATCTTGCAGCTAGCTGCGCATGGCTCCCATTTTCGCTACAGTATGACCTTGATAGCCACCCTTGGGGACCCCAGACCAGCCGAGGCTGGCGACCCATCCTTATACGCGCGAGATTGACAATGTCGAATAACAGCCATGGCCTCCGCGTGGGGTTCGGGATCCCTCTGATTCTCACTTTGAATGCCTGTTCCGGCGGTGATTCTCAGGGCATCGGGCCAGAAGCGGGCACCAGCACGGCAGGAACGGGAGGCGCCGTCGCCAGCAGCGCAGGGGCGGGCGGCAGCGGGGGAAGTTCTGGCAGGGGCGGGGCATCAACTGCCGATGGCACTGCGGGGGCGGGCGGAACTGCCGCCACGGGCGGACTCGTCAGTGCAGGGAGCACAGGAGGCTTTCTGTCCACGGGCGGCGTGGCCAGCAGCGCCCGAACGACTTCCACTGGGGAAAGCTCTGCTGCTGGCGATACAACGAACTCGGGCGGTACCCCAGGCGGTTCGAGCAGTGCTTCCACCGTGGGCGGCACAACGATCGCAGGGGGCTCCCAAGCCACCGGAGGGACCCAAGCCACAGGCGGTACTACCAGCGCGGGCGGGGCCATCGGCGGTTCGACCGGCACGAATTCGGCCTGCCCGGGGGCCGATGCCACCGAATCCGCTTTGATACAGGCCTGGCTGCACAACACCGCTGCAGTGGGCGCCTTGCCCAACTACGCGTACAACAACATCAAGACGAATTTCCCCGCTGGCGCAGCATTTGACAAGCTCGCCTGTTCCATTGCCATGAGCTGTGTGGAATTCGCACCAATGGAAGCCGACTGGCTACGCAAATGCGAGGCGGTGATTGCGTCGGCAATTGTTGCCGAGAGTTCGTACAATCCCAATTCGGTTGTCACTGACGCCTACGCCACTCGTGCCGTCAGTGGCACCACCGCCAATGATCCCACTGTGGGTCTACTGCAAGTGCGCTTCAGCTCCACTATGCACGACTACAATTACCATGGACCCATGGTCAAGATGGCGGCGATTGGCTGCGCCTGGCCTCCGGAGCTGCAGACCCAGGCGGACGCCGCCACATTCTGGGCCGCGACTGGTGGCACCACGTATCTCACCTTCATGCAGGACGTCGCGTGTAACATTGGGTCTGCCGCTTGGTACTACTTCTACAACGCCACAGGCAACGGCGGTGGCAGCGCAGTATGGATCTCGGACTACTGTGGGGGGAAGGGGATCGCCGGGAATATGGTCGTGGGGTTGCTGTCACACTTGCAGGGAGGCAGCTACGCGCGGCCCGCTGACGCGAACAACCCGTACCCCTGGGGCATCGAATGCTGCTCATGCGGCAATCCGTCGGGCTGCGCTTGTACGGGATGCACCGGCCGCTTCGCCGCTTTCATGGGAATCAGCACCGCCAGCTCGCGCCCCAGCCCGGATCCGTTTCTGGAGACGCTGGCCCCGGAGCCCACCAAGTACTGCCGGTGAATTCGGCGCAGCAATCGCGCTCTCCCCTTCTCGCGTCTGCCGATCCATGCTTCTCTGCTTCCGATGATCGTCTATCTCGACAACGCCGCCTCCGCCCCTCCGCTGCCCGAGGTGTTGGCGGCGGTGACGCACGCGATGACGGATCTCTACGCCAATCCGTCATCTGCGCACGGGCTGGGTGCGGCCGCGGCGCGCGCGCTGGAACAGGCGCGCGGCGAGGTGGCGGCGCTGCTACGGGCACAGCCGTCGGAGATCGTGTTCACCTGCGGCGGAACCGAGGCCAATGCCCTGGGTCTGCTGGGCGCGGCCGCCCTGGCGCGGGGCCGCCACGTGGTGGTAAGCGCCATCGAGCACCCGGCTGTCCTGCGTTCCGCTGAAAGCCTGGTCAGCAGGGGCTGGCAGCTTGGCAAGGTCATGCCGGCGCCCGATGGCCGGGTGAGCGCAGAAGCGGTGCTGGCCAGTCTGCACCCCGACACCGCGGTGCTGGCCGTGATGCTGGCCAACAACGAGATCGGCACGCTACAGCCGGTGGCCGAAATCGGCCGCGCCCTACGCGCCGCCGGCCGCAAGCTGCACTTTCACGTCGACGCTGTGCAGTTCGCGGGCCTCATTCCCCTCGACGTCGAGACCCTGGGCGCGGATTCACTCGCCCTCTCGGGGCACAAGCTGCACGGCCCCAAGGGCACAGGGGCTCTCTGGTTGCGCAAGGGCGCGCGCGTGGCGCCGCTGTGGGATGGCGGCCGGCAGGAGGGTGGCCTGCGCTCGGGAACCGAGAACCTGCCGGGGTGGGTCGGCCTGGGCCGCGCGGCGGTGCTTTGCCGAGAGAACTTGCGGGCGGGCCAACAGGTGGCCGCCCTGCGCGACCGCCTGGAGTCGCTGGTCATGGAGGCGATCCCGCGGGCCACGACCACGGTGCCCGCGGCCACGCCACGCGCGCCTCATATTGCCAGCCTCCGACTAGCGGGCTTGCCAGCCGAGCCCCTGCTGCACGCCCTGGAAGCACGGGGCGTCTTCGCATCGGCCGGGGCGGCCTGTTCCACCCGCGCGCACGAACCCAGCCACGTGCTTGCGGCCATCGGCGTCGGCGTCGAGGACGCGGTGCTGCGCTTCTCGCTGTCGCGCCTGACCACGGAGTCCGACATCAAAGTCGCGGCAGGTGCGCTGCGCGAGGCGGTGGACGAGATCGCATCCGTGGTAGAGGTTCGCCCGCGAGGCACGCGACCATGACCACGATTCTCTGCCGCTACGGCGAGCTGTTTCTCAAGGGCGGCAACCGCCACATTTTTCTCCAGGCGCTGATCAACAACGTGCGGGCCGCCGTACGCGGGTTGCCTGAGGCAAAGGTTTCCTCGCCCCATGGCCGCGTGGTCGTGAGCGTGGCCGACCAGGCACGGGGCGAGGCCTGCACCCGTCTGGAGCGTGTGTTCGGTCTGGTGTCGATTTCGCCGGCTGCCAGCCTAGCGCCTGACATCGACGCGATCTGTGCCGCCGCCGTGGCCGAGGCGCAAGCCGCGGTCGAGCGCAACCCTGAGCTGCGCCGCAGTTTCAAGATCGAGCCGCATCGATCCAACAAGCACTTCCCCTTGCAGTCGCACGAGATCGCCTGCCGCGCGGGCGACGCCGTGTCCGCGGCTACGGGAATTCCAGTCGATGTGCACCAACCCGCCCTGCGCGTGGGCATCGAAGTGGCGACCCAGGCGGCGCATGTTTTTGCCGAACGCCGGCCGGCGCCCGGCGGCCTGCCTGCGGGCGTTTCGGGACGTGCGGTGCTCCTGCTCTCGGGCGGCATCGATTCGCCGGTGGCCGGATGGCTGGCGGCCAAGCGCGGCCTGGCTCAGGAGGCGCTCACCTTCCACTCTCCCCCATTTACCGGCGAGAAGGCGAAAGACAAGGTCATCGCGTTGGCCCGCCAGCTAGCCAGATGGCAAGCGGTGTCGACCCTGTGGATCGCGGGGTTCACCGATACGCAGAAGCGCCTGCGCGGCGCCGGCCGGCCCGAACTGGCGGTGGTGCTTTACCGTCGCATGATGGTCCGGGTGGCGGATCTCCTGTGCGAGCGCGAGGGCTGTGGCGCCATCGTCACCGGCGAGAACCTGGGACAGGTCGCCAGTCAAACTCTTACCAACATGCGCAACATTGAGATCGTGGCCCGGCACCTAATCCTGCGGCCGCTGGTCACCTACGACAAGGTGGAGACCACCGCGCTGGCGCGGCGGATCGGAACCTACGACATCTCGGCCCTGCCCTTTGAAGACTGCTGTTCACTCTTCGTGCCCGCCCACCCGGCGACTGCGGCCAGGCTTTCTGACGTCGAACGCGCAGAGGCGACGCTGGACGTTGCCAAGGAAGCAGCCGACATCGCAGAGCAGGCGGAGCGGATCGTCTTATAGATGGCCCCCGGCGCACAATGCTTCCAGCGGGGCGGTGTGGCGGGCGAGGTCAGGCGCGGCCTGCGCCCGAAGACGAACCGGGAGGTAGTGGGCACAGGCTCGATCGCGCATGGCCAACTCGCGATACAAGTCGGCAAGCCCGACCTGTATCGACGGTTCGTCGGCCAGCGCCCGGACGTCCAGGGCGGCGGTCAGCTGGCGGGCCTCCGCGTCTTCACCGGTCGCGCGCAGGGCGCGAGCTAGGTAGATGATGACCTCTGGATCCGAAACCGACACGGCGAGCACGCGGCGGTAGTAGGCAATCGCGGCTCGGTTGTTCCCGGCCGACCAGGCGAGATGGCCGGCCAGCCGCAGGAAACCGAGATTCTCCGGATGGCGCCAGAGACCCTCGCGCAGCGCCTGCTCGGCTTCTTCGGCACGACCGAGCGCGACCAGCACCTTCACCAGCGAGGCCCGGGCTTCGACGCCGTCGGGGAAACGTTCCACAGCCTTGGCGCAAACCGCGGCTGCCAGGGGAAGCCGGCGCGACTCGTCGGTCAGGGCCGCACACAGGTTGGTGTTGGCGGTGCGGGAAGCCGGGTGTTTCTCGTAGGCGTCCAGCCAGAGGCTTACCGGGTCACTCCAAACCGTCGCACGATAGGTGGAACACATGCCGAGCGCCGTCACGGCCAGACTGGCCAAGAGCAGGGCCGGCCGACGCATTCTGCCGCCCGCCCAGGCCGCCAGTAGCTCCACGCCTATGCCAGCGGCCATCCAAATCGGCAGGAAAGCCAGGTAGACGCGGTCCTCGTCGACGAGTAGTTGCAGCACCGCCAGCACCGACGTCGGGGCAAGTGCCACAAGAATCCATGGAACGAGCAGGGCAGGCAAGGGCTCCCGGCGTGCACGCCACAAGCTGCATGCCAACAGCAAACCGAGCACGAGCGCAGACAACAAGGCGGGTGACAAGACGCGGGTGACAGGCTGGACGTCATAGGCGGCCGCAAGCAGGTTGGGGGCAAGGACCATTGCGACGTAGAGCCAAATCACCTTGAGCTGGGTTCCTAGGTAGGCGAGTCGGCCCCATGACGGGCTCGCGCTTCCTTTCGTCGCCTGCCCAAAGAGCATCCAAGCTGCGACTACGGTAAGAAGCAGCAACGACGCGTGAAAGATCACCGTCCCGCTGCGCGGACGACGGGTAGCAGCCACAGGGCCGGTGCGCGGCCACAGATCGATCAGGACCAGAAGCACGGGGAAGACCAGGGCAATCTCCTTGGTGGCGAGGGCCAGCGCCTGGGCCACGAACAGCCCAGCCACCAGAAGGCCCTTCCTGGTAGGCGGCCGCTCGGCGGGAAAGCCGATGCTCCGCAGACGCAGAAAGCACAGCAACTCGACCAGGAAGAAAAGAGTCGCCAGCGCCGTCGCCCGTTTCCACACAAGCAGCACGATCATCGAATTGATTGGGTGGACCGCGAACAGGGCCGCCCCGAGCAGCGCCGCCCGACTGGCGCGTCGATCGTCGAAGGTCAGGCCACGCACGATGGGAATCGCCAGCAAGATTCTCCGGAACGCAACCGCCACGAGGACCGAATTGGCCATGTGGAGAACCAGATTGACAAGTCGGTAGCCGAACGGCGTGACCTGTCCCCAGGCGTAGTTGAGGGCAAACGAGGTCAGAACCAACGGGCGGAACTGGTAGCTGGCAAAACCCGCGCTGGTCGGGTGGCCCGCGAAAAAGACCCAGGCGAAGTGCAAACGCCGAATGAACTCGTTGTTGACGATTGCCGGAAAGTCATCGTAGGTGAAGGGATTGTCGAGCGCCGTGGCGTATGCGGCCAGGGCCAACAAAGGCGGGATCAGCAAGAGGGGGCGACCGACTTTCATGTTTCGACCTCGCCCCTTCGCTTCAGGGAGACGCGTGGCGATTGACGGATCCTGCCACGGGGAGTTTCGGCCTGCTGCTGGTCAGAATGCGGCCCCAAGGTGCGGAAATCGGAAGTCTGGACATGGAGGCTATTGGCGGCAGTCTACGACTGTTGAAACCCGGCGGCCAAGGGACTGATCGCGCGCTATAGTTGGTTTCGATGACGCTGTCACAGAAATACCAGACGCTGCGCGATCTTATCGCCGCCCATGAATCGGCGCTGGTCTGCTTTTCGGGCGGCGTGGATTCGACCCTGCTTCTGCGCGTGGCCCATGACGTGCTCGGGGACCGCTGCACGGCGCTCATCGCGCTTTCGCCCACCATGGCGCAAAGTGAGCAGCGGGCCGCGCTGGACCTGGCGGCTGGCGTGGGCGTGCGCTGCGAGATCGTCGACTCGCACGAGCTTTCGCGTCCCGAGTTCCAGTCCAACCCCAAGGATCGCTGCTACTACTGCAAGTCCGAATTGCTCACCATCGCGGCCCCGGTGGCCCAGCGCCTGGGTTGCAAGGCCATCCTGCTCGGCACCAACGTAGACGACCTGGGCGACTACCGGCCGGGGCTGCAGGCCGCCAAGGATCATGGTGCCGCCCATCCGTTGCTCGACGCCGGGCTCAACAAGCAGGAGATTCGCGAGCTATCAAAGGAGCTGGGCCTTTCCACCTGGGACAAACCGCAGCTCGCCTGCCTGTCGTCGCGCTTCCCCTACGGCACCGCGATTACCACCGAGCGCCTGCATCAGGTGGACGCCTTTGAAGAGGGTCTGCACGCGTTGGGTTTCCGACAACTGCGCGTGCGCTTTCACAACGAAGTCGCGCGGGTTGAAGTCGAGCCCGACGCCATGCCGCGCGCCCTGGAGTTGCGCGAGACCATCGTGAGGTTGGGCCGCAAGCTCGGATTCACCTTCGTGTCCCTGGACCTGGCCGGGTTCGCTTCCGGATCGCTCAATCAGCTCATCGGCATCCGCCCGCGCGCCAGCGCCAACAAATAGGCTGGGAACCCTCGAAGGGTTCGCTCCGCCCTTCGGCCCCCCACTCGCCACCTCCTCCCCGCTCGCTTCGCTCGGCCTCGCCAAACCCTGGCATCTTACGGGGGCTTGGTTCGCTCTCGCTCACAAGCCCCCGGTCCCCCCTCGCTCCGCCCAGCAAAGCTGGGCTACGCTCGCCCGAGAAACGGGACGGTGGAG
>Ga0182021_10000708_pt1 | contig 36671 bp, 28 predicted proteins | sample 612E3MmetaG_FD_120493 | JGI IMG/M metagenome (GOLD analysis project Ga0182021, IMG submission 120493) | Permafrost microbial communities from Stordalen Mire, Sweden - 612E3M metaG (Illumina Assembly) | ecosystem: Environmental > Terrestrial > Soil > Wetlands > Permafrost | place: Sweden...
ACCTATGACCCGGCCAAGGCCAAGCAACTCCTCGCCGACTCCGGTCACGGCGGCGGGCTCACCATCACGCTGTACGCCCAGGACGCGCTGGAGGTGCCTGCTATCGCCACGGTGTGGAAAGCCCAGATGGCCAAGATCGGCGTGACGGTGAACATCCAGACCGAGCCGGCCGACGTCTATTACGGTGACGGCGACACGAGCTGGCTCAAATGCGACTTCGGGATAACCGAATGGGGAGCTCGGGCCACGCCGGCCGAGCTGTTCAACGTGGCCTATGTGTCGGACGGAGCCTACAACGAGAGCCACTGGAGCGACCCTGAGTTCGACGCCTTGGTGAAGCAGATCGGCAGCGAGCTCGACGCCACCAAGCGGGCCCAGCTCTACAAGCAGGCCCAGCAGATCTTCGTCGCGAGAGGCCCCGTGATCGTCCCGTTCTTCGAGAAAGCGGCGGCGGGCGTGAGCGCCAGCATAGAGGGGATAACCATCGCTCCCGACTGGTCGCGCACCCAGTTCCGGACAGCGCACTCGAGCAAGTGAGCGGGGCCCGTGTCCGGCGGCTCTGGAGTGCCAGCGTCACTCCGTAGGCCTCAGAGGCGAGGCGGACTGTACTGGGGGCGCCTCCGGCGGCAGAGGACCGCCACCGTCGCCGCGGTGGTGTTCGCCCTGTTCTTGCTCATCGCCATCCTCGGGCCGCTGGTGACTCCATACGACTTCGCCGCGCAGGATGCTTCCGCCCGGCTGCAAGGCCCCTCGCTGCACCACCTGTTCGGCACCGACAACTTCGGCCGCGACGTGCTCAGCCGGATCCTGGCGGGGACCCGCCCGGTCTTCCTGCTAGGATGGGTGGCCACCTTGCTGGCCGCGGTCATCGGCACCTCGCTGGGTCTGGTGGCGGGCTACACGGGGCGGCTGTGGGACGAGACCATCATGCGCCTGCTGGACGTGCTGCTGGCCTTTCCGGCCCTGCTTCTCGCCATGGTGCTGCTGGCCACTGCCGGTACCTCGAGCCTCAACCTGGTGTTCGTCATAGCCATCCTCTTCATCCCGATGTTCGCCCGAGTGACCCGCAGCATGGTGCTGGACCTACGGACCAAGGAGTTCATCGACGCAGCCCGCCTGCGCGGCGACACCCGGCGATACGTGCTCTTCAGGGAGATGCTGCCCAACGCCCTGCCGCCGCTCATCGTGGAGACGTCCGTACGCTTCTCCTACTCGATCTTTCTGGTGGCCTCCCTCGGCTTCCTGGGCCTCGGCGTGCAGCCCCCCTCGCCCGACTGGGGCATGCAGGTGAACGAAGCGAGGAATTACTTCGCGCTCGCGCCCTGGATGCTCGTGTTCCCGGCCCTGGCCATCGCGGCTCTGGTGATCTCCACCAGCCTGCTGGCCGACGGCCTGCGCAACGTCTTCAGCCCGGTGGGAGCGGGCGGGCTCACAGAACGGCGATGAGCCCGGCACTCGACATCCGGCACCTGACGGTGGTCTATCGGACCGAGCGCGGCCCACTGGAGGCGGTGCGCGATGCGTCCCTGCGGATCGAGCCGGGCCAGACCATGGGTCTGGTGGGGGAATCGGGCTCGGGCAAGACCACCCTGGCACTGGCCGCTCTCGGGTACCTGCCGGCCGGCGGACAGGTGATAGCGGGCGAGGCGCTCATCGGCGGGGTGGACATGACGTCGCTCTCACGGGCGGGGAGACGCAGGATGTGGGGGTCGCAAGTGGCGCTCGTGAGCCAAAACCCGCAGAACGCCTTCAACCCGTCCATGCCGCTCGGCAGACAGCTCGATGAGGTGGGCAGACGACGGCTTCGCCTGAGCCGCGGTGACGCGCGGCGCACCACCCTCGCAATGCTCGAGAAAGTGGCCATGCCCGATGCCCAGGGCGTGGTGACCCGCTACCCGCACCAACTGTCCGGGGGGATGCTGCAGCGCTGCGCGCTGGCCATGGCGCTGATGGCCGATCCCCGCGTCCTCATCCTCGATGAACCCACCACTGCGCTGGACGTCACCACCCAGGCCACCATCCTCGACCTGCTCGAGCAGCTGAAGTCTGAGATGGACTCGGCCCTGCTGTATATCACTCACAACCTCGGTGTCGTCGCCCAGGTGTGCGACCGGGTGTCGGTGATGCTGCGCGGAGAGATCGTGGAAGAGGCTTCAGTGGACCGGCTGTTCGCCCACCCCTCGCACGCTTACACCGCCAAGCTGCTGGCCGCCGTCCCCCGCTTCGACCCCGATGCGCCGCCTCCGCCCGGACAGGGCGATGAAGGGGCGTCGGCACCGGGCGCGCAGCCGCCGGCCGGCGCCGGCCCGCAGCCGGCCGGCGCTCACTTCCTGGAACTCCGCGACCTGGTGAAGCAGTTCCCCGGCGGCGAAGGCTTACATCTCTTCCGGCGCCGGCCCCAGCTGCGGGCCGTGGATCACGTGAGCCTGTGGGCCGCCCGGGGGACCACCCTGGGGTTGGTGGGCGAGAGCGGCAGCGGCAAGACGACTCTGGCCCAGCTGGTCGTGGGCCTCAAGCAGCCGGACATGGGCGAAGTCGACATGGCGGGCGAGAGGCTGCCCGGTCTTGCCGGTTCGCGCCGCAGACCGATCCTGCGCCAGATCCAAATGGTCTTCCAGAACCCGGACGCGTCCCTCAACCCGCGCCATACCGTGGGCCAGGCGATAGGCCGGCCGCTGCGGCTGCTCCAGGGGATGGACCGGGGCGCGGCCCACGCAGAGGCCGCGCGGTTGCTGGAGGCCGTCCGCCTCCCGACCGGCTACCTCGACCGCTATCCGGGGGAGCTGAGCGGCGGCGAGATACAGCGGGTGGCCATCGCGCGGGCCCTCGCCGCCCGGCCGCAGCTGCTGGTGTGCGACGAGCCCGTGTCGTCACTGGATGTCTCGGTGCAGGGCGCGCTACTGGACCTGTTCAAGCGCGTGCAGTTGGACGAAGGCCTAGCCTACCTCTTCATCTCTCACGACCTTGCCGCCGTCCAGACCCTTTCCCATCGCATCGCGGTGATGTACCTGGGCGCCCTCATGGAGTACGGCGAGGCGGCGCGTGTGCTCCGCCCGCCCTACCATCCGTACACTGAGGCGCTGGTCTCCGCCATCCCCACGCCCGACCCGGCCGCCGTGCACGAGGCCGTGCTGCGGCTTCGAGGAGGACCGTCAAACCCGGCCGACGTGCCTTCGGGCTGCCGCTTCCATACGCGTTGTCCGCGGTTCCTGGGCGACATCTGCCGGCAGCAGGAGCCGCCGTGGCGGGAGGGCGATGGCGACCACCATGTGTACTGCCACATCCCGCTGGAAGAGTTGCTCGCCCTCCAGAAGCGTCCGGAGCCACCGGCGGCAGGCGCGCCGCCGTCTGCCGAAGCGCAGGAGGTGTAGATGGCCTGGTTCGTCCTGAGGAGACTGGCCCTCGTCGTGCTGACGGTTATCCTGTCCAGCATCCTGGTGTTCGGAGCCACCCACGTGCTGCCGGGCGATGTCGCCACCATGGTGCTCGGAAGGGAGGCCACTCAGCAGGCCAGGGACAACCTGCGGAAAGAGCTCGGCCTCGACCGGCCGCTGGTGGTGCAGTACGGCAGTTGGCTCTCCGATTTCGCCAAGGGCGACTGGGGCACGTCTACCAGCACCGGTGAGGACGTCCGTACCGTCACTCTGCAGCGCCTGCGCAACTCCGGCATGCTCGCACTCGTCGCCTTCCTCATGTACGTGCCGCTGGGCATCTTCCTGGGGGCCGTCGCCGCCTGGCGCAGGAACTCGGCGGTCGATCAGGTGATATCGGTGGTCTCGCTCGCGTTCATCGGGCTCCCGGAGTTCGTCACCGCCGTCTTTCTCATCCTTCTGTTCTGGTCGACCCTGCACTGGCTCCCACCCTCCTCCGACATCGCTCCCGGGACGTCCTTCGCGGGCGCCTTCAGGAGCCTCATCCTGCCCGGCCTCAGCGTGGCGCTCACCAGCCTGGCCTACGTCATCCGCATGACGCGGGCCGGCACCATAGAGACGCTCGACACCGATTACGTAAGGACGGCTTATCTCAAAGGCCTCAGCACCCCGCGGGTCCTTTTCGCGCACGTGCTTCGCAATTCGCTCCTGCCCACCGTCACGGTTGTCGCGGCGGGCGTGGGCTGGCTCATGGGCGGGCTCATCATCACGGAGTCGGTGTTCGGCTACCCCGGGCTGGGCCGGCTGGTGCTGTTCGCGGTCCAGCGCCGTGATATCCCGCTCATCCAGGCGACCACCATGCTCATCGTGGTGATCTTCGCAGTGGCAAACCTGGCCGCAGACCTCATCTACGGGCTGCTGAACCCTCGGATCCGCCTGCGCTAGCGCCCTGCCGGCTTCTAGCCGAAGAGCGTGTTGAGCGACTCGGCGAGGGTCGGGTGGGTGAGCACCGCGTTCGCAAGCTGGGTCGCGGTCACGTGGCCCATCATGGCCACCTGCACCATCGCCATCAACTCTCCCCCGTCCACGCCGAGCATGGCGCAGCCGAGGATCTCGTCCGACCTCTTGTCGATGAGGGCTTTGAGAAAGCCCCGCGTCTCCGCCGTCTCGATGGCGCGGCTCGCGCTCGCCATGGGAAGGGTCGCCACCCGGTGATCAAGCCGCCGGGCCTTCGCCTCGGTCTCGGTGATCCCCACTCGGCCGAGTTGCGGGTCGGTGAAGATGGCGTAGGGCACCAGGCGGTCTTTGGTCGAAGCCGCGCCGCCCTCCAGAATATTCGTCCGGAGGATGCGGTAGTCGTCGTAGGAGATGTGGGTGAAAGCCGGGCCGCCCTTGACGTCGCCGATCGCGTAGATGCCTTCGACGGTGGTCTCCAGACGGTCGTTGACGCGGATGTAGCCTTTCTCGTCGGCGGTCAGACCGCTCGCTTCCAGGTGGAGGGGTCCGGTGTTAGGCGTCCTCCCCGTGGCCACCAGCAGGTGGGAGCCCTCCAGCCGGCGCTCGCCTGAGGGGGTGAAGATTTCGAGGAGCACTCCGGTGCCGGCGCTCGCCACCGAGGCCGCCTTGCCGCTCAGCACCACCTCGATGCCGTCCTCCTCCAGGATGCCCGCCAACGCCGCCGCCACGTCGGGGTCCTCACGGGGTAAGAGCGAGTCCCGGCGCTGCACGATGCTCACGCGGCTCCCGAAACGGCGAAACATCTGCGCGAACTCCACGGACACGTATCCACCGCCCAGGATCAGCAGATGTTCCGGCACTGAGTCCAGCTCCATGAGAGAGGTGGAGTCGAGGAAGGGCACCAAATCGAGCCCCGGAAGGGGCGGCACCGCGGGACGGGTCCCGGTGTCGATGACTATGAGGGGGGCCCGCAGCATGCGTTCGCCGCCAGCGGCGAGCGACACCGCCACCGCGCGCTGGCCGGTGAAGTGCGCCTCTCCCATGATGAGTTCCAAACCGGGTGCGTCTCGCAGCCGCCGCTCGCCGCTCGCCCGCCAATCGTCCACGATGGCGCGCTTGCGCTGCCGGACGGCGGCCATGTCTATGGAGATCGCGCCGGTGCGGACGCCGTATTCAGCCGCCCGGGCGGCTAAATACGCCACGCGGGCGCTGGCAGCCATGGTCTTGGTCGGGGTGCAGCCTTCATTGATACACGTACCGCCGACGTGCTGCCGTTCGATGATGGCCGTTTTGCGGCCGGCCGAAGCCAGCGCCCGGCTGAGCGGGTCCGCGCCCTGCCCGGATCCTATGACCACCGCGTCGAACTCTTCCATGGCTCGATGCTACCCGGCCGCCTGCGCGGGGAAACGGCGGCGGCCGGGCGGTGGGGAAGGTCCGGCGACTGATCCTACGCGGCCCTGCATCGTCCGGACCGGGTGTGGGTACGTGAGCGGCGCAAGTACCGACCGAGAGAAAGCAGGTGCAGCGATGGCGGGTCTGGCTGAAGCCATGGTGGCCGGAGTCGTGCGGGCCGAGAGCTACGCGCGGGCCAAGAAGTTCTACACCGAAACGCTGGGATTCAAGTCCGCGAAGGAGTTCCCCGGCACGGGCGGAGGCGGGATGTTCGAGGCCGGCGGCGGCAGCATGTTCATGGTATACGAGAATCCCGGACTGAAAGCACCCCAGAACACGGTCCTCGGCTTCGGGGTGCCGGCGGATCGTTTCGCGCCGCTCATGGACGAGCTTCGCTCGAAGGGCGTGAAGTTCGAAGAGTACGACATGCCGGACATGGGCATCAAGACCAGCAACGGCGTGGCTGAGTTCGACGGCATGAAATCCGCCTGGTTCAAAGACAGCGAGGGCAACATTCTCAACATCATGACGATGTGACCGAGGACGTGACCAAGGCGTCACGCGAAGGGACTCATCACCCGGCACCGCGCCCTGGGACGTCGCCCGCCGTGGACCGGGTGGCGAGGACCTATTACACGCTGAACGGGCTCTTCACCCTGGCCGCCTCGATCATCTGGGGCGTCAATACATTGTTCCTCCTGGGCTCCGGCCTCAGCATCTTCTGGGTGTTCGCGGTCAACGCCACGTTCAGCGCCGGCCAGATCGTCTTCGAGGTGCCCACGGGAGTCATCGCTGATACTGTCGGCCGGCGGGCGTCCTTTCTCATAGGCATAGCCGCTCTCGTCGTTTCCACCCTTGGATACGTCGCGTCGTCGGCTTTCCATTGGGGGCTCCTGGGCTTCATTCTGTTCTCCGTGCTCCTGGGGTTCGGGTTCACCTGCCAGACCGGGGCGGTGGACGCCTGGCTCGTAGATGCCCTCGATGCCAGCGGGTTCCTGGGCACCAAGGATCGGATCTTCGCCCGAAGCGGCGCCTTCACGGGGATAGCCATGCTGGTCGGCTCCCTCGGCGGCGGGTTCCTGGGACAGTCGAGCTTAACCCTGCCGTATCTGGTGCGCACCGGGCTGCTGGTGATCGTCTTCGTCGTAACCTTCGTCTTCATGCACGAGATCGGTTTCACCCCCCGGCCGCTTCGACTATCTCGATTCGGTGAGGAGAGCAGCAAGGTGTTCCGCGCAGGCATCACCTACGGCTGGCGTCATCGAGTAGTGAGGCCTCTCCTGTTCACCTCGCTGGCGAACGGCCTGCTTCTCTGGTACCTGTTCTACGCGGCCCAGCCGTACGCGCTGCAGCTTCTGGGCCGGGGCGACCTCGTCTGGGCGGCCGGAGTCGTGACCGCCGTGTTCGCGCTGTCCGGCGTGGCCGGTAACTTCCTCGTGGGTCCGCTGTCCCGGAGCAGAGTCGGCAACCGGCCGGCCTGGGTGCTCGCGGCAGCCTCGGGCGGGATGGCAGCCGCCGCGGTGGGGATCGGAGTGGTCGGCATCACGCCGGGCGCCGGCTCCATGGTGGCTTTCGTGCTCTTCGTGCTGTTCCTGCTGGCGTTCGGCCTGCTGTCCGGCATCATGACCCCGGTCCGCCAGGCCTTCATCAACACCTACATCCCCTCGAGCCAGAGAGCGACGGTGCTCTCGTTCGACTCGCTGTTCTCCGACGTGGGCGCGGTGGGCGGCCAGCTAGGTCTCGGCTATGCGGCCCAGGCGGTCTCGAAGGCCGTTGCGTACGTCATCGGCGGCGCCATCTACTTCGCCGCGGCTCCACTCTACCGGCGGGCGGGCAGGGCGTCCGGCCGGCCCGGAGGCTTGCCGGTGACCGACGGTGCGCGTCAGTCGCCGGCGAATCCCGCGTAGGGTCCGCATAGCGGCGGGGCCGCCCGCAGGGCGGCCCCGAACCGTGTGACTACCGTCAGGTGCGGCGCGGCGACACGGCCGCGCCGGAGGTTTCCGGGTCCTACGTGTAGATGTACACCCGGGTGTGCATCGGGGTTATGGGATAGAGCACGTCCTGGTCCCAGTCCTGGGTACGGACGCACCCGTGACTCGCCGGGTAGGTGGGCACGTTGGGATAGCCGTGGATGGCGATCCCCGAGGTGATGGCCATCGGGTAGTAGAGGTGCCCGCGCGGCGGCGTCTTGCTGATGATGGAGAACGTGCCCGAAGGCGTGATCATGCCCACGCTCGCGCTCCCTGTCGACACCGGGATGGTGTACAGGACTGCCCCGTTCTGGCAGAAGAGGAGCACCTGCTTCGTCTTGTTGACCTCAATCCACGGGTCGGTGGTGCCGATCCTGGTCGGCACCGGCCGGGTGGCGGTCTGCAGTCTCGTCCAAACGGTGGTGCCTATGGCTCCGTCGCGGGTCAGCCCTTCCCACTTCTCGAAGGCGATGATCGCACCTCGTGCCTTGGTGTCGATGCTACCGTCGACGACGCCGGGCAGGTAGGAGAGTTCCTTCAGGCGCTGTTCGACCCACATGTTCTTGGCGGCCGACGCGGTAGTCACACTCGGCAGGCTGCCGTGTATCTCCAGAGCGTCGACGTCGATGGACTCACCCGTGGCGCTCGAGATCTGGACCAGGTGGGTTCCGTCGGATAGTACCGGCGACGTCCAGACCTTCTGCTGATCCAGCGTGGCGGCGCCGGAGAGATCCACCGTCACCGGGGCGCCCCCATCGACCGCTACCTTGGCTTTGCCCATTCCCGGACCGGTCGTGGCGATCCAGTCGAACTGGCGCCCGGAGAACACGAAGTCGAAGTATGCCGAGGTGCTGGCGGCCGTCTTGTAGCTCCCGCCGGAAGCGCCGGAGGCGGTGACCGTCGACCAAGAGTCGCTGAGCAGCCGCACGTCACTCTGCTCGTACCGGTGCCACAGGTACGCCTGCCTCATGCTGCCCATCACGTCGAAGGCGTCCGCGGTGATGTACTGGGTCGAGGCATTGGCGGTGTCCCAGGAGATCTCGACTTCGTGATCGCCCAGCGCCAGCGTCCCGCTATCCCATACCTTCTGCTTGTAAGCCGTCGCAGCAGCATACAAGTCGACACTGACTGCAGCGCCGCCGTCGATAGAGACGTGGGCCTTCCCCATCGTCGGGCCTGTCGTGGCGATCCAGGAGAGGTCGATGCCGGTGAAGTCCACATATACAGCCGCCCCGCTCCCCGAAGCTTTCCGGTAGCTACCGCCGGAAGCGCCGGTGGCAGAGACGACCGCCCAGGTGCCGGAGAAGGCCAGACGGGTATCCGCCTGCTCGATCCTTCCGCCGCCGAGCAGGGTCCCGACGACGTCCACCGCGTCGATCGTGAGGAACTTGCCCGACGCGCTCAGCGAATCGCGGACGATCTTGACCGTATGCACACCGCTGGTGAGGTCGCCCGTGGACCACGCCTCCTGCTGATAGGCGACGGCCGGGGCGGAAAGGTCCACGGTGGGCTGAAGCGCGCCGTCGAGGTACACGTCGGCCAGCCCGGTGGTGGTGCCTTTCGTGGCGATCCAGGTGAGGCGGGTGCCGGTGAAGGTGAGCGTCACCGACGCGCCGCTCGTGCTCGCCCTGCTGTAGCTGCCGTTCCAGGCCGACGTCGAGGAATACGGCGCCCAGGTGCCGGCGTATACGAAGCGGGAGTCGGTCTGGTCGTAGCGCATCAGGTACGTGAAGTCATCCGCCGGCGTGTTGGCGGTCGTGCCGCCGGCCGCTTTCACCTTCACCTGGACCTGAGCCGAGGCGTGGGACGGGGCGACCGCTGTGATCTGGGTCGGAGAGTCGACGGTGTAGCCGGCTGCGTCCACCCCGCCGAACGTCACCGCGTCCGAGCCGGTCAGTCCTATGAACCCGGTGCCGGTGATGACGACGGAACTCCCGGACGCCCCCGTGGAGGGGCTGAGCCCGGTGATCGTGGGCGTCGTGACGGTGGCATAGAGAAAGTCGTCCGCTGAGGTGTCGGAGGTCGAGCCCGACGGAGTGGTGACTTTCACATTCACGGTGCCCGCGGCATGCGCCGGCGCGACGGCCGTGATGGTGGTGCTCGAATCGACGCTGAAGCTGGCAGCGTCCACGCCGTCGAAGGTGACGGCCGAGGCGTCGTTGAAATCGGTGCCACTGATGATGACCGACCCGCCGCCGTCCGTGGAGCCGGAGACGGGGGTGAGCCCGGTGATGGCGGGCGGGCCGTAGACGAGAGTGCCGGCCACGTCGACCGCGTCTATGGTCACGAAGGTGCCCGGGCGCGTGCTCGTCGAACGGGCGATCTTCACAGTGTGCAGCCCGGCCGGCAGATCACCGGTGGACCAGACGTCAACCTGGTACTTGCCTGAGGGGGCGGCTAGGTCGACGGTCTTCATGAACACGCCGTCCAGGTACACGTCCGCTTTGCCGGTGCTGCTGCCCTTCATGGCGATCCAGTCGAGGTGCGTACCGTTGAAGTAGATGGAGACCGAGGCGCCCTTCGTGTTGGCCCGGGCGTACGCGGTCATGTAGGCCGCCGATCTGTCGAACGTGTCCCAGGTGCCGACGTAGTCGATGTGCAAGTCGGTCTGGTCGTAGCGGGTCAGCGCGGCCGTCTGCTCCTCCGCAGCACTGGCGCCGCCGGGCAGGACGAAAGGCATGACCAGGACAGCCGCCACCGCGGCAAGCACGGCGATCCGAACGGATCTTCCGGCCCTCGAACGGCTACGGCGCAGTCGGGCAAGCGCCCCGGGAATCATCGACACCACAGCTACTCCTTTGTCCGCGGGGAGTGAAGGATCGGATCCAGTCGCCGACCGAAGTCCGGTCGCAGCTTCAGGATAGCAGCAAGGCGCCGAAGGCCGGAAGCGGCGCCGGCCACTCGGCGGGTCGGATGAACGCCCGGGGGGAACGACATAGCCAAGGTTTGGAGAGAAAACTCGTTCGCGCTCCGGCTTTTCTCTGTCCTTGGCCGTGGCGTTTGATTAGAATGATGGTGTTTGTCGGAATTCAACCACGGAGCGGGAAGGGAGGTCTGCCGTCAGACGAGCCGTTATCATCGGGGTAGCTGTCGTAGTGGTCGTCGCACTCGGGCTGGGTCTCGGTCTGGGCTTGGGCCTAAGGTCATCCGGCAGCAGCTCCAGCGCTGCGACCACGCCTCGGTTGGCCGTATTGCCCTTCCCCGGCACGCCGGATGCATCGCCGGCATCGCAGATAAGCCTGCTCGGCGTCACCCCCGCCGATATCAAATCCCTGACCGTCAAAGGTTCTCGGAGCGGCACCCACGAGGGGACCCTGACCGCCATTGCCGATGACGGGGGTTCTGCGTTCGTGGCGGCCAAGCCGTTCTCGGATGGAGAGACGGTGACGGTCTCCGCCCAGCTCGCCTCCAAGCAAGCAGCCGATGCTCTCGGCTCCGGCGGCCGGACGAAGCTCAGCTTCGCTTTCACAGTCGCGGTCGCCCCGGCGGCTGCAACGACCACCCCGACGACGGCTTCGTCAGCCGCCACTGCGCCGTCGACCAGCACGCCCGCCGCGGCAGCCACGAGTCCGAATGTGGCGGCCACTCAAAGCTTTCATTCGGCGCCGGACCTGAAGCCCCCGGTGATGAAGGTATCCACGCCGGACAGCGACCTGTCCTCGGGCTACGTGTTCGTGGACTCCCAGTTCGCGCCCCAGAACGGCCCCATGATCCTCGATCCATCCGGCAACGTCGTGTGGTTCGACCCCCTCGCCAACAATGACTGGGCAATGGACGTCCGGGTGCAGAGCTACAACGGCAAGCCCGTCCTCACCTGGTGGCAAGGCCAGGTGTCCGCCGCCGGACACGGCGCCGGCAAAGGCATGATCGTCGACACCTCGTATCAGCCGGTGGCGACCGTCGCAGCTGGCGAGGGATATGCCGCCGATGTCCACGAGTTTCACCTCACCTCGCGCGGCACCGCCTACATGACCGTCTATCAGCCGGCGCAGGTCGATCTGACGTCCATCGGGGGCGCTGTGGACGCCACCGTGCTCGACGGCATCGTGCAGGAGGTCGACATCAAGACCGGCCAGGTACTCTGGGAGTGGCACGCGCTCGGGCACGTTCCCTTGAGCGCGTCGTTTGTCGGCAAGCCCAGTCCCGGCGTTCCCTACGACTTCTTTCACATCAACTCCATCGAAGAGACCCCCGACGGCAACCTCCTCGTCTCGGCCCGCAACACCTGGGCCATCTACATGATCAGCCGGAAGACCGGAGCGATCTTATGGCAACTCGGCGGCAGGGGCGGCAGTATCACGCTGGGACCCGGAGTGCAGTTCGAATGGCAGCACGACGCACGGCTGATGCCCGACGGCACCATCACCCTGTTCGACAATGCGTCCTCGCCGCCGGAGGAGAAGCAATCGCGCGCCCTGCACATCTCCGTGGACGTGGCCTCGCAGACCTCCCGTCTGCTCTCGAGCTTCGCGCACGCCCCCGGGCTGCTCGCCGGCAGCCAGGGCAACGCGCAGACGCTCGCGAGCGGCGACTTGTTCGTCGGCTGGGGCGATAGGGGCGCCTTCACAGAATTCGCGCCGGACGGAAGTGTCGTCTTCGACGTCAGTCTCGCCACGCCGGCCCAGACCTATCGCGCATACCGGAGCGCTTGGCAGGGACACCCGACCCAGCCGCCGTCCATGGCTGTGAGCGCCGGGTCGGGGGGAGCGGTGACCGTCTACGCCAGCTGGAACGGAGCGACGGGCATCGCATCCTGGCAGTTGCTTGGGGGGAACACCGCCGACCAGCTCTCGCCTGTCGCCTCGGCAGCCTCTACCGGGTTCGAGACCGCCATCGCGGCTTCGACCTCACTCCCGTACCTGGCGGTGCGGGCCCTCGATGCCGGCGGGAAGACGTTGGGCACCTCGGCTGCGGTTCAGCGCTCGAGCTAGCTCGCCGGCGCCGGCTTGTGGCGCTCGAGCAGCATGACGCCTTCCTTGTCGAATATCACGCGGAACTCGTCCGATGTGACGAGGTCCTGGAACACCGGTTGCGACACCCAGCGCAGCGAGCGGGGCACCAGGATGTAGTCCACCCGGGCCGCTCGGCCGGGCAGACTCTGCCCCGTCGCGTTGTCCGCGCCCCAGTTCCGCTGATACCAGGGGTTGGGGAATTCATAGACCTCCACCCGCTGGTCCAGATGCATGGCGATGGTCGAGTCCGCCGAGACGGCCGCGTGGGCAGGGATGAGCCGTACCGCCTCGTCCACCGCCCGGCTGTATGCGGTCCGGGTGTGATCCCAGGCCACCGGATGCCGGGTGTGCGGCAGCGGTCCCCACAGCCAGGCGCAGACGAGCGAACTCACCAGCAGCAGGGCCACCAGCGCCTGCCGGACATGCCGGTGGTCGAAGCGGAAGCGGCCGATGCCCAGGATGGCGGCGACGAACACCACGGGGACCACCAGGGTGCCGTAGTGGTATTGGATCTGATATTGGTAGGGGAACGTGCTGAGGCCGTTGTCGAGAAGCGCTCCGGACATGAGCACAAGAGCCAGCGGCGACAGGAACGCGAGGAACGCGACCGGCGCGAACACCTGCAGGTAATACCAGGGGCGGTGGGGACCGAAGGCCTGCTCCACCACCCTCCACGGGCGGGTCACGAGGGTCTTCAAGAACCCGCCCACGCCGCCGAACGGGATCCGCTCCCCATGGCGGGCCAGGTAGGTGGCCAGTCCGCCGGCTCCGTTGAAGTACGGCAGCACGAACCGGTAGCTCACGAAGAGCCAGACGGTCCCCAGAGCGGCCGTGGCGATGCCGATGCGCGGCCGGTAGCGGATGGCCACCCAGATGCCGAGGCCGATGACCACGAGAGGAACGTCCTCCTTCACCATCAGGAGGAGCACGACGCACACGAGAAAGCCTCCCCAGCGCCGGCGCAGCACGAACCAGACGGCGAGGAAGAAAAGGGGGACGGCGAAGACATCCGGATGGAACGATTCGAGGTTGATGTAGCCCAGGTACGAGCTCACCAGGTAGGCAAGGGCGATGGCCGTAGCGAGCACCTCGCTGCGCAGCTTCTCGCGCGCGACGAGGAACGCCGGAGCCGCGGCAAGACCGAGGGCCAGGGTCTGAAGGATGAGCAGCAGCTTGCCCGTGGAGAACAGCCAGAACAAAGGCACGAAGAACAGCATGATGAACGGCAGATGGTCGGCGAAGTACTGAGTGCCGGAGATGGTGAGAAAGGGGCTGTGAAACCGGCTGAGCAGCCAGAGCCCCTGGTCGTGGATGCTGAAGTCGTAGCCGCCGCCCCCGATGGGCACGTAGTTGGCGTAGTTGGCGAGGCTCCACGATGTGTAGACCCACAGGTACGCGGCGACGCCACCGAGCAGGACGGCTCGCGCCACCCATGAGCGCCCGATCGGTTCCTGGACGCGGTCATTCTGAAGCATCCAACCTGTCTTTTTCATCCCGCCAGCACACTATCACCTGGGGGGTGAGAGTCCGGCCCGCGCACGTCCGGCCTTGACTGACTCCGCGCAATCGAATAGTTTCTGCTTCTCGTTCTTAGCCGGCGAGCAAGCATTGCCTGACGACTAGTGGAGGAGAACAAAGGATGCAGGACTGGAAGATCAATTCGGAGCGCGTCTACTTCGATGCTCAGGGAGGCTTTCCCCCGGCCGGCGTGGACCACCAACAGCCCGCCTCCATCCCTCCTCTGTCGGACGCCGACCATCCGAAGCTGATCACCGACACCACTCTCCGCGACGGCGCTCAGGACCCTCGTTTCGCCCTCTTCCCTCACTCCGCCAAGCTTCGCTATTTCGACCTGCTGCATAAGCTGGACAACGGCACCGGGCGGATCGAGAACCTGGAAGTCTTCATCTATCAGAAGCGGGACCGCTGGATCCTCGAGAAGTTGCTGGAGCGGGGTCACGAATTCCCCCGGGTCACCACCTGGACACGGGCGACGCCCAAGGACATAAAGCTACTCGTCGAGATCTCCCAGGGGCAGGTGAAAGAGACGGGGATGCTCGCCTCATCCTCGGACCATCACATCTTCGACAGGCTCAAGCATCCGTCAAAAGAAGCAGCGGTAGAACAATACCTGGCACCGATCCTCGCGGCCGTCGAGAACGGCATCCGGCCGCGGGTGCATCTCGAAGACACGACCAAAGCCGACCTTCGTGGGTGGGTCATCCCCTTCATGCAGCGGGTCCTGCAGGAGACAGGCGGGTGGGCGTGCTTCCGGATCTGCGACACGGTGGGCTGGGGCTTCCCCGACCCGCACGCCGGTCCTCCGACCGGCATACCCCAGCTCGTCTCCCTTCTTCAGCAGGAGACCGGCGCCGAACTGGAGTTCCACGGCCACAACGATTTCGGGCTGGCCACCGCCAACTCCATCGCGGCCTGGATGTACGGCTGCAAGCGAGTGAACGCCGCCTTCGCCGGCCTGGGCGAACGCACGGGCAACACCCCGCTCGAACAGATGGTGGCCGCGCTGGTGCGGCTTTACGGCGACCCCGGGTTCGACCTGGACGTCCTTGCCGAGATGGCCGACCTGATGGGCAAGGAGGTCTGCCCCGTCTACTCCAAGTCCCCCGTCCTGGGCGGCGACATCTTCACCACTCAGGCCGGCCTTCATCAGACCGGCGTCCAGCGGCACGACGAAGCGCCGGGCGGGCTCATCTACCTTCCGTATTCACCATCCGTTGTCGGACGGGAAGAGGTGGAGCTGTACCGCATCGGCGGAGTCACGGGCATGGAAGGCCTGGTGGCCGTGCTCAACCAGGAGCTGAAGACCAGGGGCGAGAACCCCCGCTACACCCTGGTGTCCCGGACGGTGAAGCGGGTGTACGACATGATCCACGACCAGTACGACGGCGCGTGGGACGAAACTGAACGGGCCTACGTGGGGCCGCGCGTGTCGTTCTTCGAACCGGGAGAGCTGCTGGAGATGGCCATACGGGTGGAAGAGAAGGCGTGAATCCGCGGCAGACGTCGAGAATGGGACTGCCGTCGAGGCCGCCCAACCGCGCTTGGGCGGATCAGCGCTACCGGCGATCGGCCGCGCCGAAGCTCTCATTCATCAGGCGCGTCAGCATCTCTCGGAACCGTTCCCGGTCTTCGTCGCAGAAGGGTGTGGGCCCTGTGGTACGTCCCCTGGCCCGTCGATGCCGCTGCTCAGCGTGGCGGATGGCCAGTTCGCCGTCGATGGTGGCCGGCAGGAACTCCCGCCCCCTCGGACTCACGACGCGGCACCCTTGGCTCAAGGCCATGGAGGCAAGACCGGTGTCGGCGGTCACGACGATGTCTCCGGAAGCCAAGCGGGGTACGATGGCGAAGTCGGCGGAGTCCTGTCCCGACGCTACCTGCAGGATCTCCACCCCGGTGCGCCCGGCGTAGCGAGAGAGGTTCTGGGACCCGTTGGCCACCAGCACCACCGGGAGCGACCGGGACCGGGCCAGACTGATGGCGTCGCGTGTGACCGGACAGGCATCCGCATCTATGAAGATGGTGGTCATATCGGGGCGATACCCAGCCGCCCGAGGACGCCCACTACTGGATCGTCCCCCAGATCTCCACCGCGTCGAGGGTGAGGTACTTGCCCACCGCGCTCCCATCGTCTCGCACGATACGCACAGTGTGAGTACCATCGCTCAGGATGCCGCTGGACCAGACATCCACCTGATAGGTGGCCGTGGCTGCGGCCAGGTCTATGGGTGTCGGGGTCACGAGCACATTGTCCACGTAGACATCGGCCAGTCCGGTGGTCGTCCCTTTCGTGGCGATCCAATCCAGGCAGGTGCCTGAGAATGCGATGGTGGCGTCGGCGCCAACGGTGCTGGAGCGTCCATAGCTTCCGCCCGAGGCAACCGCTTTGACGAAATCGGTCCAGACGCCGGTCTTGATTATGTGGGTGTTGGTCTGCTCGTAGCGCACCGGCGGTGGGGGTGGAGCGTCCACGGTCCCCGAGAGGTCGAACGCATCCAGGGTTAGGTACTTGCCGGCGAGGCTGGCCGAGTCGCGGACTATCTCCACATAGTGGGCACCGTCGCTGATAGGCCCGGTGGACCATACATCCACTTGATAGGCGACGGCGGTAGCCGCAAGGGTGACCGTGGCTTTCTTGACGCCGTCCAGGTACACATCGGCGATCCCGGTGGTGGTCCCTTTCGTGGCGATCCAGTCGAGCCGGGTGCCGGTGAAGTAGACAGTGGCCGTGGCTCCCACGGTGCTGGAACGTCCGTAGCTGCCGCCGGAGGCAGGCGCCTTGAGGAAGTCCGCCCAGCTGCCGGTCTTGACGATGCGGGAGTCGCTCTGCTCGTAGCGATTGGCGTAGGTGAAGTCGTCGCCGGTGCCGCTTGTAAGAGATGTCCCCCAGGCTGTGGTGACAGTCACGTCGACCTTACCCATGGCCTGAGCGGGAGCGGTGGCGGTGATGCGGGACGACGAGACCACCGTGAACGCCGTGGCGGGGACACTTCCAAAGGTCACCGCGCTCGCGTTCGTGAAGCCCGTCCCGTTGATGGTCACGGCCGTGCCGCCGCTGGGAGCGCCGACAGTAGGAGTCAGGCTTGTGACGACAGGGGCGCCCTGGAGGCTCACAGCGGTGATCTTCGTGCCGTCCGGCACGAAGAGCCGGCCGCCCGCGGCAGCCGGCGATGTGAACCGGGACGGCGGCGTGCTCAGCTGCCTGCTGTAGACCACCGTGCCGGTGGCGGGGTCGAGCGCCTTGAGCAGGCCGGCATAGCTCACGCTCCAGACGTAGCCGTCCGCGATGGTGGGCGAGCTGGCCGCCCCGGAGACGGTCCACGCCACCCGGATCTGGCTGGTCGACACATCGAGGGCTTTGAGCGACGCCGAACAGGGCACGAAGACCCGCGAGCCCAAGAGCGCCGCGCTGCCGTACGGCGAGCCGCCGATCGCGGCGCTCACCGGAGCAGTGGTCACATGGCCCAGATTGGCCGAATCGAGTAGATAGGCGGTCCCCGCCTTGCCTATGACGAGCACGCGGCCGTTGGGCATCATCACCGGGGCGAGCGTGCACAGGTCGAGGTCGGCGGCGTTGAGGCTCGCCCAATTGGTGGGCGCGAAGTAGTCGAGCACGGACAATGCGGGCGACAGGCGGATGAGCGAGTTGCCGTAGTCGAAGGTGCTCTGCGAGATGGTGTTCCCCGTGACCACCCAGAGGTCGCCGCTACCATCGACCACCGGCCCCGCCGGGTTCCACATGCCCCCTCGGCGGCTTGCAGGAAGGACGTAGCTGGTGAGCGCCCCGGTCCCGTCGGCCGCAGAGGAGACCACCGCCCCCTTGTACTGCCCGATGTCGCCGTACAGCCCGCCGTACTCCACGTAGACCCGTCCGCCGGACAACGCCACTGCGCCGCGCTCCTGCTCCACGAGGGGCGAGAGCCCGGGCGGGTCCACGGTACGGTGCCAGTCCACAGTGCCCGTGCTCAGGTCGACGGCGAACAATTCGTGATGAGGCCCACCGTCACGGATGAAAGCCACTGCGTAGATGGTGCCGGCGGCGGTGTCCACCACCGGAGTGCCGGTGATGCCCGACGGGTCGATGTTCCCTCCCGGCAGATCGCTCTTGGGCACGGGCGTACCCAGGTTCCTGCTCCAGACGACGGCGCCGGTGGCTGCGTTGAGGGAGAAGAGCGAATCGCCTTCGGTGGCCACGATCACCCTGTCGCCCACCACGAGTGGCTGCGCGTAGATGGACCGGCCATCGAGGCTCGCCGAAGTCCAGGCAGGCTGGATCGTTCCGAGTGCACCCTGGTCCGACGACACTCCGGTCCGCACCGCGTCATGGTTGTAGGCGGGCCAGTCTCCCGCCGCCGCGAGCACCCGATCGCCCGGGACGGCCAGAAACACGGCAAAGCAGACGGCCGCAGCCACGAGCAGTGCCGCCACCAATAGGGAGCGATGGTGCGTTCCTTCGACTTTTATGTGGGTCCCGGCCATGTGTCCCTCCCAGAAACTCGCGGTGGCCGCCGAGTGACGCCATTCTGAACGTAGCTTATTCGAGGAGCATGCCCCGCGCAGGTGAAATCACAAACCTCGCAAAAGCAGGAAGAAAGCCGATGCCCCTTAGGAGCGGGTTCAAGAGTACGGACGCCCCGTGATGGTCTCGAAGTCCTGCCGGGCCATCGAGCGGCGATCGCCCCGCGACTGCCGGCGCTTCGCCCGCCAGAAGAAGTAGGAGATCTTGTCCCGGAAGCCAAGGCGCAGCTCGGACCTGCCGAGGATCCACAGCCTGCCGTGGACCGACAACTGCACGCCGAGTTGTTCGGCAAGAACGGAGAGCGTCTTGCGCGAGAAGAAGGATACGTGTTGCCCCGAGAAGGGAGCGAAGTAGTGCCAGGAGGGGTCGGTCGAGGCATCGTGGACCTCGGTAGTGAAGAGCAGCCACTCAGCCCCCGTGCTCTCGAAGACCTCGCGGGCGAACTGCAGGGGATCCACCACGTGTTCGAGTACCTCGATGGCCGTGGCCAGGGACGCCGCCTTCGTCGCAGCCAGGGGCATCCATTCGAATCCATAGGCGTAGTCGTTGGAGGCATGGGCATCGTGCCAGTAGAAGTCGAGCCCACGGTCTCTCATCAGCCTCACGAGCACGCCGTGTCCGCCTCCCCAATCCACGTAGGGTCCACTCGGGGAGAGCCGCGGTATGAGCCAGGCAAGGGCGTCCGCCACAGAGAGGTTCCGGGTCATGATCCCCGTATCGGCGGCCGCTATGGCGCGAGAGTACGCCTCGTCCAGCCACCAGGGCTCCTCCGTTCGCCAGAACTCACAGGCCGGACAGCGGAAGTACCGGACCTCGTGGCGGTCGAGGAGCGTGGCCTGGTGGGTCTCCTCCATGTGCTCCCCACATATGCAGCAACGCATGGCTACCCCTCAAGCGGGCCGAAAGGACGTACGCGCCCCCGGCATCTTACCAAGGAGGGACGCGAGAAGACTCCGGACTAGTGCGCGATGCTCGGAGCCGTAGATCCGCGGCTGAGCCAGATCATGGCTCCCGCCAGCACCGGGATGACAAAGACGCTTACGGCTTGAGTGAGGGTGAAGCCGCCCAGTACGAGAGCGCTCGGGCCGTCGACTCCCGAGGCTCGCAGGAGGTCGAGAAGGGACCTGAACACGAGATAGGTCGCTCCGACCGCCAGCCCGGTCATGCCGGCCGGAGTGCGCCGCCGGAAAAGCAGGAGCGCAAGCCCGAAGAGCGCCACTCCCAAGAGGGACTCGTAGAGGGGGATGGGATGGCGAATGGCACCCAGATAGTTGATCCCCCAGGGAAGGGTGGTCGGCTTTCCTGGGTGGAGGCCGGTGAGGTAACATCCGATGCGGCCGATGGCGACGGCCGGACCCAGTCCCACGGCTGCGACATCCATGGTCGTGCGTATCGGGAGCCGCGCGCGCCAGGCGTAGACGATAGCCGCGCCGAAGCCGAAGATCAGACCCCCGACGAGCGTGAGGCCCGGCTGCCACACGGAGATGAGACGCAAGGGATGCGCGATGGTCTGGCCGATCTCGCTCGGCTGTAATGCCCACACGAACCGCGACCCTAGTATCCCGCCGATCACCCCTATGAGTGCCAGCGTGCAGAACTTGTCGCTGGGGACGTCCCGTTTCCGCGCTGCCCACGATGCCACGAGGAAGTCGACGACAAGGCCCATTCCTACCAGAAGTCCCCACGTCTTGATATGGAACGTGGCAGTGGATTACCTTGGGGCCGGCATGGGCACCATCATCGACGGTGTCATCGCGTTCGCCGTCGCGACGTTCAAGCTGCAGGGAGTCCCATGGCTACACGAATTCTCGCTGTGGACGATGAGCCGGATATCCTAAGGCTGATCGAGATCAAGTTGGCCAAGGCTGGTTTTGAGGTTCTCATCGCCAGCGACGGCGAGGAGGGTCTCCGCCTGGCTCTCACGGAGAAGCCGGCGCTCATGATCGTAGATGTGATGATGCCTGGTCTGGACGGCTACCAGGTGGTCGCACAGGCCAAAGAACGGCTGGGCGACGAGGCCCCCCTGGCTATCTTCCTCACCGCGAAAGGACAGGAGTCGGACGTGGTCCAAGCTTTCGCCAGCGGCGCGGACGACTACCTGATGAAGCCCTTCAGTCCCCAGGAATTGGTGGAGAGGATCACCATCACCCTTATGAAAGCCGGGAGGTTTGCCGGTCATGAGCAGTGAACCGCAAGCTCTCGAGCTAGGCTTGGACGGTGAGCTCTCTCCGGCCATGGGGCCGGGAGAGGCGGCGGTTTCTTCCAATGCTCCCCACCGCTATTGGGAAGCCCAAGCGCTGGCACAGGCGCTTCACCAGAAGTTCGAAGACGCCCTGGCGCGAGGCGACTATGCGGCCATGCGCCGGGACTTCTACATCCTTGCCCGGTTCTACGGTCGAACGATGGCGATCCTGCGTCATTCGCTTGCGGAGAAGCGCGAGGCGCTCGTCGAGGCCGCACTCCAGAATCTTGTCGCGCTCCACGAACCGATGCACCACATGCACGACGTCGCTCCCGGCGGCGCTCCCCTGGTCATGACCTTGGACAAGGACACGAGGGGACGGCTGCTCGAAGACTTGATCATCAAGGTGCTGGACGAGGCCCCGGCGTCCGTCGACTCATCGTTTCTCGAACACCGGGTGAATGAGCTGCACGTGCTTGGCAACGCGTCGACGGAAGCTATCGCCCGGCACGTGGACGGTCTCCGGCAAGCCGGCTACGTGGAGGAGGTGGCCGGAGGACTGAAACGCACCCGGCGCGGCTACACGGCCCTGAACCTGGACAGAGCCAGTCTCGAGGCGCTGCTTGGGCCGGTCCTCTACGCGGAGTTCTCCCACCATGGCTTTCGCGGGATGGCCGACTTGGCAGGCAGGCGCGGGGCTTTCCACGACTTCTTTGCCCACCTGGGCGGGTTCGGTCCGGATACCGCGGATCTGTTCTCGGCGGTCGCGGTGGAATTGGTCCGCCGGCCTGACATGCTTCCCGGCACCTGGCCTCATGCCGACCTCATCGACTCGGTCTACCCCCGGCCCTACCAGCGCCAAGCCTTCGCGATCTTCAGAGGCTATAGCTATCAAGGCCAGGTCATCGAAGCCCCGGCCGGCAGCGGGAAGACCATGATCGGCATGATGTGCATCGAGGACTGGCTCCACGGCCTCGGCCAAGGTGAGTCGGTGCTGATCGTCGTCCCGACGGTCAACTACCAGCAACAATGGCTGGTCGAGTTGTGCTACAAGCACTTCGGACTGGGTCTCTCTACGGATCTTGTCTTCACCGGCACCACGCGCGGGCTTGCCGAGGAACACGAGGCCACCGGAACGAGGCAGGCGGTCCTTGTGCTGACGTATGCGGACTTAGCCCATGCCGCATCGGGAGCCGGAAAGGGAGGCGTCGATCGCGCTTCGATCGAGCGGCTTCTTCAGGGCGGCAACGTCCAATACGTCGTCCTCGACGAAGTGCATAAGGTCGTCGAGGACCTTCATAGCGTATCGGCCGACGTGACCCGCCTCTTGGTCGACTGGCTTCGGGACGGGAGCCTGCGCGGGCTTATCGGCTTTTCAGGGACCGCGGCCTCCCAGCGCACGCGCTTCGCCGAGTTGGGACTGGAACTCGTCTACGTCCTCCCGGCGGCAGAGCTCATAGCCTATGGGTTTGTGGCCCCGTTCTCCGAGATGGGCGTCCCATTTGCCTACTCGGACCGCGAGAGGCGGGTCCGTGAACTGCTCGAGGATTATCGTGGACGACTGCGCGAGTTCATCGATCTTCTCGGAAGCGCGTGGTTGAGGGCACAATTCGCCCAGGTCCCCCTTGACGAACGGGTGGCCATCGGACGTGACGTCTTGCGGATGTACGCCGGACGCGAAGATCGAGGCAAGGAACTCGGCTCCCGCTTCCTCGGCTGGGAAACCGGCCCGGCCATCGGTTTGAACGACGTGAACCTTGTGAGCATCCTCCAGCTCAGCCGCGGTTGGTCCGACGAGGAGTTGGTGCGACAAGCGTCGGAGGCGGGAACAGCCCATGCCGAGCACCAGGCTCGCTTCGAGGAGATCCTCACCAGCTTGAGGGAGACGAGGAGGCAGCTGCGTGAACACGTCCACTTCGGCGACATAGCTGGAAGGTTGGAGGTCCCCGGATTCGGCACCGATCTTCAGGGAGCGACCATCCGTGGGCTGCCTGAGGAGGTCCGCTCGTCGGCCGCTCTGACAGAGCGGGTCCGCGACCTGCTCGCCACCACCATCGTGGGGCTCTACGAAAGTCTGCGGAGCCTCTATCTTCGGGTGGGGGAGGGGCGCCTCGACACGATCAAGGCGATCATCGAGGCCGAGATCTCCGTGCGCCCGGTCACGGGTGTCATCGTGTTCGATGCCGCCAAGAGGCTCAAGTGGCAGGAGAAGGTCGCCTTCCCGGGCTACGCCGGAGTCGCAGGGGTGTTCGGGCAGATGTTGGGCGACCCGAGGTTTGTCCCGATGGCGGCCCTATCGAGCGAACTCTATCTCCCCTTCGAAGAAGATGATCCTCTGCCCGCAAGAATCGCTCTGTTCATCAAACAACGCATCATGGCGGGCGAATTGTCAGAGGGCTTGTTCGGCCTGCTGACGCAGGGCCTGGAACTCTCTCCGCAGGTGACGGTCGACCTTGAGGAAGAGTTCTCATCCCTCCTCTATCGATACGTCGACACCCTGGTGAACGTGCGCGCTCCGCGGCCGGGGGAGTTCAACCGCTTCGTCGTGCACAAGTTCCTGAAGTCGGTCAGGAAGATGAGACTGGGCCGCCAGGGAGAGCGGCTGGAAGCTCGGCTGGACCTGAAGCGGTATCAGTTGCGAAGAAGCGTGGATTCTTTCTTCCATTACGCCGAGGTGGCATCGGCGTTCGAAAGGGCGCACGAAGCAGAGCTCGAGCAGGCGAGTGGCGCCCGACATCGTTTCTTTGTGATCCCGATGCCTGACGGCGAGCGCAAGCAACTGTTCTATGACCTGACCGCGCGGATCGTCGATGCACCGGAATTGCCGGTGAACATGCTAATAGTCTCCCTGTGGGCGCGGACGGGATGGAACGTGATCCAGCCCAACGTGCTCATCGATGCCACCGCCACCCGTGATATCACTGCATGGCAGCAACTCAAAGGACGGGCCATGCGGGCGCTACCATCCTGGGATCAGGACTGCTACCGGGCCGTGATGCAGTTGTTGGGCACTCGGAGTTCCAGTCTTGAGTCTACCGGCGACCTGGTCCCCGATGCCGTCTTGCCGCTCGACGCGGACTCTGCCGAGGCGGCCCAACGGCTCGAAGGCAAAGCGCGCGACTTACTCATCTCGGTCCATTCGGCACGCGCCGGCACCCACGGGGGGAATGACCACCTGGCCGGGCGCCTCGCGAGGGGGCGACTTCTGGAGCTGAGCGCGGAAGACCGTACGCAGCTTGTGGTGGAGCTCATGATGGCGCGCAACAAGGTGACTCACATCTATGAGCTCGTCAGAGCCTACGGCGGCGACTCTCAAGTACATTTCGAGCGCCGAACGAAGAGGTGGGAGCGTTCGGAGCCCGTCGGGGCCAAACACGCTCATGAGTACTCGGTGAGCCCGCTCACCGGGCGATACGGACCTGGTGTCGAGCACGCTCCGCTGCTTTACGCGGGTACTCCACGCGACAACGTGCCTTCCGAGCTCCGTTCCCTTCTGGCCCGGGAGACGAGGGGGCGTGATCCGATGATCGTCCGGGGTTGGCTGGACGCGATCGCGTCCACTGCCGAGGCGGAAGATATCGAATGGTGAACAAGCGGCAGACGGAGCCGAGACTTCAGGATACGTTGAGAGAATTGGAGCTGCAGTGCCGTGCGACTGAGGGCGCTCGCAGCGAGGCCAGGGCCATCCTCGACAGTACCGGCGACGCCATGCTCTTGGTCGCGCCGGATGCCAGATTGGGGGCGATGAATCGCCGCTTCGAGGAGTTCTTCGCCATTGACCCGGAGGAAGTGCTGAGCAAGCCTCTCGCGGAGTTTCTGCCACGGATGGAGTCCATCTTCGAGGACGCCGGGACCGTGGCTGGGATGATGCTGGGGGTGGATGACGCCGGCGGAGAGCGCACCATGGTGGCTCACCAGCGCTGGCCTGTGAAGCGGGAACTCCAGCTCGACTCCACACCGGTACTGGCTCCCGGCGGCGCCCTACTAGGCCGGCTCTTCGTGTTTCGTGATGTGACCCATCAGCTCGAGGTCGATCGGATGAAGTCGGAGTTCGTATCGCTCGTCTCTCACGAACTGCGCACGCCGCTCACCGCCATCGGTGGATTCGTAGATCTGCTCCTGGAGGGAGAGGGAGAGGACAAGCCAACGGAGACCCAGAAGGACCTACTTTGGGTCGTCAAGCGGAACAGTCAGCGCCTGACCGCGCTGGTCGAGGAGCTCCTCGATGTGTCCAGGATCGAGGCCGGGCGCACCGACCTGAGGATCGAGCCGGTCGATCTGTGGTCGGCTGTGAGCGAGGCGGCTCGACTGTTCGAAGACCAGTTCGCTGGCAAGGAGCAGGTCTTGCTGGTAGATCTCGATCCGACTCTGCCCCGCGTTCTGGCGGATCCTGAACGCCTCACGCAGATCCTTGTGAACCTGCTCTCGAACGCCAACAAGTACACGCCGCGAAACGGCCGCGTCACCATTGCGGCCAGAGAGAGCGCGGCATCTGCGGGCGAAACCGTGGCGTCCGGGCTTGCGGGCGGTGGTCGTTTCGTCGCCGTCTCGGTGGCCGACACTGGGATAGGACTTTCGGCCGAGGATCAGACCCAGCTCTTCACCAGGTTCTTCCGAGCCCGAGACCAAGCGGCAAAGAGTGCCCCGGGTTCAGGCCTGGGCCTTTGGATAGCCCGCTCCCTCGTAGAACTCCATGGCGGGACGCTCTCCGTCGCCAGCGAGCTCGGGCGAGGCACGACGTTCAGCTTCACGCTGCCCGTTGCGCCCGGCGACATCCCCGCAACGCCTCATGTGCCGGACGAACGAGCGGTGCCCCGGTAGGACTCGAACCTACGTACGAGGTTTAGGAAGCCGGCCTGGAGTGGCACGGCTGATCATAGGATCGAGAGGCGGGCCAGCGGAGAAGTGCGGCCCGTCTGCGCGGGGCGCAGCCCTTTCAAGCGCCGGCTGCGGCTATTGGAACTCTTCGTCCGCGTAGCAGTAGAGCCAGTCTTCCCCGGGCTCAGCGGACCGGATCACCGGATGTCCGGTGGCTCTCGCGTCCTTGGTGGCATGCCTCCCCATGGATTGATCACAGCACCCGATGTGGCCGCACTCCAGACATTTTCGCAGGTGGACCCACTGCTGGCCGAACTCGAGGCACTCCTCACAGCCCGTCGTACGCGCCTCGGGCTCCGGCACCGGCACCGTCGACATGTGTTTGCATCCAGGCACGCTCATCGTCCTCGTCTGTTGGGAAGCCCCGGTTTCACGTACTTGAATGCCTGCGCATCCCAACCACCCTCGGTCAAGGCCACCCGGTACACGCTCCGCAGGAAGTCTAAGAGCGCCTTCCGGGGATCAGGACACGCCCGGAAGGCCTCGTAGGGCATCATCCATTCGCCCATAGCCTCCACCCAGCCGGCGTGCTCGGGTTCGATGGGGGCGGCGGCACATCCCGGCGGCTGCGGCACGAGGTACCCGTAGAAACCCGGCGAAGGTGACGAGTCGTCGCCCGGCCAGAAGCCCGCATTGAAGTGCTCGGCGTCGAGGTCGTGCCTCATGATGTAGCCCCGGTCGTCGGGCGCCACCGCCTTCTTGCCCGAGAAGAGAAGGACGGAGAAGTCGAAGGAACCCCACCAGAACTGTACTCCGGTCCGGCCGAAGAACTCGGAGCGGAATTCCTCGAACACCCCGTTCACCGCGGAAAGGATCCGATGAAAGCGCTGGGCGTGATCGAGCGCGATGGTGCAGTCGTGGGCGTTTTCAGAGAACGGCGTAGCGCCGGGCATCTCCTGAGGCTTGTCCCACAAGTCCAGATCGAGGTCCAACCGGGCCAGAGCGTCTCTGAACTCCCGCCAGATCTCCGCGACGGAACGGCCTCCACCAACGTCGACGGATGCCTTCCGCCCGTCGCTCGCATTCAGCCAGATGGACGGGGTGAACAGGTCTAGGCCCATGGACACGACGCCGGCGCCGGCGGGCATCGCGCCGGTGCTGAATCCACGAGGGCTCAGGTACAGGCAACTGTGCAGCCACTCCGGTTGGGGCGGCATGAGGGCAAGGCGGGTCTTGCCCAGCATCTGGGCGCACATATGGAGGGTCTTCTTGGTGGGAGCCCACTCTTCGTAGGTAAGGGCCGGCCACTCGGGAAGAGACGGCATGTGTCCTCCTTCTTTGGAGTCCTCATCGGGGAATACTGTCCCGCGACGGTCGGGAGTGCAAACGCCGCGTATCGCCACGTACTACTGAGGCCCAGGGGTTTCGGAATCGGCTCAGGAAGCCGGCCTGGAACCGTTCACTTCGTATCGAGACGTATCACTGAGTACCGGAGGCGGGAACGACCACATATGGTTGCCAGGCCGCGTCCCCAACGGGCCACCATTGTGGCAACGATCGATCAGGTAGTAACCCTTTCGACTTCTTCGATAGTCGTGGAGCCTGCCAGAACCTTCAGGCGCCCATCCTCGCGAAGGGTTGTCATACCGGCGGCGAGCGCCTGAGCCCGGATCTCATCGGCACTGGCGCGGTCCAGGATCAATCTCCGGATGGCCCCGTCGACCGGGAGTACTTCGAACAGCCCGATCCGCCCGCTGTAACCGGTCCCAAAGCAACGGGTGCACCCGACCGCCCGGGCGATGGTCCCTCGGCTGGCTCCAAGGAATTCTCTCTCCTCAAGAGTGATGTTCTCCGGTGTGAGAGTGACGGTCTCCTTGCAGCGCGGGCACAGCAGCCGGGCAAGCCGCTGCGCGAGCACGCACTCGAGGGACGATGCGATGAGGTAGGCGGGTAGATCCATCTCCATGAGTCTGGTGACAGCCGAGGCTGCGTCGTTGGTGTGAAGGGTGGAAAGGACCAAGTGTCCCGTCAGCGACGCCTCGGCCGCGATCAGGGACGTCTCGCGGTCCCGGATCTCGCCGATCATGAGGATGTCCGGATCGCTCCGCACCAGTGACCGGAGCATGGAGGCGAAGGTGAGTCCGATGGTCGCCTTCACCTGGGATTGAAGTATGCCCGGAATCTTTCGTTCCACGGGGTCTTCGACTGTATAGATCTTGACCGCCCGGTTGTTCAGTTCCTCGAGGCCGGCATAGAGAGTGGTGGACTTGCCGGAACCGGTGGGACCTGTGATGAGGATCTCCCCCCACGGCCGCTTGAGCGCCCGACGGAACAGGCGCAGCTCGTGCTCGCCCATCCCCAGCTGCTCCAGCGTGATGTTGAACATCCTGTCGTCGAGCAGCCGGATCGTGACGTTTTCCCCGAAAACCGTAGGAACGGTCGCGATACGGATGTCCATGGAGCGTCCGTCGATCGCGAACGTGGCCCCGCCGTCCTGAGGCAGGCGTTTCTCCGCTATGTCCATGTCGGCCAGGATCTTGATCCTCGAGACCACGCCGTCCTTGATCTCCTTGCGGATCTCCATCAAGGGGTGCAGGACGCCGTCCACCCTCAGACGCACGTCCATTTTGTCGGCCTGCGGCTCGAAGTGGATGTCTGAAGCCCTCTGGTTCATGCCCGCGGTCAGGATCCCGTCCACGAGCGAGACCACGGTGGCGTACTCGGCGACCTCGCGATCACTCGGTCCCTGTTCCTTCTCTTCTTGCTTCGCCCGGCTCTCGAGCGGGCCTCTGCGCGAGTACACCAGGTCGAGGATCTCGTTCAGGGCGGCCGTGGTCACTACCACAGGCGCCACGTTGAAACCCGTGACCAATCGGACGTCGTCGATCGTGACCAAGTCCGCCGGATTGACCATGGCGAGCACCAGCGCCCCCACCCCATTGAAGTCGAGGGGAAGCACCTGACGCGTCCGCGCGAACCTCTCAGTGAGAAGCCCCACCGCGCTCGGGTTCGGGATGAGTTCGGTCAGGGCGGATAATCCGTATGACCCCTGCCAGGCGAGGGCGGTGGAGATCTGCTCGGTGGTGACATAGCCCAACTGGACAAGGGCCTCACCCAGTCGGGCCCCCGTGGTCCACTGGTATTCGAGGCTGTTGTTCAGCTGGGCCTCGGTGATGACCCCCCGTTCGATGAGGACATCACCCAGGCGAAGAGTCCGCGGAGTGCCGTTACCTTCCATCGTCACCTTTCTCGGGCTTCAAGCGGGGGGACGGCTTCCCCTGATCGCCTACCACCCGCCGACAGTTCCGTCGACATAGAACTTTGTCGCTCCGCCGGTGCTTTTGTCAACCGTCACTCCAAACGACCTACCCGATCGAGAAAGACTTCCGATCTCATACGTAGTCACACCCGTGCCGTGCCAGTCGACCTCGTTCTCGCCTGCATCCGCTGTGGGAGCGACCGCTGCGTTTGCGGCGTCGACGAAGGCGATGGATGGCTCTGTCGCGTGCAGATCTGAGTCGTCGACCGCACTGAAGTCGTGGGTGTCCGCGTAGACCGATTCAACGGCGGTCATGGCATCGCGAACGACCGACTTGGCGGCGGCGTCCTGTGCCTTCTCGCGCTGACCGAAGTACACCGGAATGGCGATCGCGGTCAGTATGGCAATGATAGCGATAACGGTCAGGATCTCGATCAGACTGTAGCCTGTTCGGCTCCTTGCCCTTCCGTGGATCAGATCAAGCATTGCCAACACCTCATGAGGCGGTTCATTTCCCGAGATCTTCGAGCGCTACGATGTCTTGGATCCGCACCACACCTATCGGCGGTACGGAGAACAGCTTGAGTGCGGCGCCCGAGATGCTACGTGGGCGGCGGAACTGCGGTCCCCGCGGTATCCAGCACCTCTCGTACCTTGCGGCTCAACGAGTCCGGGCTGAAAGGCTTGGGCAAGTAGTTTACCCCCGCATGGAGCCCTCGCTCATGCATCAGAGACTCACGCGGGTGGCCGGACATGAAGAGAACCGGGAGTTTTGCGCGCAAGGCCAAAGCCTCTTGCGCCAGAGAGTCGCCCTGCAACCCACGAGGCAGCACCACGTCGGTCAGGAGTAGATCGATCCAGCGGTCTTGATCCTCGAGGAGAGCGAGTGCTTGAGAGGCGTCGCTAGCCGCGAATATGACGTAGCCTTCATTGGTCAGTACACGAGTGACGAGAGCTCGCACCGCGGGCTCATCCTCTACGACCAAGATCACTTCATGGGCGGTGGCCAGAGCGCGTGGGACAGCGACGATCGGAGGCTCCCTGCGGGAGCGGTCGATGCTGGGGAAGTAGACGGTGAAGGTCGTCCCCGCGCCTAGCTCACTCTCGACAAAGATGTAGCCTCCGCTCTGTCGTACGATGCCGTAGACGGTGGAGAGCCCCAGGCCGGTCCCCTCACCCGGACCCTTGGTGGTGAAGAAGGGCTCGAAGATGTGGGACATGGTCTCCGCATCCATACCAACACCGGTATCGGAAACAGTCAGCATGACGTGGGGGCCGGGCATCCAATCGGAGTTCATCCAGCAAGAATCCTCGGTCAACTCCACGTTGGCCGTCCTCACGCTGAGCCTGCCCCCGCCGAGCATGGCGTCTCGTGCGTTGATGGCTAAGTTCATGATCACCTGGGACAGCTGGTGCGGATCCACTTCGGTCAAGTGAAGCTTCTCGTCAAGAAGGTAATCCAGTTCTACGTCCGCGCCCAGAACCCGGCGCAAGAGAGGTTCACTCTCCGCCAACACTGCGTTCAGGGAGGTTGTCTCCGGCTGCAGGGGTTGACGACGCGAAAAAGCGAGAATCTGGCGAGTGAGCCCTGCCGCGCGCTCGGCAGCGCACCTGATCTCCTCCACGTCGGCGCGTACGGAGGCGACCGTGCACTCCTTATTCTCCAGGAGAAGGTCGCTGTAGCCGATGATGGCGGTGAGCAGGTTGTTGAAGTCGTGAGCGATGCCACCGGCCAGCTGCCCCACGGCTTCCATCTTCTGGGACTGCCGCAGCTGGTCATCCCGCTGTCTCACTTCCTCCTCTGCCCGCGCCTGCCCCCCGGTGTCGACCGAGACCCCCACCACTTGCTCGACCTGGCCCGCATCGTCAAAGGTCGGAGTCAGCCTGGAAACGAAGTACGCCCCGCCGAGGTGAGCCCTGAAGACAGTGTGCTGTCCCGTCAGCGCCAAGCGGATGGCCTCTTCGGCTCCCGGGGTGTCCCGGTACAGCTCGAATGCAGAGTTGCCCACTATCTGGCCCTTCTTCAGTCCCACGGCGGCCAGACCGTCACCCTCGCTGAAAGTGAATCGACCTTCGAGGTCCAAGCCGTAGAGTACGACGGGAGCGTTTTCCAAGACCAAGCTTAGCCGAGCAAGCTGGTGATCAAGCCCCTCGCCGGGCCGCGCGTTCATGGCTGTACCCTCACCTTCCGCGCAGCATGGAGATGTGGATCATGTGCGCCAAGGTTCGCCAACGGTCGGGACCCCCGCATCAGCATGCAGGAGGCCGCGGCGTCGTTCGTGTGCCAGATGCCCGCTGATTGGATGGCAAGACGAATCACTTCTGCTGGCGCTTCGCGCCGGTCCCCTAGTCGATAGGAAGACGCCACCGGTCTTGGCTGCATCTCCTTGGCAGTTGTAGCCGCGCTGCCCCCCAGCCCACGCCCACACAACCGGCGCCGTCGGCCTCGACCCGTAGGTCAGGCCCAAAACCAAAGGGCTGTCAATAGTATCGACACGAAACGGCCTTCACTTGAACGTCGCCCAGTTCGGATGTGGTGCTGCTCACGAGGATGTTCGATCCCCACTTCATCTAGAGCAGGTCGACTCCAGTCCGCCAGACTCTCCCAACGCTCCGCGAATCGTTTCCAGCAACACATCATTGTCAATAGGCTTCTGTAGAAAGGCATGCGCTCCGGCTGCGCGAGCCCGCGCCTCGTTACCCGCTACATCCCGGGCAGTAAGAATGATGACGGGAATCTGGGCAGTCGGGATCATCCCTCCCAATCGTTCCATGACGGTAAAACCGTCACCGCCCGGGAGACCGATGTCAAGGATGATCACATCCGGCGTTTCGCTTCTGGCCACGCTGACTGCCGATATGCCATCGGCTGCAAAGGCCACGCCGTAGCCATTCGCTCTCAACCGCACGCTCAACGCCTTCAAGACGTCCTTGTCGTCATCCACTATGAGGACTTTGCGTTCACTCATTGAGACCTCCCTCCCCCTTGCCCAAGACTGTCTTCATCAAGGCTTCGATGCGGTCAACGACGTCTCTGTTCATGAGTTCTTCGGATAGAGCCTTATTCCTCGTGGAGCGGGTATCCAGAAGGCTGAAGGAGATCTCCGACTCGAGCCCGGAATCTCGAAGAGTCTGGCGTCGCGCCAGCCGGCTTCGAATCTGCTCTGCGAGCACCTCGGCGCTGCTCTGATTCACACACGCAACGATGAAGAACGGCTGTTCCAACAATGTGTGCGGCACTCTGGGCAAGAGCACGACCAGGTTTGGAAGAGTGCAGGTCTGAAGAGCGTCCCAGGCGTCCAGTAGTGCGGGCTGATCGGCCGTCCCGAGTGGCAGTCCCTCAACGCGGGACACCTCGACTGTGATGAGGGCAATGGAATGTGTTAACAGGTTGGCCGCCTTGACGACGGTGGTAAGCCGGCTTTCCAGTGAAAAGATAGGCAGGGTAAAGAAGAAAGTGCTGCCGTGCCCTGCCCGGCTTCTTACCCAGATTCGTCCCCCATGGCCCAAAACCAGCTCTTTGCAGATGTGGAGACCGATGCCGAGACCCCTAGGACCAGGTTCGGGGTCACGCTCCAGCTGGTACAGGTACTCAAAGACCTTCTCGTGCTCCGATTTGTCGATGCCGACCCCGGTGTCCGTCACCGCTACGCGAAGAAATCCGGGGGGTCGGCTCGGTTCCCGAGCCCGGACTGTGATGCGTCCCCTTGGGGGTGTGAACTTGATGGCGTTATCCAGCAGATTGAAAAGAATCTGGCGGATACGGTCCGGGTCGGCCAAGACCGGAGGGAGGCCACCGGGAACGTCGAAGGATATGCGCAAGTCCTTAGTATTTGCCAGCTGACACGCTTTGAGTACCTCGGGTATCAGCTCAGTCAGATAGACGCAGCGAAGATCAACGTTCAGCTTGCCTGACTCAGCGCGGGTAACCTCCAGAAGGTCATTGATCATCGTTCGGAGCGAGTTGACGTTCCTCAATATGACCGTCAGATACTCCCGTTGCTCGGCATTCAGATCACCGGCCAACCCGTCGCGCAGGATGGTGACGAACTGATAGATAGGGGCCAAGGGTGAGCGGAGCTCGTGTGACATCCGGGAGAGGAACTGATCCCTCACCTGGAGTTGCTGGTGCTGGTTTTGCCTTAGCAGCTCTTCCGCCCGCACCCGCTTGCGCCGGTCCTCCGCATCCTGCAACTCATGCTCTACGACCAGCGGGAGGCGGAGCAGTTGGTCCTTGAGCACGTAATCATTCGCTCCCGCCTTCATCATCACCACCGCGGTTTCTTCGCCGATGGAGCCCGAGACGATGATGAGGGGAATGTCCAGGCCGCTTTGCTTCAGGACCGCCAGAGCCCCAAGGGCATTGAATTGCGGCAGATTGTGGTCCGCAAGGACTATGTCAAAGGTCTGCTCAGCCAGAGCTGCCTTCATCCCAGCGGCGGTTTCCACCACTGTACAGTCGACTCGGTAGCCCGCAGCTTCCAGCGTTCGGACCTCAAGCGCCGCGTCGCTTGCCGAATCCTCGATCATCAATACCCGGAGTAGCGTGTCCATCAGAGCATCACTTCACTGGCGGAGGCTCATTCATCAGAAGCCAGTACGTGCCGAGAACGCGGACGGCCTCGGCAAACCGAGTAAAATCCACCGGCTTGCGGATGTAGCTGTTGGCTCCGAGCTTGTAGCTGGCTATGACGTCTTCTTCCTGGCCGGACGAGGTGAGGACTACCACCGGCAGCAACCTGGTGCGCTCGTCGGCGCGAATAGCCTTCAAGACCTCTAGCCCGTCCACCTTGGGCAGTTTCAGGTCCAGCAGCACCACGGCCGGGATATCCCGAACGTTCCTGCCCGCATGCTGGCCGACGCCGAAAAGATAGTCCAGCGCCTCCCTTCCGTTCTCGGCGTGGACCAGCTCGTTGGTGATCTTGTTCTGCTCCAAAGCCCGCTTGGTGAGCTTGACGTCACTGGGGTTATCTTCTACCAGAAGAATTGAACCGTTTGTCATCCTGCCTCCTTCAATGTGAAGTAGAAGGTGGCCCCGCGGCCTACCGCCGCCTCGGCCCAGATGCGACCACCGTGCCTGCTGATGATGCGCTGCACGCTCGCCAAGCCGATGCCGGTGCCGGGGAACTCCGATGCTTTGTGCAGGCGCTGGAACACGCCGAACAGCTTCTGCGAGTACTCCATGTCGAAACCCACTCCGTTGTCGCGCACGAAGAAGGCCTTACCACCCTCCTGATCGACTTGGCCGAACTCGATGACCGCCCGTGGACTCCCGTTGCTGAACTTCACTGCGTTGTCGAGCAGGTTGGTCAGAGCGGCCCCGATCAGGCCGGGATCTCCCAGCGCTGTCAATCTCGGCTGAATGACGAACTCCGCCTGCAGAGACGGCACTTGCTCACCAAGGCGCACGGCGATGGCTTGGACCATAGCGCTCATGTCCAGCCGCTCCACTTTCATCTCGCCACGGCTCTGCCGTGAAAAGGTCAGCAGATCATCGATCAAACGACCCATCCTCTGCGTTTCCGAACGCACCAGGTCGATGTATTCGCGTCCCCGCTCGTCGAGCTTGTCCTTGTAGTCTTCCAACAGCGCCAGGCTCCATCCGTCGATGCCGCGGAGTGGCGCGCGCAGATCGTGGGACACGGAGTAGGCGAAGGCCTCCAGTTCTTTGCGGGTCTCCTCCAGCCCTGCTTCCACCTCCTTGCGCCGCGTGATGTCCTCGATGGCCAGAAGGATGATCCGCTCTTTCCCCATGGCTTGTTCGATCTGCCGGCCGTTCAGAAGCATGGTTCGCCGGCCGATGGTGGCAAAATCGTGTTCGACCTCGTAGTCATCGAAGCTGGTGCTTTGAGGGAGGATGGTCTCCAGCAGTTCCCGCAGCCGGGGGATGTCCCACTGTTTGTTGCCCAGGTCGTAGATGAGCTGTCCCACGGTATCTTCCGGCTTGACTTTGAAGAAGTCGTAGAAGGAACGGCTGACTTTGACCACCCGCAGGTCCTGATCCAGGACGATAAGGGGTTCTCGCACCGTATCGATGATGCTCTCGGCATATTCGAGGGCCGCACGCTCAGATTGCCGAGTCGCGTCTAGTTCTTTGCGCTCGTCCTCGCGGACCACGTTCTGTCTCCTTGCGATGTGGCGCTAGAGCCACGCCGGCGGGGGCACACAACCTTCTATGACCTGCCCCCATCCCCGGTCCGACGCCGATTGTCGGTCCCGTTTGATCGTATGTGCATTTCTCGAGAAAACCAAACCTGTTCTTGGGCGTGGGCGGCGGACCGATCTCATTGGGCATGGGCATTCGAGTCCGAAGATGCTGCGTTTCTGCTCGTGCCCGGGGATCTGGTGTGGAACCGGTCGGGCGTCCACGGCATAGTACCGCTGTCATGGGAGGGGAGAGGTCACGCCGTATGCTTGGCTCGTATGCGTCCGTAGCCTTTGCCTACTGAGATCGGCCTGTGTCTCCAAGCACCCTTTGTAGGGCAGTGGCGGCCGTTATCGCACTCGGCCAGCCCGCGTAGAACGCTAGGTGAGTGATCTCCTCGACCAGTTCATCCTGCGTCACCCCGTTCTCAAGCGCGCGGCGGAGGTGGAACGGGAGCTGTTCGGTGCGATAGAGGGATACGAGGGCCGCGACCGTGATGAGGCTCCTATCCCGCTTCGAGAGGCCGGGTCGCTCCCAAACGTCTCCGAAGAGGACGTCATCGGTCAGCGATACTAGCTTGGGAGCAAGGTCGCACAGCGTGATCGGTGCGGGCGTCTGTTCGTCATCCATGTCCGTTTCCTCCTCTAGTTTGTGCAGAGCGGCCATCGCCCCGAGCTACCGCCCGGTTCGCGTCACCGTTTACATCGTAGTTGTTCGGGGCTCGGGTCATCTTGGGAGCGGTCCCGTGGGTGGGGTTCACGGCTGCACTCTTGGTGGAAGCGGGATCGGGGAGGGGCGGCGGCCATTAGCGCCCTCTACGTCATCGTTGATGCGCGGTGGTGGCCTTCGCACTATTCGGCTTAGCGCTACACGGCCGGGACTTTGGCTCCCAGTTGCTCGAGCGCCGCAGGAATGCCGCCATCGGCAGGCGACTCGACGTGCATGTGGGAGACCTTGTCGCCTTGGACGGTCAGGACGAAGGCGTCCTCCACCGACACCTTCTTCCCGGTCGGCGGGAGGGTCGGCATTCCTGGCAGAGGCAGACTCAAGGGACGGGACTGGGTGCCGCTCCACCGCACTTTCACGGTTGCCTGATCCCCGTTCACCGTGGTCTGCTCTATGTCAAAGCTCAGATCGGGCATGGCAGTGGCCAGCGCATCCACGATTCCCATCGCCTGCATAACCGGGATGGCCTGACGCAGGACTCCACCACTCGCCATGGCGTCCGGGGTGACGAGTCCCTTTAGCGTTTCAGAATCATTCATGTTCTTCACGAAATCGTTGGCGACTTGTTCAACGCTCATCGGGAACTCCTTCCGCAGGACGATGATCGGACACGAGCAGAGCCACAGCGGACACTACCCGGTTCTTCAGAGTCGCACGCTCTCGCCCGCGAGGCACCCACGCCAGACGCGCATGAGACTCGCTCGACCGATAGTCGCCGTCCCAGGCGATGAGTTCCGAAGTCGAAGTCACTGTTCACAAGACCCGATGGGTAGAGGTCCACATACGGACCGATTACGAAGGCGCGTATTCCTTCGATTGCATAGCGACCTTCGATGACCCGTTTGACGATGCTGCTCGCATG
>Ga0182021_10000709_pt1 | contig 36666 bp, 32 predicted proteins | sample 612E3MmetaG_FD_120493 | JGI IMG/M metagenome (GOLD analysis project Ga0182021, IMG submission 120493) | Permafrost microbial communities from Stordalen Mire, Sweden - 612E3M metaG (Illumina Assembly) | ecosystem: Environmental > Terrestrial > Soil > Wetlands > Permafrost | place: Sweden...
AAGCGCAGGAAATTGTCGAAAAATACCTCGACATCGAAAATGAAGGTGCAATCATCCTGCATCAGGAAACCTGGCATCCCGGAGTCATCGGCATCGTCGCTTCCCGATTGGTCGAGCGGTACTACCGACCGACGATCATGATGACAACGGTCGATGGTGTGGCCAAGGGATCGGCGCGTAGCGTCTCCGGATTCGACATCTATCAAGCGTTGAAACGATGCGAGGACAAGCTCGTACAATTTGGCGGACACAAGTACGCCGCCGGGCTCTCGGTCGAACTCGACAGGCTTGACGAGTTTAAAGAAGCTTTCCATGCCATCGCCAAAGAACTCCTGACCGGAGATCTTCTCATTCCCGAAATCCGAATCGACGCAGAACTACCGTTGAAAGAACTGACAGCCAAGTTCGTTAGAATTTTGAGCCAGTTTGCTCCGTTTGGTCCGGGCAATATGAGACCGGTGTTTGTGGCGCGAAATGTGGAACTTTATGGTTCACCGCGGATTGTTGGCAAGAATCATCTGAAGTTCAAAGTGAAGGCAAATGGCCAGGTGTTCGATGCGATTGGATTCAACCTCGGCGGGTTGATGGAGAAGGTGATGAACGGTCGAAGGAACATCGATATTGCCTTTTCTCTTGATGAAGGAGAGTTTGCGGGCGAGACGGTCCCTCAACTCAAGATTCGGGATCTGAAGTAAACTTACCGTCAATCGTAGCTGTCACAACCTCTTTACCGAAAGCACCAGGCATGTCAGGTCACTCGAAATGGCAACAGATCCGTCGAAAAAAAGCCGTGACGGATGCGAAACGCGGCAAGATGTTCACCCAGATCATCAAGGAAATCACCATCGCCACCCGGCTCGGCGGCGGCGATCCTGACGGCAATCCGCGCCTTCGGCTCGCCATCGACAAGGCGAAGGGCGCTAACATGCCCGCCGAGAATATCAAGCGGGGCATCATGAAGGGAACGGGCGAACTCCCTGGAATGGCCTACGAAGATGCAATGTACGAAGCGTACGGACCTGCCGGTGTCGCGCTCCTGATCGAAGCTGTCACCGACAATAAGACCAGAACCGTCAACGATATTCGATACGTTCTCGATCGCAATCACGGAAAGCTCGCAGCGACGGGAGCTGTTGCCTATCAATTTCACCGCAAAGGCCAGATTATTGTCCTCACGAACAAGATCAGTGAAGACGATCTCATGGGGCTGATTCTCGATGCAGGAGCTGAAGACATGACATCAGATGGGGAGCACTACCTGGTGATCACCCTCCCTGAGGCGTTTGAGCAAGTGAAGAAAGCGATTGAAGGGAAGCACATCCTGATTGAACACGCAGAACTCCAGATGATCCCCGAAAACACGATAAAGGTCGATGGCAAAGATGCCGAGAATCTTCTCAAATTGATCGAAGGACTTGAGGATCATGACGACATTCAACACGTCTATGCTAATTTTGATGTAGACGAAAGTGTGCTTGCGGCATTAAACGTGGGATGATTCGACGACTATGATCATACTCGGTGTCGATCCTGGGACTCTCGTAACTGGCTATGGAGTTGTCGAAGAGCGGAACGGCAAGTTCAAGGTTCTCGCGTATGATGTGGTCAAGAACAGCAGCGAACAATCGATGCCCATCCGATTGAGAGCCATTTACTCAACCCTCTGCAAGGTCATCGAGCGGTACCACCCGGATGAGTTTGCCATCGAAACCGCCTTCTACGGTAAGAATGCTCAATCGGCAATGAAACTCGGCCATGCCCGCGGTGTGGCGATACTCGCCGCCGTCAACGCTCAAATTCCAACTTCCGAATACTCTCCGCGGGAAGTGAAGCGGGCGGTGGTCGGCAGCGGCGCAGCATCGAAGGATCAGGTCAGCTACATGATCCAGGCGATTCTCAATCTGAAATCTGCGCCAAAATACTACGACGCGACGGACGCTCTGGCTGTCGCTCTTTGCCATTACCACAAGTCAGCAAAGCAGCGCCGATCAAAAAAAGGTGCCGTCGAATCAGTGCAAATTCCGCGCACGTGGCATTCATACGTTCAAGCTCATCCTGAAAAAGTGGCGAGACCGCGATGATTGCATCCCTAACAGGCATTCTCAAGAGCAAGAGCCCGACGGAAATCCTCATCGACGTCAACGGAGTCGGCTACTCCGTCACCATACCGCTGTCCACCTACGAAAAGCTTGGAGAGGTCGAATCACAAGTCACGCTCCTCACGCATCTTCATATTCGGGAGGATGCGATGCAGTTGTTTGGGTTCGCATCTCCGGACGAGCGGTTCTTTTTCAAGCTCCTTATCACCGTCAACGGCATCGGACCGAAGATCGCCCAGGGAATCCTCTCCGGAATAACAGTTGCAGACCTGAAGCAGCACATTGCACAGGAGAATATTTCGGCCCTGACAGCAATTCCGGGAGTCGGCAGAAAAACCGCCGAGAGACTCATCATCGAGCTCCGCGACAAAATCGGTAAGATCGATGTGACCTCATCGGGAGCCATGACAATCCAGGGCGAAGACGGCGACCTGCGACAGGAGGCTCTCCTGGCGCTCACGTCCCTCGGCTACAACAGACCCTTCGCAGAGAAGGCACTACGGCAAGTGCTCGCAGAGACGAAGGGCGAAAAACCCTCTCTTCAGGATCTGATCAAGAGGGCTCTTCGCACCACGAGTACAATGTGAGCACAGACCATCCATACTGAAGTTTGATATTCACCCCCCTTCTTGTTACTTTCTGGCACCATGAGAAAATCGGACCACACATCACCGGAGCGTTTGGAAAACGAAGTGGAGTTGGATCAAACTCTTCGACCGGGTCGCCTCGAGGACTTTGTTGGGCAGCAGAAGCTCGTCGACAACTTGCGGGTGTTCATCACAGCCGCACGGCATCGAAACGAACCCCTTGACCATGTTCTTCTCACCGGACCACCAGGACTCGGAAAAACGACGCTCGCCTTCATCGTGGCAAACGAGATGGGTGTGGGCATTAAGGTGACTTCCGGTCCCGCGCTCGAAAAACCCGGCGACCTGGCCGGCATCCTCACTTCCCTCCAAAAAGGGGAAGTACTGTTTATCGACGAAATTCACAGGGTCCCCGTCAAAATCGAGGAGTACCTTTACTCCGCGATGGAAGAATTTCGGGTGGACATCATCATCGACAGCGGTCCCGGAGCAAAAACCATTTCGCTGAACCTTGAGCCCTTTACGCTGGTCGGCGCTACCACACGAGCCGGACTTCTGAGTTCGCCATTGCGTTCGAGGTTCGGGATTACCAACAGACTCGACTACTACAATGTGGCTCAACTCCAGGGAATCGTTGCCCGATCTGCCAAAATCCTGGGGATCGAGACCACGCCGGATGCGCCGCCGGAAATAGCACAGCGATCACGAGGGACTCCCAGAATAGCGAACAGGCTTCTCAAACGCTGTAGAGACTTCGCTCAGGCGGAAAAAAAGCTTGCCCAACATGGCGGGATCGTAACGTTGGAGGTTGCACAGTATTCGCTGCGCGCACTTGAAGTCGACGAGTATGGGTTGGATGAGATGGACAAGCGGATCCTTCAGACGATCATTGAGAAATACAGCGGGGGGCCTGTCGGACTCAACACTTTGGCCGTCGCTGTCGGAGAGGAGTCAGGGACAATCGAAGAGGTGTACGAACCTTACCTGATTCAAGAAGGATTCCTCAAACGGACTTCACGTGGCCGGGAAGCGACATCGGTTGCGTACAAACACTTTGGTGCAGTGAAAAAGGCCCGCGGACAAGACACCCTGTTCTAAACTCTGCCTGACTCCTCCATTGTCACACCCTCGCATGAGAACTCAACTTCGAATCACATTCATCATGCTCGTCATCCTTAGCCAATGCTTGATCGCGAGACGGCAGGATAGCGGAAAGGTTGCATCTCAGAATCCATCACCAATGGAAGACGAAACGCGAAAGCATGAGCGCATCGAGGAAAAGGAATATCCGGGAATCAGGTTCGAAGTCAACCATTTGTTTTCTAAGCCAGTCCAACTCTTCATTCCGCAGAAGAGCCTGAGAGCAAGGTCATTTGACCTCCTCATCCATTTTCACGGGGCTCCCTACGTTACCGAATTCGCTGCGACGAAATACAGTGGGGATATCATCGCAGGGACGCTGAGCGTGGGCTCGGGATCAAAGGTCTATAACGACGCATTCCAGGATACGTCCAAGTTCAAAGCGCTTATCGATTCCGTCCTAGCAGAGGCAAGACACCAACTTCGACATGACGTGAAGCTCAGGCGTGTTCTGTTGAGTGGATTTAGTGCCGGTTATGGAGCGATCCGGAGAATCATTTCATCCGAATGGAACTTTGCGAGAGTTGATGCCATTCTCCTGCTCGACGGTTTTCATACAAGCTACATGCCTGAGAGAAAGGTTCTGGCCGAGGGAGGCAAAATTGATTCCACGGGCCTTCTGCCCTACATCCGATATGCTCAGGCAGCCGCGGCAAAGAAATCGCGAAAAAGGTTTCTTATTACTCATTCAGAGATTTTCCCCGGTACATTTGTGAGCACCACGGAGGCGACCGATTTCCTTCTCCACACACTCTCCCTGAAGCGCACACCCGTCCTACAGTGGGGCCCGCTGGGGATGCAGCAACTGAGCTCAAACCGCCGCAACCACTTCGCAGTGTACGGATTCGCGGGCAACACTGGCCGGGATCACGTCGACCACCTCCAAGCCTTGTACTCATTTCTCCAGGAATTGATGAAACTCTAGCTTGAGCATAGATCGAATACCCCTTCAATCAATCATCAATTGACAATCGCAAATCGGAAAGTGACAAAACTCCCCCGCTCGTTTTATCTTCGACCGACACCCCGAGTAGCCAGAGACTTGCTCGGAAAGTACCTGGTCCGCCTGATTAGAAAGCGCGTATTGGTCGCACGGATTGTTGAAACGGAGGCATACTGTCAGAACGATCCGGCGTCCCATTCATATCGGGGGATGACGAAACGGAACGAGGTAATGTTCTCTCAAGGGGGGCACCTTTACGTCTATTTTACCTACGGAATGCACTTCTGCGCAAATGTTGTGACAGGGAGAGCGGGAAAGGGAGAAGCAGTTCTCCTGCGAGCGGTCCAGCCGATCGAAGGAACGGATATCATGCTGAGAAACAGAAAGCATCGGCGCGAGAGCAATAGACGTGGGGACGCTGATTTGCTAATCCTCACGAACGGTCCGGCGAAGCTTTGTCAGGCACTGAGTATTGGAAGGAGAGAAAACGGAATGGATCTTCTTGGCGACGAAATCTATCTGCTCGACTCGCCGAAGCTCCTGCCGTCGGAAATTGCAGCATCAACGCGGATTGGGATACGTGTCGGGAAAACAGCCAGGTGGCGTTTTTTTATCAAGGGACATCCATGGATCTCGCGATAAATCCCATTTCATCGCTTGGACGCGAGTTCGCGCTTGAGGAAATGACCTGTGTAAGACTTTGAGTTCTTTGCCACATCTTCGGGTACGCCTTCTGCAACGATCTCTCCCCCCTCATCGCCACCTTCCGGACCAAGATCGATAATCCAGTCGGCAGTCTTGATGACGTCAAGATTGTGTTCGATCACGAGAACCGTGTTGCCTTTATCCACAAGCTTGTTCAGGACAGACAAAAGCATTCTGATATCCTCAAAATGCAATCCCGTAGTAGGCTCGTCAAGGATATAGAGGGTCTTTCCCGTGCCCACCTTGGACAATTCCGTGGACAGTTTGACCCTTTGCGCTTCGCCCCCTGAAAGGGTTGTCGCCTGCTGACCCAACCGGATGTAGCCGAGTCCAACATCATGCAACGTTTGAAGGTGTCTTGAAATCCTTGGAAACTCGCTGAAGAGTTCCATGCCATCGTCCACCGTCATGTCCAGTACATCGGAGATCGATTTCCCTTTGTAGTGAACTTCCAGCGTCTCACGATTGTAGCGTTTGCCCTTACAGGTATCGCAAAGGACGTAGACATCAGGGAGAAAATTCATCTCTATTCTTCGAAGGCCATCCCCTTCGCACTCCTCGCATCTCCCTCCCTTCACATTAAAACTAAACCGCCCGACCTTGTATCCCCTGAGCTTCGATTCCGGAAGCTGCGTGAACAAATCACGAATGAGGGTGAACACACCGGTATACGTCGAAGGATTGGACCGGGGAGTCCGACCGATGGGAGACTGGTCAATATCGATAACTTTGTCGACGTGCTCGAGTCCTTTGATAGACTTGAACGCCAAAGGGATCATCCGCGTCTTGTAGAACTTGTTCGAGAGAATCGGGAAGAGCGTTTCGTTGATAAGCGTTGATTTTCCGGAGCCGCTGACGCCGGTCACGCAAACGAATGTTCCCAGGGGGATGCTTGCCGTAAGGTCCTTTAAATTGTTCCCCGAGGCACCCGTGAGGCTAAGCCATTTCCCCTGACCGGTCCGACGCTTCGCTGGCACCTCAATCGTCCGCTTCCCGTTGAGATACAGCGCTGTGAGCGATTGTCCGTCGAGTCCATTTCCCGCCTTCTTCAGCTTCTCGTTCTTGAGCTTGAGCGAACTCGGCGGTCCGCTCGTGACGACATAGCCACCGTGTTCTCCTGCTCCCGGGCCTAGGTCGATCACATAGTCGGCGCTCTCGATCGTCTCCTTGTCATGCTCCACAACGATGATCGTATTACCGAGATCGCGGAGCGATTTCAGAGAATTGATGAGCTTGATATTATCGCGCTGATGCAGACCGATGCTCGGCTCGTCCAGAATGTAGAGCACACCAACCAGCTGCGTCCCAATCTGTGTCGCCAGCCTGATTCGCTGGCCTTCCCCGCCCGACAATGTCCGCGCCGTACGATTGAGCGTGAGGTATTCCAGACCGACATTGAGCAGAAAATCGAGCCGCTGAATGATCTCCTTGAGGATTGGCCGTGCGATTTCAGTCTGACGCGGAGAGAGCGACACGGCACCAAAGAATTCCCGCGCGGCACGAATCGATAGCGAAACAACGTCCTGCATGTTCGACTTCTTGCCCGTGGCAGCATCCTCGAGCTTGATGGAAAGGCTTTCTTTGCGGAGGCGCCCTCCGTTGCAGGATTCACATTTTTTCGTCGTCATGAACGACTCGACCCACTCTCGGATGTTGTTCGAGTTTGAGTCCTGATAGAACCGCTTCAACATATCCATCACACCGCCATAGCGATGCCGATATGTTACCTTCCTGCCTCCATTCTGATTGTACTCGATCTCGAATTTCTCGTCCCCTGCTCCATGAAGTAAGACCTCCCGGGCCTTGGAAGAAAAATTGCCCAGAGGAGTATCGAAGTCGAACCCATAGCGTTTGGAGACCGCCCGAACCTGGCTGAACATCCACGTCGGCCGTGGCTTTCCTAACGCGGCAAGTCCTCCTTGATTGATGCTCAGGGATTCGTCGGGAATAATCAATTGAAGGTCAAACGCCTTTTTCTCACCCAACCCCTCGCATTCCTGGCAGGAGCCGGACGGAGTGTTGAAAGAGAAGGATCCCGGTGAGGGCTCTTCGTAGCTGATCCCACAATCGTGACACGCGTAGTGACTACTGAAGAGGTGGTCGTTCTCGCCGTCGAAGACGATCAGTGCCCCGCTACCGTAGCGGAGCGCGACTTCAACTGACTCAGCAATCCGGGAACGGGCATCCTTCTTGACAGCCAGCCTGTCGACAACGATCTCGATATTGTGAATCTTGTATCGATCGGCCTTCATTCCGTCTGTAATCTCTCGGAGAGTCCCATCAATCCGGACTCTGACGAATCCATCTTTCAGGATTTGCTCGAACAATTCCCGATAGTGACCTTTGCGGCCTTTTACAACGGGGGCGAGGATTTGAATTTTCGAGCCGGCCGGAAATTGCTGGATGGAGTCGATGATCTGATCGACGGTCTGGCGCTGAACTTTGCGACCGCAGTTGTAGCAGAACTGTGTCCCCGCTCTCGCAAAGAGCAGGCGGAGGAAATCATAGATTTCCGTGACCGTACCGACGGTCGATCGCGGATTGGAACTGACCGTCTTTTGCTCGATTGAAATGGACGGGCTGAGTCCCTCGATGTAATCGACATCGGGCCTCTCCATGAGCCCGAGAAACTGTCGTGCATAGGCCGAGAGGCTCTCCACGTACCGTCGTTGACCTTCCGCGTAAATCGTATCGAATGCCAGGCTGGATTTCCCCGACCCGGAGAGTCCGGTGATGACGATCATCTGGTCGCGCGGCATCTCCACATCGATGTTCTTCAGATTGTGGACGCGCGCGCCTTTAACGATAAGTTTCTCTTCTGCCATTCGCTCCGATGCCTCACACACCAAGCGCGTTCAGCGCTAGTGGATCCGTTTTCTCTTGTTCAGGTATTCAAACAGGGCCCGATCGAACGGGGTCGCCGTGTCGAGCAACACATAATCTATGGCGTTCTCTCTGCACTCCCGTTTATAGAAGTCCAGGAACTCATGCATCGATTCACGATATGCCGTCTGGATGTGCCACGGCTGAGTAAGCAGCTCCTCTTTCGTTTCCATATCGCGGAACACTGCCTCTGTGCCGAACGCAAACGACCGCTCCAGCGGGTCAAGAACCTGCATAACAATGACTTCATTCCCTCGATGCCTGAAGTGCTTGAGGGCCGTCATCACCTGCGCAGGATCATCAAGGAGGTCGCTCAGGACAACAATCAGTCCCCTCCTCTTGATTCGCTCTGCCACTTCGTGGAGCGATTGTGCTGTTCCCGTTTTATTTCCGGGCCGGAGCATCTCCAACTCCCGCAAAATCTGTTGCAGATAGAGCTTGGTCGCCCTGGGAGGCAGCGAAGTGCGGACCTGCTGGTCATAGACGGTGAGACCCACCGCATCACGTTGTTCAACCATCAAGTAACCGAGCGCGGCAGCGAGATATGATGCATACTCAATCTTCTTCAGTTGTCCGGCTGAAGCATAGTCCATCGACTTGCTGGCGTCCAGGATCAGGTACGTCTTGAGATTCGTCTCTTCCTCAAACTCCTTGATGTAGTATCGATCGGTCTTCCCATACGCCTTCCAATCGATGTGTCGGATCTCATCCCCGGGCATGTACGGACGATGCTCCGTGAACTCCACGCTGAAACCATGATATGGACTTTTGTGCAGACCGGTGATGAAGCCCTCGACAACCAGTCTCGCGCGCAATTCCATGTTCGCCAGCTGAGCGACGACCTTTGGTTGAAGATATTTCAACGCTTCCTGCATCAGTTGCTCACTTTGTTGTCGTCGGCTGGTTCTTGAGATCCGCAAGCTCCGCCTTCGCTGAAGACGCCGGAAGCGAGTTCGGATATCGCTGGAGAAAAAGTTCGTATGCCGCAATTGCTGAGTCGGGCTTGTGCAGATGCTCGATGAAGATGCGAGCTCGCTGATATGACGCTCCCTGAGCAGTGGGGTGTTCAGGAAAATCCATGGCGAGTTTGGTGTACACAGATTCAGCCTTCACATATTCCTTTTTGCCGTTCAGGTAGATTGCACCTATCGCAAACAGAGCTTCGGGAACTTTGTCACTTTTCGGATACTTCTGGATCAACATCTGGAAGTCACTCACTGCATCGTCAAGCTCATCATTCCTCTGATGCAATGTGGCCGATTTGAGGAGTTCTCCGTCTGTCGGTTCCTTAGAGCACCCGGGCCCCAAGATGAAGCCCAGAGTGACAAACAAACAGAATCCCACAGACACGCTTTTCATACCTTCCTCAGAATTATCGACGTCTTTAGAATAAGTTCGATGATCTGCATGCTGACATACGAACGGAGGAGAATCGTTCAGGCTTGGTGGCCATGCTTCTTCATAACAGCAATGAAGAAGCCATCGGTTCCGTCACGAACGGGTGAAAACTTGATGTATTTGCCGACATTGTACGGTGCAAAGTCAAATTTCGCCCTGTCGAGCGGAGGATCGTCAATGGCAAAATCCGCATGTGCGCTCAGGAATTTCTCCACGACCGTCTCGTTCTCTTCGCAGAAGAGTGTGCACGTCGCATAGGCAATTCTCCCTCCGGCCTTGACGAAGGGAACGCACTCCTCAAGAATATGCAGCTGCTTCTCCGAAACCTCACGGACAGTTTCCTCGGTCACCATCCATTTCATTCCAGGATTCCTGCGCAATGTCCCAATTCCGCTGCACGGCGCATCAATCAATACGATATCGAAATATTCCGTGTACTTGTCTGCTAGGTCCGTGACATCTTGCACCAGTCGAATCCTGACATTGGAAACACCTGCTCGCTGAGCCCTCTTCCGCAATTGATCAAGTCTAAAGCTATGGACATCGGCGGCAACAATTTCTCCCCGATTCTTCATGATTGCTGCGAGTTCCAGCGTCTTTCCGCCTGCTCCGGCACAGGCATCAAGCACTTTTGCCGTTGGCTTTGGATCGAGGAGGAACGGGAGCAGTTGGCTTCCTTCGTCCTGCACTTCAAAAAGACCGTCACGAAAAGCCGGGATCTGAAAAATATTGATCCTCTTCGGGACAACAAGTCCAAAGGGAGAAAGCCTGGTGCGCTCCGTTACGACACCTTCCTGCTTCAAGGTTTCCTGGCAGCCTTCTACGCTTGACTTCAATGAATTCACGCGCAGAGTCAGAGGCGCTTGGCCGTTGAGGCTCTCACACAGCAGCACGGTCTCTTTTTCCCCGTACTGATCGAGAAACCGTCGGACCATCCAATCAGGATAGGAATACTCCTCTCCTATCCTCTCTACAAGATCTGTTGTCTGTGCAGCATGCGGAGTCGAGAGCGACTGAAGCAGCGAACCGAGGAGAGGTTTCAGTTTCCCAGACTTCATTGCAGGTTGCAGATCCACGACTTCGATCGGGGTGCGCTGCTCTACAGCAAGCAAATACGTGACAATGAGGAGAAGGAACCCATCTTCGGGGATCATGTCCTCGGCATTGGCGCCCAATGCATGCATCAAGAGCGACTCGCATTTGCGGAGATGCCTCAAGGTGCCATAGGTGGATTCAGCGATGAACCGTCGATCGTGAGATCCGAGATACTTGTGCGATCGAAAGAAGATGTCGATGACACCATCCGCCGGTTTCTCGGACGAACGGACCAACTGCAACAATTCGCTCGCATGTCCAATCAATGAGGAGAGCTTCATGCTTCAAAGATACAGAGAAATTGGTCTGCACACAAAAAGGAAATCCCCTTCCTAAACAATCCGGAAGGGGATCTGGTCAAGATAAGGTGAGGATTACCCCACTATGGTAGATTTGACTTTCGTGATGAATTCTACATGGCCGCGATCATCGACATTCACTGTCACATGATCGCCGTCAACCACATCGCCGGCGAGAATCTTCTCTGAAAGACGATTGATGACGTATTTCTGTATTGTGCGTTTCAACGGCCGAGCTCCAAAGGCTGGATCGTAGCCTGCCTTGGCAAGCCATTCACGAAGATCCTCCGAGAACTCAAGCACGATATTCTTCCCTGCCAGAAGTTTCCGGACACCATTCAGCTGAAGTGTGACGATTTGCTGGATTTCAGACATTGTCAGCGGCTTGAAGAGAATGATCTCATCGATCCGGTTGAGAAACTCCGGTCGTATCGACTGTCTGAGCATCTCCAGAAGTCCCACGCGCAACTCTTCCATGAGGTCATCCCGGTTGGTCTCGTTCAGTGACTGGACTTTGTCCTGGATGAGATGCGATCCCAGGTTCGAGGTCATGATGACAATAGTGTTCTTGAAATTCACAGTCCGGCCCTTGCTATCGGTGAGCCTTCCTTCATCAAGAAGCTGCAGCAGGACGTTAAACACGTCCGGATGTGCTTTCTCAATTTCGTCGAGCAGAACGACAGAATAGGGTTTTCGCCGCACTGCTTCTGTCAGTTGCCCGCCTTCTTCGTATCCAACATATCCAGGGGGAGCACCAATGAGCCTCGAAACCGAGAATTTCTCCATGTACTCGCTCATGTCTATGCGAACCATGGCTGTTTCGTCATTGAAGAGAAACTCAGCCAGAGCCCTGGCGAGCTCCGTCTTACCGACACCGGTACTGCCAATGAATATGAACGATCCAATCGGACGTTTTTCATCCTGCAGTCCAGCGCGGCTTCTGCGAATTGCATCCGCCACTGCCCGCACTGCATCTTCCTGGTCCACCAACCGTTCATGGATTCGGTCCTCAAGATGCAGAAGTTTGGTCCGGTCGCTCTCGAGCATTCGCTGCACGGGAATGCCTGTCCATTTCCCCACGATCTCAGCGATATCCTCAGCGTCAACTTCCTCTTTGAGCATCTTCTTGTCCTTTTGGACATCATTGAGGCCGGCGGAGGCCTCCTTGAGCTTCTTTTCGAGTCCGGCAATCACTCCGTATCGCAATTCCGCAACCCGGGCAAGATCTCCCTGACGCTCCTTCTGCTCCGCCTCAAGCTTCGCCTGCTCCATCTCCCCTTTCATGGTTCGGATGGACTGTATCAAGTTCTTCTCGAGCTGCCAGTGGGCGCGCAACTCTGACCTCTGCTGGTTCAGATCCGCGAGCTCCTGGTTGATCGTTGCCAGACGCGCTTTTGATTCATCATCACGTTCACGTTTGATTGCTTCGCGCTCGATCTCAAGCTGTTTGATGCGTCGTTCGACCGAGTCGAGTTCCTCAGGCATCGAATCGATTTCGATCCGAAGCTTAGACGCAGCCTCGTCCACCAGATCGATTGCCTTGTCAGGAAGAAACCGGTCTGTGATATATCGATGGCTCAGTTGTGCGGCTGCAACGATGGCGCCGTCCGTAATGCGAACGCCATGGTGCACTTCGTAGCGCTCTTTCAATCCTCTGAGGATGGAGATGGTATCCTCAACAGTCGGTTCGTCAACCAGAACCGGCTGGAATCTCCGCTCCAGCGCCGGATCTTTTTCCACATACTTGCGATATTCATCGATGGTTGTGGCCCCGATAGCCCGCAGATCTCCGCGTGCAAGAGCCGGCTTGAGCATATTCGCGGCGTCCACCGATCCCTGGGCTGCTCCGGCCCCAACAAGTGTGTGCATCTCATCGATAAAGAGAATAATCTCTCCGTTAGACTCTGTGACTTCCTTGAGGACGGCTTTGAGCCTTTCCTCAAACTGGCCTCGGAAGCTCGTGCCGGCCACAAGCGAGCCCATATCGAGAGCAACGATGCGTTTTGTCTTAAGACTCTCTGGCACATCGCCCTGGACGATCCGCTGAGCAATTCCCTCGGCGATTGCGGTCTTTCCCACTCCCGGATCACCGATAAGCACAGGATTGTTCTTTGTTCTCCGAGAGAGGACCTGCAGCACACGACGAATTTCATCTTCGCGGCCTATGACGGGGTCGAGCTTCCCTTTGCGCGCGAGTTCGTTCAGGTCACGCCCGAATCGCTCAAGCGACTGGTATTTTTCTTCAGGGTTCTGATCTGTGACGCGTTGTGACCCACGGACTTCTTTGAGAGCCTTATAGATTCCATCCTTGGTAATTCCCTGGTCAAGAAGAAGACGTGTGGCTCCGAGCGCTTTTGCGCGAGATCCCGCCTCGAGAAGTCCCAGCAACAGATGCTCGGTACTCAAGTACTCGTCCTTCAGTTGAGCAGCCTCTTTTTGAGCAGCTTCAAACACTTGCGTTAAAGCCGTCGAAACCTGCTGGTTACTCGCCCCTGCACCCTGAACCTTCGGAAGTTTTTCGATCGCTTCATTGATCTTGATCTTCAGATAATTGACGTTCGCTCCCACTTTCTGAAGGAGCGGCGTCACAATCCCTTCGCTGTCCTGTATCAATGCCGCCAGAAGATGTTCCGGTTCCACGGACTGATTGTTGTAACTCGAAGCAATCTCCAGTGCATTTTGAGTAGCCTCTTGGGCTTTAATGGTGAATTTGTTGAAGTTCATATCGTGGCGTCCTTAGACCAGAAAGGCGAGGGTGTTCCCTCGCCTTTCCAGATATTGTCTTCTTATCGGAGGTTCAGGTTATTTGTCGTCGACAACTTCGTAATCGGCATCTTCGACTTTCTTCCCTTTGTCTCCACCCGGTTGCTGTTGTTGCTGCTGCTGCTGTTGCTGATCGGGACCCGGTTGTCCGGGTCCAGGGCCTCCTGCTTGCTGACCCTTGGCAGCTTCGTACATCTTTGTTGAGGCTTCGTTCCAGGCGTTGTTCAGCACTTCCATCTTTGCCTTGATATCGCTGTGATTACCTCCCTTTACGGCCTCTTCAAGCGCACTCATCGCAGCTTCGACCTTTGCGCTGGTCTCGGCAGGCATCTTGTCTCCGAGATCCTTGAGCTGCTTCCGGGTCTGGAAGACGAGGTTGTCTGCTTGATTTTTGATCTCAATCTCTTCTTTCCGCTTCTTGTCTTCGGACGCATGAGATTGAGCATCGGATTTCATCTTGTCAATCTCCTCTTTGTTCAGACCACTTGAGGAGGTAATACGAATGCTCTGTTCCTTGTTGGTGGCTTTGTCCTTTGCCGCCACATGAAGAATGCCATTTGCATCGATGTCAAATGTCACCTCGACCTGGGGCACGCCGCGGGGTGCAGGCGGAATCCCGTCGAGATGGAACCGACCCAAAGTCCGATTGTCTACCGCCAATGGGCGTTCACCCTGCAACACATGGATCTCCACGGACGGCTGACTGTCAGATGCCGTTGAAAAGATTTCGCTCTTCTTCGTCGGAATAGTTGTATTCGCCTGAATCATGGGTGTCAGAACCCCACCGAGCGTTTCGATGCCTAGAGTCAGTGGAGTGACGTCGAGCAACAGCACGTCGGTTACATCACCGGAAAGCACGCCCCCCTGGATTGCGGCACCAATGGCCACGACTTCATCCGGATTCACTCCCTTGTGTCCCTCTTTGCCGAAGACGTCCTTCACAAGCTGTTGAACACGAGGCACGCGGGTCATGCCACCTACCATAATAACTTCATCAATCTGGGTTGGATTCAGTCCTGCATCCTTCAAGGCTTTCTCGACGGGCGGAAGACACCGTTTGATGAGATCCTCCACGAGTTGTTCAAACTTCGCACGAGTCAGAGTCATGTTCAAGTGCTTCGGGCCATCTGCGGTGGCGGTAATAAAGGGCAGGTTGATCTCGGTCTGCAGAAGCTGCGAGAGTTCCATCTTCGCCTTCTCAGCGGCTTCACGCAACCGTTGCAATGCCATTGGATCCTTCCGCAGGTCAATGCTTTCCTGCTTCTTGAATTCGTCCGCTATGTAGTCCAACACACGCATATCGAAGTTGTCACCTCCAAGATGAGTGTCGCCATTGGTAGATTTCACTTCGAACACACCATCCCCGAGTTCGAGAATGGAGATATCGAATGTGCCACCACCAAGGTCAAACACTGCGACTTTCGAGTCCTTTGTCTTCTTATCAAGACCATAAGCGAGTGCAGCTGCAGTCGGCTCGTTGATAATGCGGCGAACCGTCAGACCGGCAATTTCCCCTGCCTCTTTCGTGGCCTGACGCTGGGCATCGTTGAAGTATGCCGGAACCGTGATGACAGCTTCTGTGATCTTCGTCCCGAGGTAGTCTTCAGCCGTCTGTTTCATTTTTTGTAAAATCATCGCTGAGATTTCCGGCGGAGAATAGACCCGGTCGCCAAGCTGCACGCGAGCCGTATTGTTGTCCCCCTGAACCACCTTGTAGGGCACGAGCTTCATTTCCTCATTGACTTCGTTGAAAAACCGGCCCATGAAGCGTTTGATGGAATAAACGGTATTCTGCGAGTTCGTCACTCCCTGACGTTTAGCAGCAGCGCCGACGAGCCGTTCTCCGGATTTCGGAAATCCAACCACGGAAGGAGTTGTACGCGCGCCCTCTGCATTAGCGATGACAACGGGGTCGTTCCCTTCCATCACGGCAACCACAGAGTTGGTTGTGCCGAGATCAATTCCGATGATCTTGTTTGAATTCGTTGACATAGTAATCGACTCCTTTGTATTGAGTACGGCGATCGTGCCGCTGCGATGAATGAACTATTTCCTGACTTACTTTCAATAGGAAGGGCCGAGTCCACCCCACCAGTGGACCCGACCAATTCTTGCATCCTCGGTGAAACAGAGAAAGGAAGACCTTACACCTTACTTCACCTTCACTTCGATTGGTTTCGGCTTTGCTTCTTCCATTTTGGGCAATGTGACCGAGAGAATTCCGTCCTCCAGCTCTGCAGTGATATTGTTAGCATCGACTTCGACGTCAATCTTGATCGAACGGCTGAAATCCCGAATCCGCATTTCGTTCAACAGAATCTGTGCATCCTTCGGTGGCTCGTACGGTTTTCGTTGAGCATCGACTGTCAGAATGCCGTTTTCAAAAGTAACCTTTACCTGGTCTTTCTTGACACCGGGAAGTTCGGCAGTCACGACAAGCTCATTTTCACGCTCAGCGACGTTGACAGCCGGAGACTGTGTGGCCCCCATGATGGTGTCCGTGGTAAATAGACTTTCTAGAATATGATTTGGAACTCTTGGGTACTGAAGACGCACGAACATATTTCGTTCCTCTCTTACTTAGTTGATGAAGGATTGTTGTGGATGTGTTCTACTTTGCAATCCGTGTGCCAGTCAATCCGCTTCAGGGAATCTTCGTAATTCCTCCAGAACTGCGGACTCGCCAGAGCATACACATTTGGGTCGACGTTGGTCAGGACAAAATGACAGACTTCTTACTCAATATCTGGCAGATCATTTGTCAATTCTGTCAGCTTGTCTGCTATATTTTCAGGTATCGACAAATATTCAATCGAATTGATTATGAGACGTGTTTTGAGTATTCTTTTGATTGCTTCAACCGAAAACATCAACCACGAACCTTGAGGTGACCAATGCGTCGTCTTTTCGCCCTTCTTCTGATTCCTCTTGCTCTGTCGCTTGCGCAAAATCCCAAGATCCCAAAAGAGGCTCTTGTTGGATACAGAGCAATTTCAGCGAGCGATTTGAGTGCCCGGCTCAGTTTTATTGCATCACCGGAACTCGAGGGTAGAGAGACGACATTTCGCGGTCAAAAAGTGGCGGCTCGGTACATCGCTTCGGAATTTCAGCGACTTGGACTCAAGCCCATCGGAGACAGCGGCTCATATTTCCAGCATTTCAAGGTTGAAGCAACGAAAATGAGCGACAAATCGAGTATCACGCTGACCACGAAGCAAGGCTCAACGCCATTCCTCCTTCGAAAGGATTTCATTGCTCTCTCCGCCCCCGAGAACCCGGTGAGTGCTCCAGCGATCTTCATCGGCTACATGGACACGAAAGTCGATTCGAACCTGACCAAGGGGAAGATCGTTGTTGCCCTTCCCGGACGGAAAGCCGATGCGAAAGACGCAAGCGTCACACCGAGAACACGACTTGGACTCGTTCGTTCATTCGCGGGAAGCATCGCCACACTCGTTGTGGCTGACGATACCGGCGCAGCCTCGATTGACGGCTTGCTCGTACGGTACGGCACGATACTCGATCATGGATCGATGAGGGTACTTGGAGTTGAACAACGCCCTGGTCGCGGTGGCTTCGGATTTCCAACGCTCGTAAGTCCGCGGCTGGCAAACGATCTCCTCAAGGAATCCGGAAAGTCCCTGACCCAGCTCCGCCAAGCCGCAGCACAAGACAGCGCATTCTCTCCGGTCATTCTGAATCAGACGACAGTCTCGATCGACATCACCAACGCTAAGGAGATCAAGACCACGGAGAACGTGCTGGGACTTCTTGAAGGCTCAGATCCAAAACTCAAAGATGAGATCGTAGTGTTTACAGCGCATTTCGATCACCTGGGCATCACCGGGGATGGAATTGTCTATCCCGGTGCGGACGATGATGGATCCGGCACAGTCACCATCCTGGAATTGGCTCAGGCGTTCACCACGAATCCTGTGAAGCCAAAGCGAAGCCTGTTGTTCATGACGGTTGTGGGAGAGGAAAAAGGATTGTGGGGATCCGATTGGTACGTGAGGCATCCTGTGATCCCGCTGGAAAAGACCGTCGCTGATCTCAACACAGACATGATTGGTCGTGTTGACAAGAAGTACGAAGATCTCAAGAACCCAAACTATGTCTATGTGATCGGATCGGACAAAATTAGCACTCAGCTGGATAGTATCCTGAAGCTCTCCAACAAGCAGTCGGAAAATCTGATTCTTGATTACACCTACAATGATGACAAGGATCCCGAGCAGTTCTATCGGAGAAGCGACCACTACAACTTCGCTAAGAACGGGGTGCCGATTGTGTTCTTCTTCACCGGTGTGCATGCAGACTATCACAAACCAACCGACACAGTCGACAAGATCCTGTTCCCGAGGATGGAAAGAATTGTTCACTTGATCTACACTACAGGATGGCAGGTCGCTAACGCCAAAATGGGGCTGGCGAAAAACGTTGGATCGTCCATGTTCTCGAAGTAGGAGAGATGTACTCAAAAGAAGAACTCTCACAAGGGCTTGACACCGCTATCGTCGGAAAGAAGTTCTTTGTTTTTGATACGATCGATTCCACGAACGCGTGCGCCCGAACACTGGGAGATGCAGGTACCACCGAAGGAGCCGTGGTGGTCGCCGATTTTCAAACAAGCGGCCGAGGCAGACTCGGGAGAGCGTGGATCGCTGAACCGGGCGAAAACCTCCTTTTTTCGGTCCTGCTGCGACCTCGTATCTCTATCGCTAGTGCGGGGTTACTGACGCTCTTCGCCTCTGTCGGCGTCGCCCGCGCGATTGAACGACGCATCGGAGAGCCAGTGGAATGCAAATGGCCGAACGATCTTCTCCTGCACGGAAAGAAGATCTGCGGCATACTGCTCGAGAATCTCTTCCAGCAATCACAAGTCGCCTATGCAGTGATTGGGGCAGGGATCAACGTAAATCAGCGGACGTTCCCCGATGAGATTTCTCTCCGAGGGACATCGCTGGCAATCGAGACAGGAAAATCATTCGACCGCAAAGAGCTGCTCCAGACCGTTCTCTCCGAACTGGATGTTCTCTACCCGCCGGTTCAACAGGGGAATTTCAATGCGATCGTCCCGGAGTGGATCAAGCGCTGCACAATGTTCGGGAAACCAGTGACGGTGCAGCAGCAGAACCACACGATGTCGGGCATCGCCCGCACGCTGAATCATGACGCGGGACTCGTCATAGAAACGGGCACAGGTCTTCAAACCGTTTACGCTGGTGACGTTTCCGTGGTTTCCTGAGCAGCGTTGTCGAACTTCTGAAAAGGGAATGCAATGCTTCTTGCCATCGATATTGGAAATACGCATACTGTTTTCGGCATCTACCGCAACGCGAAGCTGGTAGCCGATTGGCGCGCCACGAGCATGCTTCAGCGCACAGAGGATGAAGTCGGCACTCAAGTGAGACTCTTTCTCAATGAGGCCAAGATCCCGCTCAAGAAGATCGATGGGGTCGGCATATCATCCGTTGTGCCGAATCTCACGGACGTTTTCTCCATTATGGCGAGAAAGTACTTTGGAGTAGAGCCCTTGATCATCTCGTCATCTCTCAACCTCGGCATCAAGATCTTCTACGATGATCCCAATTCGGTCGGCGCCGATAGAATTTGCAACGCAGTTGCCGGATTCGCGGCATTTGGCGGCCCCTTGATCATTATCGATTTCGGCACAGCGACGACGTACGACGTCATTTCGGCCTCCGGTGACTACCTCGGCGGCGTCATTGCTCCGGGAGTCGAGACTTCAGCGGTCGATCTGCATCGGAGAGCGGCAAAGCTCCCCAAAATCGAACTGCACTTTCCAAATACGATCGTTGGAAGGGATACTGTCTCGGCAATGCAGGCTGGAATCCTGTTCGGTGCGATCGATGCCATGGAAGGAATGGTAGGAAGAATACAGAATGAACTTCAAAGAAGCGGCGAAAGGGAAGCGGAAGTCATTGCGACGGGCGGATTCTCGCAACTTATGGCAAGCCGATCAAAAACTATCGCCCACTCGGTCCCTTCACTTGTTCTAGACGGGGTGAGATTGATTTACGAAAAGACCCACCAAAGGTCAACTCGCCGAAAGGGTTAAGCCGGGGTAGCAAATCTCAGAGTTCGCTGTTCGCCCGTTCCTCGAACTCTTTCCCAATGCGTTCAATTTCCTTCGATTCCGGATAACGGGCGTAAAGAAGTTTGTAGAGCGCAAGCAGACCTCGCACTCCTGCCTCAATCCTCAACACTTCCTTCTGCATATTCAGAAACAATTGTCTCAATCGGCTCTGGTCGCCCGGCGGAAGGGCACCAAACAGCTGATCCCTCTCTACTTCCAAGTCTACGGCGATGTTTGCAAAGGCTGAATTCAGCGCCGGTGTAATCGCGTTGATGACATCATTGACCTTGTCGGTCGCCTCTTTGTTCAGCGTGATCTCTCGTGTCCGCTCTTCCTCCATAACGCTCGTCACGTGGAATTGATGCCGTTCGTGGGTCGCACGAATGAGATTCGCAAGATGCTGAATGTCGGTCTCTTCTTTGCGGCAATAGTCGTATGCTCCTAACTTCATTGACTCGACGGCAATCGTCTCCGAGCCAGCCGCCGTCAACATCAATGCCGGCGTTTCGATCCCGGACCTATTCATCCAGCGCAAGACATCCAATCCGGTAACCCCGGGCATCCTGTAATCCAGCACCACTACATCGAAACCATCCTTTTCCGACAACAGCAGGTCGATTCCCTCCTGGCCGCTCGATGCCACAACCACCTCCATGCCATATTCCTCCCTCAAGCCAAGCGCAACAACCTTGACGTAGGACGGTTCATCGTCGACCAATAATATTCGCAATCGAATCGGTTGGGCCACAATACACCTCGCCCGAGATAGTAAGCAACTTGTCGCAGAAACGCAACAGCCTCCCAACGTTCGAGCGCTGGAAGGCTGTCAGTAAACCATTTAGCTAAGTATTGGGAATCTGCTTAATGAACCCCGAGCATCCTGGCGGACGCATTCGCAAAATCAACAATTGGCGAATAGTACAATCCGAAGAGGAGCGTGGGGACGACAAGAAGCAGAAGCAGCACGATCTCGGGAACACTGAACTTCAAAGGTCCAGAGTTCTCGTCGGGGTCACGCAAGAACATGTTGCGAACAACGCGCACGTAGTAGTAAAGGGAAATGACGCTGTTGATAGCACCCACGACGGCGAGCCATATCCATTTGGCATCGAGCAAGGAGGCAAAGATGAAGAGCTTTCCAATAAATCCAGCCGTGGGGGGCAAACCTGCGAGGGAGATGAAGAAAATGACCATCGATACGCCGATGAACGGCGACCGAAATCCAAGGCCTTTGTAGGAATCAATATCTTCGCTGCCGGTCTTGTTGGAGACCAACATCACAACGTAGAAAGCGCCGAGATTCATAAACATGTAGACAACGAAGTAGATCAGCACCGCTGCAATACCCTTGTCGCTCAAGATGGCAAGCCCCATCAACATGTAACCGGCGTGCGCGATGCTGGAGTATGCAAGAAGTCGCTTCAAGTTGTTCTGCCACACAGCGACCAGATTACCGAGGGTCATGGTGAGCACAGAGAGAATTGCGATAATCTTGTTCCACTCAAAGCCTTGAAGGGTTATCCAGATGCCAGCCGGGAGCCCGACCGCGCTTGAGTCGATAAACGCAATCTTGAAGAACCTGATCAGCATTGCAAAACCCGCTGCCTTTGACGCGACAGAGAGAAACGCCGTGATGGTAATGGGGGCCCCTTCATAGACGTCCGGCGTCCAGAAGTGGAATGGTACGGCCGAGATCTTGTAACCAAGCCCGGCGATGATCAGAAGCGACGCTACGAGGAGCGCAATCGGGTTGACGGGTGAAGTCACAAGCGCCCGATTAATGGCATAGATATCCATCGCCCCACCGGTCAATCCAAAGAGGATCGAAATTCCATACAGCATGAGCCCTGTGGAGAGGGCACCGTAGATGATGTACTTCAAAGAAGCCTCTGAGGAGTCGGAGGCTTCTTTGGTATAACCTGCAAGCACGTAAGAACTCAATCCCGTCAGCTCGATCGACAGCACCATCATCAGCAGGTTTGTCGCACCTACCATGAGATACATTCCGAGCGTCATCGCCACCAGAAGCGAAGAGTATTCTACGAGCCGCTTCATCGTCGAAAGAACTTCAGCGGAGTAGAGCGAAAAAAGGAAGATGAAAATTGCGGACGAGCCGACGATCAACTTGAAAAAGGTGGCAAACGGATCGACGGCAATCATCCCCGAAAAGACAGACTCCGTGATTCCCATTTCCCGTATCGTTAACGCTATCGAAACGACCACACCGAGCAACGCAACCCACATAGACAGTCGGGGTCGCGATCGGAAGATGACGCCCACCAGGAGGGCGAGGCAGAAGGTAATCGCCAGCGTTATCTCGGGAAGAAACTTCGCAAGGCTCAGTAAGGCTTGATCAACCATGATAATGTTCTAGTAGTCGTTCAATCAAAGACAGCACGATGCGGCTGCCAGAGTAATGAATCATCGTTACAGTACTGCCCCCGCGCGAACCACCTCAACAAGGTGATTTAAGGACGATGTCATCAGGTCGAGAAGCAATGACGGACAGATTCCGAGCACGAGGACTATGACGGCCAACGGAACTAGTGTAAACAGCTCACGCCCATTAATGTCAGGGAGAGAGGCCCATTTCTCATTCGGCTGACCGAGGAAGACCCTTTGCAGGGTCCAGAGCATGTACGCTGCGGTAAGGACGATACCAAGTGTCGCCACGATGGTGAGGACGCGGTGTGTCTGAAATGCCCCGAGGAACGAGAACGCTTCCGAGAGAAATCCACTTAACCCCGGCAACCCAAGAGCGGCGAAAAACGCCACCGTCATGATTCCCGTATACTTCGGCATGGTAATCGCCAGGCCACCAAATGCATCGATGTCACGCGTGTGAGCACGATCGTAAATGACGCCGACAATCAGGAAGAGCATTGCGGTGATCGTCCCGTGATTGAACATCTGGAAAACAGCTCCTATCATTCCCTGAGTGTTTAATGCCGCCATACCCAGGAGAACGATGCCCATGTGACTGATACTGGAATACGCGATGAGCTTTTTGAAATCCTGTTGCGCCATCGCGCAAAGCGCGCCGTAGATAATATTGATGACAGCGACGAGAGCGAGGGCCCAGGAATAATAGTTTGCAAGTTCCGGGAACATAGGATAACTGATCCTGAGCAGACCGTACGTCCCCATCTTTAACAGAACGCCCGCCAGAATGACGCTGATCGCAGTCGGAGCTTCGACGTGCGCATCAGGCAACCATGTGTGGAACGGGAAGATCGGCACTTTAATCGCGAAACCAATGAAGAGCGCGATGTACGCCAGATGTCGCCAATACGTACCGACTCCGGCCAGGAGCGTACCGGGTTGAAAATTGGCGGGATTCATCATCGCCAGCATGTTGAAGGTGTACATCCTCTCCCCTGTTGCGCCATCGGGAACCGTGACGCTGAAGTAAAGGGCGATCATTGCAAGAAGAATCAAGACGCTGCCGAGCAACGTATACAGGAAGAACTTGATGGCCGCATATTCACGGCGTGGTCCGCCCCAGATTCCAATGAGGAAGTACATCGGTAACAACATCACTTCCCAGAAGACATAGAAAAGGAAGAAATCGAGCGAGACAAAGACGCCCATCATGCCTGTGTCAAGCAAGAGGAGCATTGCCATGTAGCCTTTCAGCGCCTTCGGAATCTTCCATGAAGCGAACACGGCAATGAAACTTATCAGTGCGGTGAGGATGACCATGGGCACGCTGAGACCATCGATGCCGAGGAAATAGTCGACGTGGATCCGGCCAAACCAGGGAACGCCTCGGATGTCAATCCAGGACATCTTCTCAACGAACTGCATCCCCTCCTGCGTGTTGATGCCCAGAGAGCCCTTGTTGAAGTGGAAATAGATCATGACGGCGAGGACGAGCTGCAGAAAGGTCGCAGCGACAGCGGTCCACTTCATTGCCTTCTGATTCTCCTTGGGTATGAAGAGGATCAGAATCATGCCGATGATCGGGAGGAATGTTATCCAGCTCAGAACACCGATGCCCACGAATTCCATTTGTAATCTACTCCTTCATGAAGTCAAGTCGAAAAAACCATATCCATATGCGGACCAAAGCCGCGCACTACCGGAACCAGAGAAAGAGAATCATCACTCCCAGGATGGCGAAGGCCAGATACGTCTGCACCTTTCCGGTTTGAAGCCTGCGTGTGAGCAATCCCAGGAACCCGGCGAGGTATGCCGTTGCGTTGACGAGCCCGTCGACGATGCTGTTATCAAATCCGCCGACGCCCACATAGAACAGGAAAAACGTGAAGCCGGCAACAGCGATCCCCAGAACCACATAACCTACGATAGCGCCCAGAGTCGCTTCTGCGGGCATCAGTCCGAATCCAACAACCCATCCAACATAGAGAGAAACTCCTGCAGTAACGATCATGTAGAAGATGGCGCTGATACCGGTTTCAACCCAATTGCGCTTTGTACCCAGGGTGAGCCCCTTCGTCCAACTTCCCACTCCGTTCACAACACCATCGACTATCCGATTGTCAAACCACCGTCCAAGTTTCGAAATCCCTATAGTGCCCGCGACCGCTGTCGCGTCGTAGAGCTCATCGAATTTCCACTTATTCAATAGAAACCGATAGAGTGGACCTGTTTTGGCGGCAATAAGATCGGCATCGATCTTCTTCCAATAGTAAGTGAGAAACGCCATGAGAATCCCGAGGCCTGCCATGCTCAGCGAAAGCACCATGGCCAGGACGTGAGTCTGATGAACCGACGCCTCAAATTCTTCTATCCCCGCCGCAGCAACGTTTGCAGGCACAACAGACTCAGGACGGGGCAAGGCGGAATAGACCCATCCGCTGGCCGCGTTAAATGGATTGAGGCTGAAAAATGCGAAGAACGATAGAATGGCGAAGACGATCAACGGAATTGTCATCGTCTTCGGCGACTCGTGAATTGCGTCGTATCGATGAAGGTCTTTGTGATCGCCCAGGAATGTCAGAATGACCACGCGGAACATGTAGAATGCCGTCAACCCGGCGACGAAGAATGCTACGATCGGGATATACCAGCGCCCTGTGAGGTTTGCGTACGCAAGCGTCCCGGCGAGGATTTCATCTTTGCTCAGAAATCCCGACGTGAACGGGACTCCGGAAATTGCCAGCGTAAACATCACGAACGTCCAAAACGTAAGTGGCATCTTGGCCTTCAAGCCGCCCATGTTCCGAATATCTTGTGCATCGGTCTTGTGATCCCCCGAGTGATGAAGCGCATGATGCATTGCGTGAATCACGGAACCGGATCCCAGGAAGAGACCCGCTTTGAACATTGCGTGCGTCGTCAGATGGAAGAAGCCGGCGGTGAACGCTCCGACGCCGAGTCCCATGACCATGTAGCCAAGCTGGCTGATCGTCGAGTACGCAAGCACCTTCTTGATGTCATTTTGCGTGATGGCGATCGTCGCCGCAATGAATGCTGTGATCGCTCCAATGACCGCAATGACCATCAGCGCGTCCGCAGTCATCATCGGGAACGTTCGGGCGATCAGGTAGACACCGGCTGCTACCATGGTTGCAGCGTGGATCAATGCACTGACGGGAGTCGGACCTTCCATGGCATCAGGCAACCAGACGTGCAGCGGAAATTGAGCGGACTTGCCGACAGCACCGCAAAACACCAGAATGCCAGCTGCGGTGAGCCATGTCTCACTTCCGAAGGGGATGACACCCGCTTTCAAAGATTCAAAAATTGTTTCGAAGGTGAACGTGTGGAACGTCGTGTACAGGATCAAGATACCGATGAACATTCCAACATCACCGACTCTGTTGACGATGAATGCCTTCTTTGCAGCGTCACTCGCCGATTTCTTTTCAAACCAGTGTCCGATCAGGAGATATGAACTGAGGCCGACCAATTCCCACGAAACGTACATCATGAAGAAGTTGTTCGTCAGCACGATGCCGAGCATGGAGAAGGTAAAAACGCCGAGGTACGCAAAATACCGTCCGTAGCGGACATCACCGCGCATATAGCCAATCGAGAACAGATGCACGAAGGCACTGACGATATAGACAACCAGCAGCATCGTGGCTGCAAGATTGTCAATCATGATGCCGAGGGTCATGACCATCGGCCCGAAACCGGGGACATTGCCGAAACTCACCCACGTAAAGGTCCCCTGGATCGTTTCGTTTTGGTAAGCCCCTATCTTGACGGCGAAGATGACGCTTGACAGGATCAGGCCGAGGAAAACGATTGCTGTCTCGATCAGGTCACCTTGCCGCGGGAGCCTCTTGTTAAAGAATATGAGGATCACAAACCCGAGCAGGGGGAGGAGATAGACAACAACGGCAAGCTGAAGAATCGTTTCGTGAGACATTGTCTGTTTTTAGCTCTTCTGTTCCCGAAGGTAATTCGTACGCATCAATCTTTGAGCTGATTGATCTCGTCGATGTTCACACTATTGAAATTCTGGAAAATGTTGAGAATGATCGCCAGGGCAATAGCCGCCTCGGCAGCAGCAAGAATGATGACAAAAATCGCGAAGACGTGGCCGTCCAGGGTTCCGGTCGTAAATCGGGAGAACGCGAGGAAGTTGATGTTCGCCGCATTCAACACCAACTCGATGCCCATCAGCACCATGATCGCATTCCGTCTCGTGAGGATCGCGAACACGCCCAGCGAGAACAGGATGCCGCTGATCAGCAGAAAATGCGTCAGACCGGGTGTCTGCAGCCACTGGAAGAAATCAGCAAGGACCATACGTTGGTTACTCCATCACGAAAGCACACGCTTTCGCCTTTTCCGGATCATACAGGATAGTTACGACGCCTTCTTTTCTCGCCGCGCAATCATAGCGGCACCGACCAATGCCACCAGAAGCACCACCGAAGCAATCTCAAATGGAAGCAGATAACTCGTGAGCAGCAGTTCTCCAATTCTGGGTGCGGTCTTCTCGAATCCCGGAAAGGCCGGCATGATCCTCCAATCGGTCGTCCAGAACACACCGACCAACGTACCAGCCAGTGCGGCAACGATCAGCACCGCCGGCAGAGTCTGAATCGTTCCTGTTCTCATGTCCACATTGATGACCCTCGTGGTCAGCATAACGCCAAACAGCACGAGAACGAGAATACCTCCGACGTAGATCATCAACTGAGTGACGGCGATGAAATCAGCCATGAGCAGCACATACAATCCGGCAACTCCGAAAAACGCAAAGAGCAGGGCGAAGGCCGAATAGATGATGTTCTTCGAGAACACCACAATCGATGCCGAGACCAATGTGATGACGGCAAAGAGATAGAACGCTATCGTGTACAAATCCATGGCGATTACGACTTTCCAGGTTGGCCCGGAGTATCCGAAGCCGGAGTGCTTGGTTGTTGTGATGGCGGCGCACCTGCAGGCTTGTCGGCGGGGGGTGCTGCCGGAGGCGCTGCTGCTTTTGCAGCCGCCGCGGCGGCTGCAGCTGCTGCCTTCTTTGCCGCTGCTTCCTCTTCTGCCTTCTTGAGCTTCGCCCTCGCCTGCTCGATGTCTTGTGGCATCATCACGCTGAAATTGTAAATCAGATTCTTTCGGTCGAATTCCGAAAACTCATAGACATCCGTCATCACGATGCACTCTGTCGGACAGGGCGGGACGCACAGTCCGCAGTAACAACATTTCGCGATATCAATGTCAAAGACAGGAACATGAAGACGCTTCTTCTGTCCGGTCGAGGTTGTTCCCAAATCCTGATCCGGGGTCGACTTGATCGTCTCGATGGTGATGCAATCCACCGGACACGCCATGGAACACTGGTCACATCCGATGCAATCATCAATATTGACATAGAGACGATTGCGTGCCCGTTCGGGCATCTTGAGCTTGACATCGGGGTACTGCGTCGTCACGCTCTTGACAAACAGGTGGCTCATCGTAATCCTCATTCCAATAGCAATCGATGAGAGCGCCAGCCAGATATTGTTGAAGTATATTCTTACAGCAGTCATATCAATTCTACCGTGTATTTTTCTGTCACAGCACCAGAATAAGTCCGATGGCGATGATGCACACAAACAGGAACGGGGTCAGCACTTTCCATGAGGTGTACATGAGTTGATCTACTCGCAGACGAGGCAAGGTCCAGCGAAGCCAGATCTGGAGGAAAACGAGCACCATCCCCTTTATGATGAACCAGAACAAGCCCCAGATCGGGCCGGAAAGGAATGAGCCGAAGGGGCTTTCCCAGCCGCCGAGGAACAGAGCCACTGCAACGCCAGCGACAAGAAACATGTTTGCGTACTCTGCTACATAAAACAACGCCCAACGCATTCCACTGTATTCGGTGAAGAAACCCTGGACAAGTTCGGACTCAGCTTCGGGCAAATCGAAGGGTGTTCGATTGACTTCGGCAAGCGAGGCGACGAAAAGAATCAGGAATGTGATGAGCGTAAAGGGCGTAATCAATATCTTTTGGAGCAACGGCAGCGGACCTCCGAAAATAAGCCAGTTCTGAATTCCCCCGGCCTGGAATTTCGTCACTTCCTGAAGGTTCAGCGATCCCGTGATCATGACCGCGATGAGGACTGCGAGAGCTGTGGGGATTTCATAGCTTATCATTTGAGCGGCTGAACGAACAGCGCCGAAAATCGACCACTTGTTGTTCGAGGCCCATCCGGCCATCAAGATCCCAACCACGACCAGCGACGAGATGCCGATGATGAAAAACGCACCGAGATCGATGTTGGCCCCGATGAAGATGCTACTGAAAGGAATCGCCGCGTATGCCCCGTACGTTCCCATGAAAACGATATACGGTGCGAGGATGAACAGCTTCTTGTTGGCTGCGACACTAATGATGTCTTCTTTCTGAATCAACTTGATGAAATCAGCGATCGGCTGCAACACACCGTGCCATCCCGTTCTCATGTAAGCGACGCGATCCTGCACGTGGGCTGCCACTTTCATTTCCAGATAGATGGTGACGAGGGCGTAGAGCAGAACGAACACCAGCGGCAGAGCGCTGAGCACAATGGTAACCAGCAGCGTTCCCCAGAATCCAAGATTTTGAAATGCTTCCATGATTTCAGTTAGAATATTGAGAACAAACAATCTTTTTTACGTCTGAGCGCAACTCTTATCGATCAACCTGGCCGAGAACAATGTCGACGCTTCCGGCAATCAGAACGAGGTCGGCGATCATTCCACCACGCGAAATTTCAGGCAGGACACTCAAGTTGACGAATGCCGGTGCCCGGCCTTTCACACGATACGGCGTGCCGGAGCCATCACTGATAATATAGAATCCCAACTCACCGCGGGGCGTTTCGGTCCGCGCGTAGATCTCACCGGCATCGGGCCGAATCCTCTTGGGAATTGCGGCCTGAACATTTCCGGCCGGCAATGCCGCCAGAGCCTGCTCGATGATTTTGACACTCTCTTCCATCTCACGCATACGCACAATGTGCCGATCCCACACATCGCCGACCGTCCCCATCTCTCCCTTGCCGATCTTCGGCTCCCATTCGATCTTGTGGTACACGGAATACGGATCGTCGCGGCGGAGATCCCAGTTGACACCTGAACCTCGAAGCATCGGACCGCTGCACGCGAAGTTGATCGCGACATCCTGCGGAAGCACGCCAACGTTTGCCGTTCGCTTGACAAAAATTTCGTTGTAGGTCAGCAGATCGTTGAACTCCTTGATCCGCGGTTTGAAGTAGGTGCAGAACTCTTTTGCCTTGTCGACGAACTGTGGCGGGAGATCGTGCGACAAGCCTCCAATCCAGAAGTAGTTGTATAACAACCGTGCTCCGCACGTCATTTCAAAAAGGCTGAGAATGAGCTCTCTGTCATGGAATGCATAGAGGAATGGTGTGAAGGCGCCGGCATCAATGCCGAACGTTCCGACGGCGATCAAGTGACTGGCGATGCGCTGAAGCTCAGCCATAATGACTCGGATATATTCCACACGCTCGGGAACCTCGATCTTCAGCATCCGCTCAACAGCCAGGACGTAGGAGTGTTCCTCGTTGATTGCTGCGCAGTAATCCAGCCGGTCGCAATACGGTATCACCTGCTGGTAGTTCGTCATGTGCTCAGCGTGCTTCTCAAAACATCGGTGGAGATAGCCGATATGCGGGATTACATCAACAATGATCTCACCGTCCACGACGATTTCGAGTCTCAGCACTCCGTGCGTCGACGGGTGCTGCGGCCCCATATTGATGATCATCTCGTCTGTCCGGACAGTATGGCCTAAGGACGACTTGATTTCGCCAGGATGAGATACGTATTCAGTCGGAAGTGTCTTAGTCTCGCTCATGTGAAGTGTTTGCTCGCCGTTAGTACGGAACTTTCATTCCGTTATAGAATTCTGGCACTTTGTAGTCCTTCCGAAGCGGGTGCCCTTCCCAATCATCCGGCATCAGGAGCCGACGAAGATCAGGATGTTCATCGATGGTGATGCCATACATGTCGAACACCTCGCGTTCGTGCCAGTTCGCAGTTCCCCACACGGAGCTTACGGACCGCACATGCGGATTCTCCTTCGTGCAGAAGGCTTTGAGAACGATCTTGTGCCTGTGAACCATCGAGAACAGATGATAAACGATCCCCAGACGGCCGTCATTGTAGTCGACACCGCTCAAACACATCATATAGTCAAACTGCATTGAGGGGTCGTCGCGGAGGAAGAAAGCGATGTCTTTCATTCGATCCGGAGCGATGGAGAGCCACGGTTGCATAACGTCGAGCTTCGCATCAAGGACAGCGTCGCCGAACTTCGCCTTCAGACTGTCGTGGATTTCTTGTGCCGTCATTTTGTGTGCTTCTCCTCAACAGACTTCTTTACAAGACTTTCCTTCCGCACTTTTTCCTGGAGTTTGATAATGCCTTCCAAGAGTGCCTCAGGACGAGGCGGACAGCCCGGGACATAGACATCGACCGGGATCACGCGGTCTACTCCCTTCAACACATGATAGCCATGTTCCCAGTATGGACCGCCGCAGTTAGCACAACTTCCCATAGAGATGATATAGCGGGGCTCTGCCATCTGGTCATACAGACGCTTAATGCGCGATGCCATTTTGATTGTCACTGTTCCTGCCACGAACATGACGTCTGCCTGCCGGGGAGTAGCACGCGGAATAATTCCAAAGCGCATGATATCGAAATCAGACGCAGAGGCAGCCATCATCTCAATCGCGCAGCAAGCGAGGCCGAACTGCATCTGATAGAGCGAGGAAAGTCGCGCCCAATTCAGAAGACTTTCAAGAGACGTAACAAAGACGTTGCCGTTTTCGAATCGCTGATCGAGTAAACCCATAGTGTTTGTCTAGCTCAAAGTGGTCTATTGCACAACAGGGATCTCTTCACTTGCCTTCTCACTCCCGACGTACGACTGCGGAGGCCGATTGACATGGGGGACTTCCGGACGAGGCTTATCCCAATCAAGGTCTCCCTTGACCCACACATACACAAATCCTACAATGAGAATCCCCAGGAAGACTGCCATCTCGAAGAACCCAAAGAGGCCGAAGCTGCGATACACGAGCGCCCAGGGAAACAGGAAAACGACTTCGACATCGAAAATCAGGAAGATCAAGGCGATGACATAGAACCGCACATTGAATCTCACCCAAGCATCTCCCACCGGATCTTCACCGCATTCATACGGAGCATTCTTACCCGGATAAGGCCGATGGGGCCTTAAAATCCATGACACGAACATCCCGGCCGCGACGAAAATGGCGCCGATGATGAGGAAAATGAAAACCTTGCCGAATTCTGTGAGCATATCAGTGCTCGATGAGGAAAAAACGGTGAAGGAAAGTGTTAAAATCGGACATAAATATATAGATGATTTGCTGTTTTGTCAAGAAAATGATAGGAATTCTCATAACGGAGGGACGCCCATCTTCCTGAACTGGGAAGGATGGAGAGTTGGGAAACTCGAGACGAAAATGTCCTCTGTCGATCATGGAAGGGAGCATCACAGGTGAGAAGTCCTGGACCCCGAAATCCTTTCACCGCAACAGTTTGAAAACGCAAAGTCTCATCTTGATTTGAGTCTCTTGAGTTTTGCTTTCAGCCGGTTCTGGACGGCATCGCTCTGAAGTTCCCTCAGAGCATCCGACGCAATCCATTTGGCTGCCGAGGAATTGAGGGATCGTATCTTCGTCGCAGTCTCGATCGCCAGCACGTTGAGTTCAGGAGTTCGTTTCCCTATTTGGCGCAGAGCCCAGTTGGCACCTTTTTTCGCAAACCAGCGCTCATCCTCCGACTCCGCTTGAATCCTTTTCAGCATCGGGATAAACTCGCGGTCCCTGAGATCTTTTTGATGAACAGCCATCCCAGCCATCAACACGAATCCCGCTCTCTTCACGAACTCTCTTCTGTCACGGGACCATCTGAATGCCATTTCCATCGCGTGCGGTGTGTTCGCAAAGAGCACAACACAACAAGCGTCACAAACACCCCACGAATCAAATTTTCCTGCCCATTGAGACATCTGACGCTTGGAGACTGCATCCGGATCGCCGACAAGAGCCGCGAGAACACGTGACTCGGGTATACCTGTTCTCCAGAGTTGCAACGACAGCGCCTGGTCCTTCCCGATCTTTTTCGCAAGTGCTCTAAGTTTCGGAGCTGTGATGCCCAATGCCTTTTCCGTTGGCAACCCAAATCGGCTGAGGCCGATAACGACGGACGGATCCGCCATCCGTCGAAGTTCCGCTATGACATCTTTGAGATCCATTGGGCTGGTGCGAGGAGAAAATGTGGTCGAGTGTGAGAAGTCCTTTTCAACTCTTTGGAGACACTATCCAGGGCGTCTCTTGTCTCCCGTCGTTGTAATTGGCAAATCGCGCCATCACAAAAAGAAGGTCCGACAATCTGTTCAAGTAGACGATGCATAAGGGCCCAATCTTCTCCTTGCGGGAGAGTCTCACGACGAACCGCTCTGCTCGTCGGCAAATGGTCCGGGCCAGGTGAAGCTGTGAAGCGATCTGTGAGCCACCGGGTAGAACAAACGTGGAAAGCGGTTGAAGACGGGCATCGAGCCTGTCAATCGTATGTTCAAGAGCAGAAATGTGGTCGTCCTGGATTCGCTGCAGATGTGCAGATCGAGTCTTCAGTGGAGTCGCGAGATCCGCGCCCAGAACAAAGAGGTCGTTCTGAAGATGGGAAATGATTTCATCCAGCTCCAGCTGCGGATTCAGTGCCCGGGCGATTCCGAGTGCGGAGTTGAGCTCATCGACTGTACCGTACGCCTCGATGCGGAGCGAATCTTTCGAAGTTCGTTTTCCGCCGAAAAGCGACGTGTTTCCTTTGTCACCGGTTTTCGTATAGATTTTCATCCTCGACCAATCCGTTGAACATCAAAGCGCAATTCCAACAAAATAAAGAATCGAACGTCATTCTGAACGGAGCGAAGTAAATCTGCCCACCTTGTCGGTATTCACAAGGGCAGGTCCGAAGGACTCCTTCGGAGCGAGGAATCTGCCATCTTGGTTCAGATTCTTCAATCCGATCAAAAACATCGGAACTCAGGATGACTTCTGGCACAGCCCTGTCGAAATGTCGATCACATCTTCTCTATCGCTTCTTCCGGGAAGCTTCCCAAAATTTTGGGAGCTCATTGTAGAAGTGGGCAAACGTACGGATCCCGCCAAAGAAGTTGTTCAAATCTATGTACTCGTTGGGCGCGTGAGCATTCCCCTCCTCAAGTCCAATCCCTAAAAGTACCGTATCAATACCAAGGAGCTTCTTGAACTGTACGACGATGGGAATCGATCCGCCTTCGCGCTGGTAGAGGGGTTTCTTGCCAAACCCCCGCTCCAGTGCTGCCACCGCCGCCTTGACACCCGGACTATCGACGGGAGTAATTGCCGGTTCGCCGCCATGCAAATTACGCACCTTGAGCGCTATCGTCTTGGGGGCAATTCTCTTCAAATGCTTTTCGAACAATTTTGCCACTTTCTCCGAGCTCTGATTTGGAACAATGCGCATAGAGATCTTTGCGTACGCTTTCGATGGCAACACCGTCTTTGCACCCTCTCCCGTGTAGCCTCCCCAAATTCCGTTGCACTCGAGCGTCGGGCGTGCCCAGCGCCGCTCGATGGACGAGAATCCCTTTTCTCCGTAGAGTTCCTTCACTCCCAACGACTTTGCATACTTCTTGTCATTCCACGGAAGCTTCTTGAACGCTTGGCGCTCCGCTTTGGTCAGCGGCTGCACATCATCATAGAATCCGGGGATCGTGATCCTGCCATTCTTGTCGTGCAACGACGCGATCATCTCCGTCAGCGCCTGAATAGGATTGTGAACTGTCCCGCCGAATGTGCCCGAGTGCAGATCACCGTTCGGTCCAGTAACTTCAATCTCCATGTAGGAAAGTCCTCGGAGCGCATAGCACACAGAAGGAACACCTTTCGCGAACATGTCTGAGTCGGAAATGAGAACCAGATCGGCTTTTAAAAGATCCTTATGATCTTTGACAAAATCATCCAGATGATCACTGCCGATCTCCTCCTCTCCTTCGACGATGATCTTGACGTTCATCGGCAAGCTCCCGCCATTTTTCATGTAGGCTTCGAGAGCCTTGAAGTGCGCGAAGACCTGGCCTTTGTCGTCCGTGGAACCTCGCGCGTAGAGATTGCCGTCGCGAATCGTGGCTTCGAACGGAGGGGTGGTCCACAGATCCACCGGATCCACGGGTTGCACGTCGTAGTGGCCGTAGAGAAGCACCGTTGGTTTGCCCGAGGCACCCAACCACTCACCAAACACCACCGGGTGGCCGGGAGTATCCAGGATTTGTATGTTCTGCATTCCAATCTTTTGCAGCTCTTGTGCGATCCACTCGGCACATCGTCGCATATCCTTCGCATGGTCAGTTTGCGAGCTGACGCTTGGGATTGCCAGAAACTCTTTCAGTTCGATCAGGTAGCGATCTCGATTCGCTTCAAGGTATGTCAGAACCTGTTGCATGGTGTAAGCCCTTCAGTAAGTCAGTCATGTGCGAACCCAAAGGTTGAAACCGGAGTCAATATATTTATCGACCCTCCGAAACGCAAGGAGTATCAGCAGCTCTTGGATTCCCTGCCGAATCGTTCCTGTGAGGGTGAGCGGTCGGATTCTTGTTTCTAGGACAACAAATGTCTAAATTCTTCCAGAAATTCAGATATCCGAAAGGAGAGAATTATCCTAATCACTATTCTCAACATTGCCCTCCCGCTGCTTTACTTCGCGCTCGTGTGGACATACGGAAAATCCTTTTTTCGGGATCTCCCTTGGGCCAAACGAGTCAAGAGCTCATTTCTCCTTGTCGTTCTCACTGCACATTTCATTTACCTGCTGGCCCGAACGGTCTCTTTCAGCCATCCGCCGGTGACTTCTATCCCCGAAATTCTTTCGATGCTGGCGTTCTCCGTCTCGGTTACGTACGGTGTCATTGAACGGCGGTCCAGAGCAACGGAGACGGGGTACTTCATTCTGAATATTGCCTTCTTCTTTCAGCTTTTTTCCTCGGTGTTCATTCATGATATGCCAATCGTTCCTGAATTCATGAAGAGTTTCTGGTTCGGTGTGCATATCACAGACGCACTTCTTGGGTATGCCGCTATCACTATTTCGGCAGCATACGGTCTGCTGTATCTGATGCTGTATCACGAGATCAAAGCGCGTCAATTCGGAGTCATCTATAAGAAATTGCCGAATCTTGAGACGCTCGAACGAATGAACTTCATAGCGATCACGCTCGCATTCATCTTCTTGAGCCTCGCTATCACTGCCGGAGTGATCTGGTTGCCTATGGCATTTCCGGGAAACTCGTACGCCGATCCAAAACTCATTGGGACCGCGTCGATCTGGCTGATGTACGGAGTTGGGATCATCTCGAAAATGCGCGGGCTTCTGCGTGGCCGAAGCCTTATGGTACTTTCCATCTGTGCGTTCTTGGTGGCGGCATTCTCGATGACGATGATAAACCTGTTTTTCAGCAATTTCCATCACTTCAACTAGAACCCTGGACCGAGATTCAATCCCGTGATGTTGGCTTGCGTCGGCATATCGCACCACACTGCGCCACCCGGAATGATCGAAGAGGTTTTCTTTTCGGAGGCAGAAGTACGCTCTCTTCTCCCGGAACTCAAATCGCTCGGGATCTCCGAGGGGGTCATCTTCTCCTCTTCAAGCCGCACAGAACTCTATGCATACAGCGATCAAGTCGATTTGCTTGCCGATTCGCTGATCTACTTCCTCAGGAAGAAGAAATCGATCGAAGCAAGGGTCCCTGCTGCGAATTTCTTTTCACTGAACGGCAGCATCGTTGCAGAGCACTTGCTGAACGTGGCCACCGGATTAGATTCCATGATCGTCGGGGACAATGGTGTTCTTACCAAGATACGGTCAGGATTTGAAATGGCAAACCAGACCGGCGTGGCTGGCCCCATCATGAAGCGCCTTTTCGATATGGCACTCAAATGCAGTCAGAAAACATGCGACACGACGTCGATTTCCGAGGGAGCGATCTCCGTAAGCAGCGCGGCAGTGGAACTTGCGCAACACATTTTCGATGATCTCAAACGGAAAACAATTCTCATTGTGGGAAGCGGGGAGACTGTTCAGCAGATGGGGCTATCGTTGAAAGAGCGAGGAATCGGGGCGTTCTATGTGACGCACAACTCGGCAGAGAAAGCCGAGATTCTTG
>Ga0182021_10000710_pt1 | contig 36656 bp, 40 predicted proteins | sample 612E3MmetaG_FD_120493 | JGI IMG/M metagenome (GOLD analysis project Ga0182021, IMG submission 120493) | Permafrost microbial communities from Stordalen Mire, Sweden - 612E3M metaG (Illumina Assembly) | ecosystem: Environmental > Terrestrial > Soil > Wetlands > Permafrost | place: Sweden...
ATGAGGCCCATTTCTGTTCTGCAGAAGTTCTCAAACTGAGGCTTGCTGAAGATGGGCTTGAACTTTGAAAAAAGATGTTTCAATCGACGGGGAATCCCTGCGATAAACCCGAACATACACTCACGTATGAGCCAATGAAAAAATAAGCTTTGAACACAGAACTACGAAAAAACGCAAACACTCAGTTAAATTATTTTGCTAAATTCTTTTACGGCATTGAGGGCAACCAATGTAGTGGTTCTTTTGATGTATCGTTCAGTAAGTAATTTTTTTAGGAAACCATTTAGAGCAGCGTTGTCGCGGAATTTTGCGAAGACGATTGCGTCATATTCTCCGGTTATATCGTAAACTGACAGGACGTTGCTTTCTTTAGCTATTTCATTTTCGACTTCAACCATGTGGTCTCCTTCAACTTGAATCATGATGATAGCTGTTAGCATGTAGCCCATTTTTGCAGAATCAACGATCGGAGTATAACCTCGAATAACGCCTCCATTCTCCAAACTTTTGATTCGATTATTCAAAATATTGGGAGTCAAACCAAGCTTTTGAGCTAGTTTACGTAGACTTACTCGCGAATCGTCTTCCAGCGTTCGAATAATTTTCAGATCAATGTCGTCTACTTTCTTTATTGGGCTTTCCTTGGATTTGACGCCCAAACACTTCTCACATCCTTGGTTTATTTAACGTTTGTTTAGGCAAACAAGCCATATATAAACATAGCTGCATTGAAATGCCTATTAATGTAAACAACAGTTAGAGTATTCACCGTTTGTGTGGACAATCGATGATGCCAATTCTGACTGTCCAATACTATGTAATGTCTTTAGCAATGTAACAATTGGATAGCGTCAAATAAATTACCGTAACACATTCTAACTATTCATAAGCAAGCAAAAGTAAACTTATTACTATCTTGTTTATTCAGTAAAAGTGAGGAAAAGCTTTTGTCGAAAAGTTCAGATGCGAAAGAAGACTTCAAAATAAAGGTAACAAAAAATGGTCCATACTTAGTTTTGGGCGGAATTCCTTTGAGGGTTGCCACCATAGAATGTGACAATCATGGAACACCATCGAAGTGGGTTATAGGAGAAAAACTGAATACTTCTGGAAGCTATGCCCTTTGTCGGTGTGGGGAATCCAATAACAAGCCATTCTGCGATGGCACACACATAAAGGTGAATTTCGACGGAACAGAAACAAGCGATAATGAACCTTTTGTTAAGATGGCAAAGGAGATTGATAGCCCAGAATTAAAGTTAAAGGACGCTGAGATTCTTTGTGCCTCTGCACGTTTTTGTCATCGGGGGGGAGATATTTGGAATATAATCAATAGATCAGATTACCCTGTTGCCAAGAAAAACGTGATCGAAAATAGTTGCGATTGCCCTTCAGGAAGGCTGGTGATCACAGATAAAAAAACAGGTGAGACGATTGAACCTGTTTTAGAGAAATCTGTCTGCGCAATTGAGGACCCGGCCATAGGTACCGGTGGACCATTTTGGGTTCGGGGGGGAATACCTATCTATTCAGCGGACGGAAAATTATACGAAGTACGAAATCGCGTGACACTTTGCCGATGTGGAAAATCGACAAACAAACCGTTTTGTGATAGCAGCCATTACCCAGAAGAGGACAGAGAAGTAAAATAAGATTCATAATCGAAAAACACAGTAATATCCAATGGAAAACGTGTGAAATCGTTTAAATTAGCTTAGCCGTTTGGTCTAGAGCTATTTCCACTTTGTCAGTATTTCTTCTCTCTGGAAGGTTTTTTTGCTCAAATAAAACAGCGCTACATCTGCGACAGCTAGGGCAACTGAGACGGCAATTGCAAGCCATATGGAGAGTTGAGCGCTAGTTGAAGCAAAAATCACGATGAAAACTAACGGTAGAACCACCAAGCCGCCTAACTGTTGAGCTGCTCGGATGTCGTTTACTTTTGAAGATACAATTATGTTGGCTTCGACGCTCATTATGCATGAAAGTGGTGCTATAACACCTATTACTAAAACCCAGTATAGGTTAGGGATTAAGATAAGGCCTAGTCTTGTGTAGGACCAGTAATCTATGATTGGAGCAGAGATTGCTGCGCCGAGAAAAGTTACTGCTATGCATGGAATGAAAGCGGCTAGACTTTTGCCCAATAACAATTCACCGTCAGTTGTAGGCGTTGCCAACAAGGGCTCAAGACTTTTCTCGATTTTTTCTCCGACAAAACTGTAAGAAGCAATAATAGAGGGGAGAATTGAGGCGATAAGTACTAAATACATTGTCGCAACGTTCACAATTTGGTTAGCCGCTGCCAAGGCCATTGTAGCCGTTACAAGGGGGGACGAAATTTGTGCGTCTAATGCAAAAATGAAAATCACTGGCAGCACGACACCCATTATTATGGGTATGGCAATTAGGGAATAAAGCACATATTTGTTTTTCTTGAAAACGCTAAGGTCTTTTTGCGTTACTATCCACGATTTCCATAATCTCACTTTGGTGATGCCTCCCGAATCAACTTTAAATAAACATCCTCAAGCGTTGAACGCAACTCCGTAACGTACTGGATGTTGCCGCCTGCCTGCACAATGGATTTGACGACATCAGGGTTGTCCTGTTCGGGATTATCTATGTCAAGAATTAACTTGTTATCGCTCACTTTAACGTTTTTAACGGCAGAAAGCTGCCTAACAGAAACCACAACGGCATCTGTAACGCTTTCTAAATGCACGATAGTCTTCCTGTTGTAGAGACTATGCTCCAAGTTTTTTGGGGAATCAACCGCGATAAGTTTGCCCTTTAAAATTGCGATACGGTCACAAAGCCGCTCTGCCTCATCTAAATTATGGGTGTTAAGAAAGATGGTTCTTTTCTCTTTTTTAAGATCCAAAATGAAATCTCTTACAGTTTTTGCGGCTTCTGGGTCAAGGTTTGCTGTAGGTTCATCCAAAAACAAGACTTGCGGTTCATGAATTAGAGCTCGTGCAATCGCAATTTTCTGTTTAGTTCCCTTGCTAAATGTGCCGACTGCATCTTCGCGGCGCTCCCAAATGCCCAGCAGCCTAAGAAGCCGTTCAATGTTTTCTTGGCGCTTCTGGTCAGGCACCTCGTAGAGTTTTCCATAAAAGTCCAGATTTCTGTAAGCGCTTAAACTGTCATATAATCCCACGTTTTCTGGTAAGAAACCTACGATTTTTCTGATTTTGAGGCAGTCAAATTCATTATCCACTGAGTATTCGCCAATTCTTGCTTGGCCACTGGTTTTGCCTATTAAACAACAAAGCATGCGAACTGTAGTGGTTTTGCCGGCTCCGTTTGGTCCTAGAAAACCGAAAACCTCACCCTCTTCAACGTGTAGTGTGACGTTGTCTACGGCTGTTAGGTTGCCGAATTTTCGGGTTAGGTTTTCAGTATCAATCATGTAATTCTCTCCAGTGTTTAATCGGATTTAGGATCTTTCGTATTTGGATTCTTCTATACGCTTCTTCTCCAGTTCTTCCTCAGATAAAGGAGGCAGGACAGTCTCAACTTGCTGTTTTTCTTCAACAGGCCAAGTTACTGGATCTTTAACCGATGAATAGACGTTTAGCCAACTTCTTTTTCCACAGGCAGGACATTTAATATAATGTAGCGGACCTACGTGTGGCATTAAAGCTGCTCCGCCTAAACCTTGTTCAAATACAGCGCTGCATTTCTTGCACTTTACTCTGGACATAATAAATCAGCTTTAGGCTTCATTGTGGGTATTAGATTAAAAGTTTGCTTAACCGAAACTGTTTTTAAATGTTAAAAATAATTAGCTGACCAAACGAGGGTTGAGTTGAAATGTTTGAGCATCATCACGAAAAACTTTTGCCAAGAAGAGCTTTTCTCAAGCGCTTAGCTAAGTATGCGTTGATTTCTCTAAGCATAATTATCGTTTCGTTGGTGATTGGAATGATTGGTTACCATGTCTTTGCAGGCTACTCATGGGTTGATTCTTTTTTAAACGCTGCCATGTTAATGGGCGGAATGGGTCCGGTCGGCGTTTTGCAAACGGATGCAAGTAAAATATTCGCAGGCATATACGCTCTTTACTGTGGATTAGTTGTGTTGGTTGCTGTTGCGATTTTCGCTGCGCCAATATTCCACAGGTTTTTACATCATTTTCATTTGGAAAGAGAGGACAAAACTAGCTGAAAGTGATCATCTTTACATTTTCATGCTTCTTCTTTCATCAGATCTGGCCTTGATCTTTCATTCAAAGCGCATAATGCTCAAATCTTATATTGGCAAAAAATTTCCCAAGGTCTTTTAATAAGAAGAGTTGCTGCCAAGCAATCTTCGCACGGTTTGTGGTATCAATGTTTTTTAGAAGGCTCTGTTTGATTTGAGATATGACTACTGCCATGTTTTGGCGCCGGAACATACTTTCAAATGGTTTGAGAGTGCTGCTTTTTCCACGGGAATCAGCAAATACTGCACAGTTGTCAATAGCAGTTGAGTATGGTTCGAATCAGGAACTGCCAGAAATCGCCGGAGTTGCCCATTTCCTTGAGCACATGCTTGCAGGAGGATCAACAAAGCGTATTCAACTGTCGCAGAGCATCGAGGATTCGGGTGGAATCTTAAATCTTTACACTGACAAAGAACATATGATGAGTATGATGGATGTTCTGCCAGAGAAATTAACTGAAGCCTCTTTTGTGATTTCAGAGTTATTATTTAACAATGATTTTGAGGAGGAAAAATTCAGAAAAGAACGTAAAATAATTATCAATGAACTGGCGGAAGCGTCAGATGACCCATGCGAAAGGGTTGAAGAGTTACTGCTGAAGAGTTTGTTCAAAAATCACCCTGTAAAACGTCCAGTTGGAGGCTTTCCTAAAACCGTTAAACAATTAACTTTAGACCAGTTAAGTAAAGCGCAAAGTACAAATTATGTTCCTCAAAACATGGTTTTGGTATTAGCTGGTAACTTCTCAGAAAAAAACCGAGAATTGGTACTTAAAAACTTTGAAAACAAAGCAGCTGCAAAAGCGTTTTCAAAAAAAAATTACCCTTTGGAAACAGGCACTCCTGAACCTTTGGTTATCAAAAGAAAATCGGGTATGACTCAATCTTATCTTAGAATCGGTGCAAGAACCGTTTGTTCAAATCACAAAGATGCAGCCACTCTAGATTTGATAAGTGCGCTTCTTAGCGCTGGCACAAGTTCACGATTATTCGTAGAGCTACGTGAAAATAACGCCCTTACCTATGATGTAAACTCAGAACACAACAAAGGCTTAGATTTCGGGTATTTCAGCATTGACTGCGCAGTCAAAGATAAAAATTTGGTTAAAGCTAAGGACTTAATTCTTAAAGAATTATCCAAATTGAAGATGGAAAAAGTTCCAACTGGTGAGCTTGAAAGAAACAAAAACCTGATTACCGCAGAAATTCTTAGAGGAATGGATAACCCACATGAATTATCAGAAATTCTTGCCTACATGGAAATACAGTTTAAGAGCGAAAATTCTCTGATAGACTATGTTGACAAAATCAAGGCGGTTTCAGCTGAAAACATACTTGATGCAGCCAATACTTACCTTCAAGAGGATTGCCTTTCAACGGTTATTCTTAAACCAAAAGAATAATTATTTTTTTCCTCAAATGCTTAGAATTTTTAAAACTATTTGGAAAAGCTGCCGTCTGGCAGACATCCAAGCCCTCTAAAATGGTGCCCAGAAATACACATTTGGGAATCTAAGCCCTATAGTGCAAATTAGGGACGGAGCCATATCATGGCAGCAGGTTTGCCTATCAAACGACTCGTTATGTTCGTTGACGGTTATGTTAGGAGATTAATTGAGAACTAAAAATTTGTGGTTGTGCCGATCTAATCATATTGCTTGCGAATTCTAAGTATAACGCGTCATCGAAGTAATGAAAAACTAAGAGCTAAATACATACAAAGTCATATTTTGATGCCTTAGAGGTATATAATATTGCAATTGGAAGAGATGAAAAAAGAAATTGAAGCGCTCGTAATAGCCAAAGGCTTCTACAACAAACCTGAAGACATTCCTAAAAAACTGCTCTTTGCCTTCATAGAACTTGGCGAAGCCAGTGATGCCTGGAAAAAAGGTTTACCGCAAGAAAAAATAGCTGAAGAGCTTATTGATGTGATATTTTACATTTTGGATGCAAGCCGTTTAGCCTGCCCAAGCATGAACATGGACGAAGTATTCAAAAAGAAACTTGAGAAAAACCTTAATCGCCCATTTCAGTATGGGGAGGGACACCGCGCTAAACAGCCTTAAGAAATCAAAAAGTAATAGCGAAGTTTTTTCTATGCCTCTTACTTCAACATAAGTCGATGAAAAAAAGTGGAATTCACATACCCAGTTAATGTGCGATTCGAATGTAACCGATGCGGTTTATGCTGCGGCGACACTAAACAAAAGTCAAGACATATTCTTCTCTTAGAATCGGAAGCAAAACGAATCGCTTCACAAACTTCGAAGCTTTTGACTGATTTTTCAATGAAAATAAACGATAAGCTTCCGTATTGTTATGAAATGAAAAAAACAAACGAAGGCAAATGTGTTTTCCTAAAAGAAAACCAATGTATCATCTACCAGCTAAGACCATTGATTTGTATGTTTTATCCTTTTGAACTAAAATTTGACGACGACAAAGTTTTGCATGTTTTCAGTTTTACAACTGAATGCCCAACAATAGGCACAGGCAAAGGCTTCGACGAAAAAGATTTCAAAAGATTATTTGAGTTGGCTCAGGAAAGATTGCTCAGAGTTGCCGGAGAACATCAAGTTGTTCCAAAGTGAAGCCGCAATAATGACATTTTAGCAATAGAGGCTCTTCGCTCTTAACATAGAATTTTGAGAAAATGGGTTCGTCGCTGTTACTTATGCAACAAGGATTTACACATTTAATAATTCCCTCAATTGCATTTGGCAGCTTAACCTCAACCTTTTTGACAACCTTGTAATTTTGAACGATGTTAATTGATGCGTGAGGCGCCACCAAAGCAATTCGGTTAACCTCCTGGGGGTTAAGAGCTCGACCTTCAATTTTCACTATGTCTTTTACTCCGGCACGTTTGCTTGGGACATTAACGGCTATAGTCATAACGCGTTCTTCTTTACCTGTTATGCCTAAAATCTTAATGACATCTAATGCGTATCCTTCTCTAATATGGTCAATAACTGTGCCATCTTTGATTTTTGAGACCCTAAGATCCGTTTCGCTCATGTGAAATGCCTACTGTAAAAGAATATTACTTATGGAGCAAATAAGATTTTACACTGAGAAAAGCTAGGTAACATGAAAACGCAGATCAATGACTGTTGTGCCAGCGAACTTGTCAAAGTATCTCATGAATGCAGAGTTTTTTATTCGCCAACCATAAATTAAGTCAAACGGCAACAAAGGTAAGACTTTTCCAAAGTTTCTCACTGCTGCGTGGTCATAAGACATTTTCTTTCCATCAATTCTAACAACTTTCAAACCTTCAATGCGTTTGCCTAAGCTCTGGCCATTAAATCCTTCCAGCAAAGTGGAATAAAGCCAAAGCAACCCTATTGTAGTGAAAAGCACAACACTAATTCCCCCATTCAAAATGTTATCCAGAGACAGAGAAAGAGCTTGAGGCAGTAAAAAGATTGAAACCGTTATAGCCAAAATCAAAGCAAAATCTATTAAAAAAGCAGCGGACCTCTTTTTAAAAGAGGCAAGCGGAAGGTGGCTCTCTTTTCTTTGAACATCAGCAACTTCTGCCCAACCTTCAATATCATGAACAACCCTTACTGCACTTTCTCCCGCCCTGCTTAACTTATACTTACCAGTAGGTGTTTGCTCGATAAATACCTCTAACGATCGAAGGTGGAAGCTAAGCTTACCTGTGTCAACCTTTAGCAAGTTTAGCAAATCAGTAAAAGATGATTCGCCTTTTTCGCTAAGATTAATTAGTATTTCCCTTCGCAAAGGATGTGAAAGGATTGAAAGTATTTTTGAAATGTTTTCTTGATCTACCGACATGTTTCAGAACCGTAGATTTCTTTAACTATTTATTGCTCGGTTTTTCTAGCTTCATAATCATGCAATACTATAATATAAGTCAAGCCCAAAAAAGCCCATTATTATCAGGAAATAGGCTTTTTAGTTAAAAGAAACTATGTTACTGTTGTGTCAAGTGCTGAAGTAGCGGTCAAAGTATTTAGGGAATTGGAAAGTGAAGATTTCAGAATTCTTAACATTATTGAATCTGCAATGAGTAAACGTGAATTTGTACCAACTGAACAAATACAAAAATACGCTAAACTTCCCATGGACCGCATTCAATTCACTTTGAGCAAAATACACAAGCTAGGCTTAATCTATCAGACAAAAGGAGCCTACGTTGGACACACTTTGAATTATGTAGGTTACGATTGCTTAGCAATAAATACTCTTGTTAAAGCAGGCGTTATCAGTTCTTTCGGGCAAATCTTAGGTGTAGGCAAAGAAGCTGATGTCTACGATGCACTAAATTCAGAAGGCAAACGGATAGCAGTAAAATTTCACAGACTAGGCAGAATTAGTTTTAGGCAAACAAGAAGAAAAAGAGGTTACGCTCGCGAACACTCATCATGGCTTTTTCTATCACACATAGCCGCTGAAAAAGAGTTTCAGGCGATGCAGCTTGTTTACAAAAACGGCGTTTCAGTCCCTGAACCCCTCAGCCATAACCGGCATGTAATCGCTATGGGAATGATTGAAGGCGCTGAACTATCAAAATATTCAGAAATTGGAAAACCCGAGAAAGTATTCATAGAAATATTACGCAATGTACGAAAGACATACTTGAAAGCGCATGTTATACATGCAGACCTTAGCGAATACAACATCATACTAAGACCAGATGGACATATCCTCATTATTGATTGGCCACAATACGTAATGACGGATCACGCTAACGCTAAGGAACTTCTTGAACGAGACCTAAAAAACATAATTACTTTTTTCAGCCGAAGATTCAATTTAAAAGTGGTGGCTGAAAAAGCCTTCGACTATGTAACGGGAAAGGAAAGAAGTTTTACTTTTTAATGTTTGTTAGCGTCAAGCACTATATAGAGAATGTTGTTTCCGCGGAGAAGAACGTTGCCATAATTTGTCATTAGTTGATCGTCTTTTAATTCGTTGGCGCCTTCAAGAAGAATGTTCATGTGCCCATCGCACTTTATCATTTTTCCTTTATATTCGTAACCGTTCTTGAGAACAACTTCGATATTTCCGTGCAACTGTTTTATGAGAACATTCAACGGTTTTTTACTTGGTTCCATCATCATATCTTATTACCGTATCCTAGTATATTGCTGTATTATCCATGAACCCCTCACCAAATATAAAAGCATTATGAAAGACTTGCTTTCAAAGATGTATCAAGTCACCTATTGGTTTTGCTTCGAACAAGCAGCGGTAATGATATTCAACAAAACCTCTTTCCACTACAAATTGAAATAATAAGAAAAAATGGTTTTGGGTTTTGGATCTTCAGTGTTTGGAGCTATATTTTGGCTACTATCGATATGAGCGCAACTACAAGGAAGGCAACTCCCGTCCACAGCAGGTCACCAGTAAGGAAGTACACGATAGCGGCAACAATTATTGCGGGAATCAGAACCAAAAACAGCTTTATCAGAATTATTATTATCAGACCGACAATGACGAGAGCAATAAGTAAGGGTATGTTCAACCAACTGAGATTCAAGCTGCTGAGAATTGAGTATATTACTGCCATTAACATTGCAAAATTCATGAGTTAACCTCAACAAAAAAGTGTAGCATGCAAGTAATATATTTTTCTCAGGCGCTTTCTTGTGAAGAAAATTAGGGTTTCATTTTGGATTTTATTTTAGGAATAATTTCCTTTTGAGTTTGAACAACACCCATAATTGTTATTCTAAACTTATCATCAACGGTCTTCTGCACCAACCCATTTTTCGATAACTCACCTAAACGGGTGCTAGTTATCTTACCGCTTTTTCCAAGCTTTATCTGCAATTCATCTTTCGACAAAACGTCAGTTTTAACCATTCCTAGTTTGTGTCCGAGATAATAAGCGGTAAGCCAAATCGACAACGCTTCATTATCAGTTAACTTGTTTTTAGAGATCAACAAGCTTGCGCCGTCACTAGAAAAAGCTGCTATGCCTTCTAGATCTTTAGCGAGCTGTTGCAGGTCGATGTTAAGGCAGATTTTTTGGGCAATTTCAAAAGAAGGAATAAAATTTTTGAAAAACTGGTTTATCAATAACCAGGCTTCTTGGGGTTCAGCGGCAAACTGCTCTTCAAGATCTTTATATTTAAGTTGAATGTGTACTTTTTCTGTTTTTCCACTCAACTCATTTTTCCTCTAATTTTGGTAAGCACTTCGTCTTCAACCCATTTCTCTCCTTGAATGGTAAGTTTAAACTCTGGTTTGTTTGGATCGGGCTTGAAGACTTGGCCCCGTTTAGTCATCTCGTTTAATCGTGCAGGAACCATGCTTTTTATTCCGCTGCTTTCCAATTGTTTCTGGATTTGTGAGGCTGTGTTTTTCCTTTCTTCAGAAGCATATAGGATTAAGCCTACTGCTTCGTAATGGGTGAGGCTTTCACGCGTAACTATTACTGGTCCTTCGGTTGTGGGTTCAACGATGCCTTTTAGTTGTGCCCCTGACGGTGTTAGCTTGTCTGAGACAAAATCGGATAGTTTCTCAACGAAGTTTTCTGGAATGTTCCCCAACATGTCAAGTATATCTTGGGGATTTTCGCCTTCTATTATGACCTCTCCGAATGGAGTTTTAATATGTGCTTCAATATGCTTCAATAAAGTGAGCCTCTTTATTCTATAAACTATGCTAAACCTTTTAGGATTTGCGGCTCAGCTCTGGTTTTAAAGAAAAAACAGCCTATTTGAGGCGTTCTTTCAAAAGTTTAGCGACTAATTCAGGGTTAGCTTTACCGCGAACTTCCTTCATGACAGCGCCCATAAGCATACCGTTAGCGTTTTTGCCGAGCTTTTCAATCTGTTGCTTGTTTGTGGAAATTACGCGGTCAATAATTGGTTTCAAATCTGCTTCTGTGAACATTTTAAGACCTAACGCTTGCACCGCATCCTGCACGGTTTTATCTTCATTCTTTGAAAGCCAGCCGAAAACATCTGACACAGCTTCTTTTGCAAGCTCTCCCGAACCGATTGCTACAAAGATATTTTTGATTTGATCTTCACTAACAAGGTCGACTTGGATGCCTTCACGTCTAAGGGCTTTCAATGTCTCAGTTAAGAATGCAGCTACGGTTGAAGCCTGAACACCTGTTTCTTTAACGATTTGTTCAAAAAGAAGGTTATATTCTGAGTCAGGAAGTTGTTTAGCTAACTTTTCATTTAAACCATATTGCTTGATGAGGCGAGCAACTTTCTTTTCTGCAGGTTCAGGCAGATTATCGCGAACTTTTGCTACTAATTCTTCTGTTATTGATGTGGGCGGAATGTCAGTTTCAGGGTACATTCTTGCTGCTCCCGGTCTTGGCCGCATATATCTTGTTGTTCCATCATCTTTTGCTGTGCGTGTTTCGGCAGGAATCCCAGTTAATGCTTCTTGCGCTCGATCAACAACGGCTTTTAACGCGTCCAAAACGTTTTCTGTTATGTCAGCAACAAAAACAACTGCATCTGATTCGGCTGCGTTAACTGCTTTACGCAGAGCTTCTACTTCTTCAGGGGTTATGCCGTAATTTGGCATTTCGTCGGTATGGAATATTCCGCCGACTCTGCCCCAGAACTTTGCCCTGTCTGAAAGTTCAGTTCCAACTCGAAAGTCAGGCATAAGTTCACGTTTCAGCAATCCACCATATTTTGGTAATTTAACAGCCAGGACTTTCTGATTTTTGTCAACAGCTTTACGGATAACTTTGCTTTTTGTTTGCTTGAAAATTTCTGTAACGTCAACGAATTCTTGGTTGAGATCCTCTGCTTTGACTCCTCGCTTGGCAAGTTCCTCTTTTACACTAATAAGTCCAAGTTGCCGTTGAACCTCGTACTCAATAACTTTAGAAATTAATTCAAGCTCCTGGACACCTTTTATTTCGATTAGAGCGCCATTTGGCAAAGACACGTTAAGATCTTGGCGTATAGTGCCTAGACCTCGCATCACTTTACCCGTGTCACGCAGAATTCTGCCGATTGCGAACGCAACCTCTTGAGCTTCCATGGGCGAGTAAATCACAGGAGCGGTTGCCACCTCAATTAACGGTATTCCTAAACGGTCAATGCGATAACGAATAGTTTTGCCTTCATCTTGGGTTCCGGTCTTGCGCGCTGCATCCTCTTCTAAGCTTGCCGCCTGCATCGGAATAGTTTTTTCTCTAACCTTAATCCAGCCATCCAAAGCGACAATGCATGTGCGTTGGAACCCAGTGGTGTTTGAGCCGTCAATGACTGTTTTGCGCATAACATGAACTTCATCAACGGGCTGCATATTCATCATTAAAGAAGCAGTTAAAACCACTTCCACAGCATCCAAATTTATGGGGTGCGGCGGTTCCTCATCCATTTCGACAAGACAAGAGCTGTTTTTGCTGGCTTCGTAGAGGATTTTTACGCCTTTTTGGAATTCAAAATAAGCGGCAGGGTCAATTTGTCCAAGTTCACTCTGTGTTGGCCGCAATCGCCGCAGAAAAGTTATTTCTGGATCTTCTTTGAAGAGTTCAGGCGGACAACTGCAAAAGAGTTTTGAATTGACATTGAGCTGCTGGTGGATCTCTAAGCCAACTTTTAATCCTAATGCTTTATAATCAATTGCCACTTTTTTCTCTTCCTTCAACTATACGCTCTTGTGGAAACGTTCTTGGAGAGAATTCCCCTGCAATGTTAGTTTTGAAAAGTTTGATAGCTTCGTGGGCGTCGTCTGTTTGTCCGAGGACCCACATGAGTTTTACAAGGGCTGTTTCAGGGAACATATCGTCTGACGGAATTACACCAAAAGAGAGCAAGTCTCTGCCCGTATCGTACACATTCATGTTTACTCTTCCCCAAATGCACTGCGAAGCCAACGCAACCACAACACCTTTTGCAACGGCATTTTTGATACTATCAAAGCAAAATTTGCTAACATGCCCCAAACCTGAGCCCTCAAGCAAAATTCCCTTTATGCCTTTGTTGACATAATAATCTATTACTCCTGAATCTAGACCTGGATAAAATTTGACTAACGCAACATTTTCGCTGAAGTCTGGTTTAAGAATCAGCTTCTTTGAGGAATCGCGACGCTGATATTGATTTGTCAGCATGGTAACTTTTTGATCTTTTACTTTGGCGATTGGGAAACCGTTGATTGATTTGAAGGTGTCTCTTCGGCTGGTGTGGCATTTGCGGACTTTTACACCCCTGTGAACGATAGTTGCTATATCCGAAACAGTATCGTGCATCGCTAACCCAACTTCAGCGAACTGTCCTTCACCAGCGGCTTTCACTGCTCCAATGAGGTTTGTTGCTGCGTCACTGCTTGGACGGTCAGAAGAGCGCTGAGCACCAACAACCACGACTGGAACTGGCAAATTTTGCAGCGAAAAACTCAAAGCGGCTGAGGTATAAGCCATAGTGTCTGTGCCATGCGCAATAACAATACCATCCACCCCAGAGTCTATACGGTTAGCAACGGTTTCGGCAAGTTCTTTCCAATGTTTCTGAGTAATATTCTCGCTATACAAACTGAAAACTATTTCAGTGTCAACTTTAGCAATATCTGAAAGTTCAGGTACAACGCCATAAAGATCACTTGCAGAGATTGCTGAGCGAACTGCTCCTGTGCGGTAGTCAACTCGACTAGCGATTGTTCCTCCGGTACTCATTATGACAACATGAGGTAAAGCAGGATTCTGTTTTGGCAGCGGAGGCGAAGCAAATGCGGGTTTAACCCCTTTCCCGACTTTTTCAATTTTAACTTCTGCGGTTACACGAATGCCTATGTTGTAGCCGCTTTTCATTTTAACTATGACAATGGTGCCGTCGCCTAATTCTGAACGGGGAATAAGAATGCCTTCATAGGTTTTGCCTTTGCTGATGACTCTTATTATATCGCCAATGTCACTAGCTGTTTTTTTTAGAGCGTCTAAAGCTGCGCCTTTGTAACCTGAATTCTCAATTTGGCTCATATTTAATTCTCCAGTTTTTTGGAAACGTAAACTCCATCGCGTTCGTATCCAAAACGCATGTAATATCTTCTTGTTCCTAATGCACTTATGACTAAAAGCTTTTTCAACCCAAAATCCTGTAGCGTCATGCGTTCGGCTTCCTTAAGCAATTCTGCGCCAAAACCTTTGTGTTGCCAAGCGCCTGCTGAATGTTTTCCAACTGGGACAAGTGGACCGTAAACGTGAAGCTCTCGAACAATCGCTGAGGGTATCTCAGTGATTTCTGGTCTGTGAACCTTTGGGGATGGAACACGCATGCGCAAGTAGCCTAAGAGAATTTTGTTTTCAAAATCTTCCACGGAAATGAAGGCTTCTTTACCTCCTGAAGCCTCATAGATTATGGATTGGATTTTGACTTTTTTCAAATCCGGCTTTACGTGGTCAACTGCCAGTCTATGTCCAACCTCTCTGCATCTGATGCATTGACATTTGCATCCTTGCTCATGCAATTCGTCATTAGCAAGTTGTCGGAGATTGCTCTTCTTAACTCCAGCCAAAATAAGTTTTGATGGAATGTCGCGTTGAACACGCATCACTCTTACCCATGGCGGGATAAATTTCTTAATTTCAGCGATTACTTCTGAAGCTTGTTCTGTTGTGTAGGGCTCGTAGGTACCTTTTTGATACCATTCGTTGGCTTTTGTGCCGGCTATACATAAACACGGATAAATTTTTATCATGTCAGGTTTGAAAGCCGAATCAGTAAAAACCTGCCTGAAAGCCTCAATGTCTTTTTTGGGATTAGAGCCAGGAATTCCGGGCATTAAGTGATAAACAATTTTCAGCCCAGCGTCCTTAGCTATGCGCGTTGCATCTATCACATCGGCTACGGTGTGTGTCCTGCCGACTAAACGGTAAATTTCATCATCTGGGTTTTGCACGCCAAGCTCAATACGCGTAACTCCCATGTCAAGCATCGCATCAACGTGGGGTTGTTTTGCCCAGTCAGGACGCGTCTCCACAGTTATGCCGACATTGCGGATTTTGCTCACTTCAGCGTTTGCCTTCGCCTCCTCCAAACTTACTGACGTTTTGCCTGCTATCGCATCAAGGCAACGCTGGATAAACCAAGTTTGATAATCTATGGGCGTAGCGGGAAAGGTTCCGCCCATAATGATTAATTCTATTTTGTCTACTTTGTGCCCGATGGCTGTGAGTTGTTCAATGCGGCTCATAACTTGCTGGTAGGGGTCAAAATTGTTTTGGCTTCCACGCATGGCTGCTGGTTCATGTCCGGTGTAGCTTTGCGGAGAGCCTTGGGTTGGTCCTCCTGGGCAATAAGCACATGGTTCAGGCTGTGGGCATGGATAAGGTTTAGTCATGGTAGCGATAACTGTTACGCCCGAAATCCCTCTGGTAGTTTTTCTTCTCAAAATAGGCAAGAGCCGTTTTGTTTCTTTTGCAGTTAGAAGACAAATTAAATCGGCATTTGAAGGAATCTCGTCAAGTCGGTATTTGCCTGTAGTTTTTATTTTTAGCCGATTAGCATCCTCACGTGTGGGATTTGGCATTTCCATAAGAGTAGTTATGATTTCTCTGAGAGCTTTTTCATCTGTCAAGGTCAAAGATACCAAAATAAGATTTAGTTAAGTGATAAATAAACAACACTTGTGTCGAAGAGAATTTAGGGCTTGAAAAAACAAGTTTTGCTTCTTCGCTTACATCCAGTTTTGCCCGGCTTTCCTTTGCAGGATCGTCCGTTTCTCATAATTGCGTCTGTTTCTGGTTTTTGGGCTAGGAGATGTTTTTGGCGTCCCTTGGATTTTAGGCGTTTGAGACCTTACTTTTCCAGCTTTAGATAAACTTCCGTGAGTTGGCATTTAAATTACCTTGCACATAAATCATAATTGTCCCACTTAAATCTTTACCCGCGAGTGGATGTTTTAAAACGCGCCAAACAAGAAGGTTAACTCTACGACGAATGAACGTTAATTCTAGAGGTTCTATTTTGGCAATAGCAATAACTATAGTTGCTGCTGTCTCTATCATTGTCAAACGTAGAAAAAAATTATCAATCCGCAAGTAATACCAACTGCATCTTCAATGTTAACTTAACTTCGCAAGAAAGAAAGTAAATAAATTCACCCTTTCACCTTCTTCTAATGTCTCACCGATATTGAGCACCCATAACGACGGACTCAACAGAGGGAACGTAAGAAACACAAATCTTGCGCCTATGACGATTTGGGTTCTACCCAATTATGGAACAGGTGAGACGCGGGCGCTAAAAAATCCCAAGCCGAGAGAACTTAGCCAAGCTAAAAGCAACGCTCAGCAATGAGGTTAAGTGTTAGGTTACTTGGGAGACAAACAGCCCGTAAAAAAGTCTTTATTTTTTGGTTGGGACACTTAACTTAAAAGTAAGTATTTAAGAAAGTAATACGCAATAAATGTAATACGAGGCATACAGTTGGAAAACGAAGTAGTCGTAACAAAAAAAGGGCAAACGACTATCCCCGTTCGTCTTCGCAAAAAGTACAAAATTGAAGAAGGCACAAGGCTTCAAGTCGTTGATACACAAGAGGGCATACTTCTGAAGCCTAAAAAATCAATATGGGATATGATAGGTTCAGGCTCAGAATTTGCTACCGTAGAAGAAATGAATAAGCTACTTGATAAGCTCAGGCATGAAGATGAATAAAGCAGTTTATGACACCCGATTCTTCGTCGAATTCTTTTACTCAAAAGACAAACAACTTCGTGAACAAATTAGAGAAGAAAAGAGAAACAGGGAAAAATTCGTCTCAACCATAACTATTCATGAATTATACAAGGTATCTCTAGTTCGGGAAGGACGAGAAACTGCCAAGTTAAGAGCTGCACTAATAAAAAAAGAGTTCCAGATTATTCCAGTTGATGACCAAATAGCTCAAACATCCGCCGATTTGAGACACAAGTATAATCTTTCAATGGGCGATAGTATGATAGCTGCCACTGCGCTCGGTCTAGACGCTGTTTGCATTTCAGACGACCCACACTTTATGCAAATTAAAGAAATCAAAACTGCATGGTTATATTGAAACCATTTCAAAATAGAAAGATGAATAGAAGTGTTCACCTATGACTGAATCTGTAACTTTTGAACCCAAAAACATGACAGAACTCGAGGAATTTCTTGAAGAAAACAAAAATAGATATCACGAAATATGGATAATTATAACAAACAAGAAAACTGAAAGCCCACAGCCTGTTTCATTTGACCAAGTTATAGATGAGGCAAAAAAACAAGGACTAATTGACAGCCGCATAAAAAATGTCGATGAGAAAAGATACATGATTCGTTTGACAAAAAAGGATCAAGTCTAAAATTAAGTAAATTTGAAAGAAATGTACTAAATTTTTAAGTTCCACACTTACATTAGAAATAGGAAACACAGGGAAGATGCGTGCAATTTGGACATAGAAAAAAAAATTGAATTAATCTGCAGACCGCCTACGGAAGAAGTCGTTACGCCAGAAGATTTGCGGAGCATTTTTGAAAAAGAAGAGCATCCTATAGCCTATAACGGTTGGGAACCTTCTGGTTTGGCGCATTTGGGAACAGGTGTTATTTGTGCTTATAAAATGAAAGACTTCGCTGAGGCAGGGATACATTTCAAAGCTTTTTTGGCAACTTGGCACGCATGGTTAAATAACAAACTTGGTGGCGATCTGCCTCTTATTCGCAAAGCGGCTGACCTCTTTAGACATTCATGGTTGGCTCTTGGGGTCCCTGGCGACAAAGTGGAATTCATCTATTCAGATGAGCTCTACAAAGACATTGACTACTGGGCTAAAACCGTCATCATTGCAAAAAACCTAACCATAGCCCGAACTACCCGAACATTAGAGATTGCGGGAAGACAAGAAACCGAAGCCCATTACGTGTCAGACTACCTCTATACGCCAATGCAGGTAGCAGACATTTTTCATATGAAGGTAAAGATTTGCCAGTTAGGCATGGATCAGCGAAAAGCAAACATGGTTGCACGTGAGATAGGTGAAAAAATCGGTTGCTGGAAACCCACCTGCGTCCACCACCACTTGCTTCAGGGGTTAGAGAAGCCTAAAATTTGGCCAATCCCAGAAGGGCAAGAAAAAGAAGCTGTTGCTTCAGCTAAAATGTCAAAGAGCAAACCTCAAACCTGCATTTTCATTTATGATACGCCTGAAGAAATAAAGCAGAAAATGGCAAAAGCATTCTGTCCGGAAAAAACCATCAAATTTAATCCAATACTTGACATTTGCAAATACATCATCTTCCGGGAAAAACCAGTCTTCACAATTGAGCGCCCAGCAAAATTTGGAGGACCCATACAGCTCCAAAACTTCGAAGAGCTTGAGTCAACTTATGCTGAAGGTAAACTGCATCCAATGGACCTAAAGAATGGGGTTGCAACCGAACTCGCAGACATATTGGAGCCCGTCAGAAGATACTTTGCAAATAATAATGAAGCGAAGGATTGTTTAGAAACAGTGCGGCAGGCTAAAATTACAAGGTAAAACCTTTGTCAGATAGACTCAAAGAGAAAGAGGAAAAACTTCAGCATATCATAGCTAAACTGGCTGAAGAGTCAGCGGAAGGCAAACCAGTTGTTGTTGAAGGTAAAAAAGATGCCCAAACACTGCGGGATTTGGGCCTAAGCGGCAAAATCGTTATGATTAAAACTGGAGGAAAATCTTTTCTTCAAGCAACAGAAGAAATAGAACAGCTCAGAGCACACGAAGTTATTCTTCTCTTAGATTTTGATCAAAGAGGCAAAGAAGGCACTATGCGATTGAAACACAATTTAGAGAGAGCAAAAGTTAAAGTTAACACAGGGTATTGGAAAGAGTTGTTTTCTTTGGTTGGTCGAGAAATTCAGTGTGTTGAAAGCTTAACATCTTACTTGGATACACTTAGACAAAAAGCTGCGTAGGCATTTAGTTCAGATATATTCCTTGAAGATAGTTCCTCAAGTGAATTGTGAATGGAGCTTACGAGCTTCTTGTTTAATTTTAGCTGGATTGCTCAGGCTTAATTCTAACAAAAAGCGCTTTAAACTTTCATACAAAGTCATTATTCCAAAATTCAGTAAAGTGTTCAGGCGTCCATTCTTTCAATGTACAAAAGCGTCGTGCAGGTTCAATCACACTTTTATTTCATGGAAAAATGGTTCACAATTTCAGACTGCTCCAAGCCGTTTTTATGAAGCCTTTAACAATTCTAAACCTTTTTTAACCGTTTTTCAAGTAAAAAATAAGAACTTTTCGAACACTTAAGTTCAATTTAATCCAACCTTCTAAATCCCATCCACCAAAAAATTATTCTGCTAATTCTGAATCCCAAATTTTATAAAACGCTGACTTCATAATAATTATGGGGTAATTTTGTTGGATAAAGATGATGAAATATTAGCAGAGTTAAAGAAAATTAGCGCTGCTCTAGAAAAAGCTCCAGCGCCAGTCCCGCCAAAAGGCTTATGGAACGAATTCAAAGACTTCCTATCATCGTACAAAGTTCTTGGCTTAGCTGTTGCCTTCATTTTAGCCGTATACTTAGGTCTTTTAGTTTTAGCGCTTGTCAAAGACTTCATAATTCCACTGTTAGGCTTAGCTATTCCGGGCATGGCAAACTTGGCTACATATTCAGCTTCTGTTATGAGCCAAGTGTTTGGCATAGGCGACTTTCTGGTTGCTTTGATTACTTTCATTGCGGTGGCACTCATAGCGTTCATCATAGTGAAAGTGGCCAAAAGAATGAAAATAAGCTAAATATTCCCCCACTCTTTTTTTTGATAAACTAAAAATACTTTTTTCTGACATCATTTCTGGATAAGTAAAACATAACGATAAGGCTATACACTATTTCGGTTGGTGCAGCGAACTTTGGTATTCCTGGAATGCTCGGCAAATTAAGGAGCTTTAAAACATCAGCAACACTGACAAATATGGAAACCGCTACGGTGCCAATCCATCCTGATTTTTTGCCTTGCCAAATAAATACTGCAAATACTAAAGTTAACAAGCCGAAAAACACGGTGTAAACGTCATAAGCTAACGTCGCTTGAAAAAGAGAGACCTCGAACGCAAAAAGAAGTAACCCAAAGAAGATATGTATGGCGCCTATTGACAGTTGAGCGGCAGTTAAAATTACGATGCCAATGCTTCTTCCTTTGTAGATGATTTGGGGAGGCTGGTGGGTCATGTTTTTCATCGCTAGATTTTATTAGTTATTTGTAACTGAAGAGCTCAAATATCTTTCCACTATTAACTAGAAATTGGAGAATTTGTTTTAGCAGCGAAAATGAAGCGGGAAGCTCTATCCACTTCATTGTCAGTTCTTCTTGTTCTATTCATAATTCAATTCCTCGCACACACGGCACTTTACTTGCCAATCAAATCTGCCATCAAACGTTTTTCCAAAAGGGGCGCCTCATTAATCGACCCCTTTGCCCGCATTTTTGCAGGAAGAGACCAATCTTGAAACCATAACTTTGGCTTCGAAATGATAAAGTCAAAGCTTATATCAAAATCCCACTAAAGTATTGAGCGGAAGCGTTTGTCTTGGACTACGCGATAGAAACAACCGACCTAACAAAATGCTTCGGTTCTTTAACTGCAGTAAACAAGTTAAACCTTAAAGTTCAAAAAAACACAATCCACGGATTTTTGGGTCCAAACGGAGCTGGAAAAACAACAACAATCAAAATTCTAGTAGGTTTACTTAGGCCCACAAACGGCAGTGTTAAAGTATTAGGGGATGAAGTCAAAGGTGATGACGCAGATTCACGTTTAAAAATTGGTTACATGCCAGAGCTGCCCAAGTTTCCAAAACATCTCAAAGCCGTTGAATTGCTTGATATTTACGGCCGAATGTATGGCATGACTAAACAGCAACGAGTGGAACAAATCCCTAAGTTAATAGACATGGTCGGTTTAAAAGGCAGAGAAAATGATCTAATCGGAAAATACAGCAAAGGCATGCAGCAACGAGTCGGCATCGCCCAAGCACTGCTCAATAATCCAGAACTGATAATTTTAGATGAGCCAAGCATCGGATTAGATCCGGTTGGAATGGTTGAAGTTAGGGAGTTAATGAAAAATATCTCACGTGAGGGGATGACAGTTTTCCTGTCTTCACACTTGCTATTTGAAGTTGAACAAATATGCGATCATGTTACAATTATCAATAAAGGTTCTTTATTAGCCTCTGACACACCACAAAATATTTCCAGCCAGATTGGACCAGCCATCATACATATAGAATTGAGTGATCTTTCAGACGCCGCTATAGCGGCAGTTAAGAAACTGCCCTTTGTAACTGGCACTTGGAAAACCGGCAACACTTTCCTTATTCAAGTAAAAACTAATGATGATGTTCGAGCACAAGTTTCAAAAGAAGTAACAGGAGCTGGAGGGGTAATTATCGGGATGAACCAAAAAACAACAAACTTAGAAGACATCTTCCTTCAACTTGTAAATAAAGACGATGGAGCAAAACCACAATGACCACAATGCAAGCGCCTAGAGTACGTCCAAGTTGGTTCACACGTTTCTGGGCAGTAGTTAGATACGAAATGCTATGGAACATTCGAAAAAAGAAGTTCATAGCTGTCATAATTCTAGCTTTTGTTTTGGCAACACTGGGCTTAGTATTGCCTGCATACTTGGGCTCAGCAACGGGAAACGCAGTAAAATCGAACACCACCTTTGCAATAACTTTTGGCGCAACCAGTTTAGGTTTTTTCCTCTTTGCAATCGCCATAGCCATGAACAGCATTTCAAGCGAGTATGAAAACAGCACAATAGTTCCATTGTTAACCAAGCCCGTTTCACGAACAATGGTCTTCTTCGGCAAACTATTCGCGACATTCATAGTCATCTTAGTTTCTTATGCTATACTGTTCACTTACACAACCGTTGGTTCCATCTTTGTCTATGGACCACAGAGCCACCTTGAATTAGTGCCGTTGGTGCTGCTGGGGAACATAGTCAGCACGTTTATCTGGGTTTCATTATTATTTGCCATCGGGTCTTTAACAAAAAACACAATCATCACCGTAATAGTAGCTTTAGGTTTGTTCCTCTCGCTTTTTATCGCTATACCAATTGTTTCACTCTACGCTGGACCTTCACAAGCGCTTAATTATTTGCCTGGAAGCGGAGCAAATGGGTCATTGATGACAAATGGCAACCTTACTTCGATAAGTGCTGGCACAGACAACATAGGCGTCAATCTAGTATACTATCTGCTTTATCCTTCAGGTAACGTTTCGTTCACTAAGATTGACATATCAACGCTTACGTCTGGAAACGCGACTTTGCCAACCACCGGGCAATTGTTGTACACTGAATCTACATCGCTGATTGCATTTAGAGCGCTTGGTATAGCATTTGTTTACATAGTTGCTTTCTTATTCATCGCTTGGCTAGCCCTAAAACGTTCACAAATCCTAGAATAAAATTTACTATTTGCCGCTCATCAGCTTTCCAAGGGTTGTCACAAACTGGTCAATGCGTTCTCTGGTTCTGCCATAATCTGCCACAGAAGTAATTGTTGTCACAGGAGTCTCTGCCACAACTAACATTTTCGTTGTTTTATCATCTATTGCTGACAAATCAATTGTGAGGGTTGACGGGTAGGATATGAAGGCCCCTTTAGTTTTGACTTTAAGGTGATGTGAAGATTCGTCTGTTTCTTCGATTTTCCACTCAAGCTTCTCGATTGTCTTTGGGATAGTTTCCCAAATCGCTTTAAGCGGATATGAAACTTCAAGATTCTCTTTTTGTTCTTTTAAGTAAGCCATTTTTCTTCACTCTTTTTCGGTTGACCATTAAATTTGCTATTTTTTTATTAGGTCCATAAGTTTAGGCATTAATTCGCAACCGCGATCTATTGTGCCTAAACTTCCTTTAGCGCATTCTTTCTCACAGAACTTTACTGCTTTACCGCCGCCGTCTATTTTGTTACCTGAAATCAGGACTGGAACGGGAGTATCACTGTGTACTTTTAATGAGCATGGCGTGGCGTGATCAGTGGTTATGCAGATAAGGTTTTCCTTCAGCGAAATTTGTTTTAGCAATGGCCCAAAAAAGTACTTATCGATCGCCGAAATAATTTGTGTTTTTAAGACACAGTTGCCGTCATGACCAGGTTCATCTGGTCCTTTTAGGTGAATGTAGAAACAATCATGTTTAGGCAATATATCCAGCAAGGCCTTGACTCTTAGTTCGCAGTCTTTTTGGAGGTCCCCTGAAGGTGGAGGCAAAAGCGTTGAGTCCATTCCCGCTAGCTGAGCTATGCCTCGTTCGGCATGCATGTCCGCTAAACAGGCAAAATTAACATGGTACCTTTCGTTTATGTTGAAGAATTTTGGAAGAAGATGCCCTGCATCTCTGGTTAAAACTACGTTGGCTTTCAGCTTTCCCTCAGTGGCACGCTTCAAGTTTATCGGGTGAGCATCCCATAATTTATGGGTTTTATCGATGAATTCGTTTACTAAGGCAGCGGAGACTTTGGCTGCTTCCGAGTTGTCAGTGGGTTCACAGGTTTTCAGCACCATATCAACCTTCGAGAGAGCTACGCCTAAGCCATTAACCACTATGTATGCGGGATCGCTGTTTGTTATGTTGCTTGAAAGAGGTTTCTCTTTGCTTTTTATCAGTAGAACTGCTCTATGCCCCAATGTGGGTCGAAACTCAAACGTGGCAGGGTAAGATTCAAGCTTAACTTCCTCGTTAGCAGCTTTGCTTAGTTCGATTGCTTCTTCAGTCATTAAGCTTCTTGCCACTCGGCGATCAATGATGTTCTTTCCTTGACCTAAAGTTGCAAAATTGCATCTTAGTGCTAAATCGCCATCTACCATGTTCAAGCCTGCACCAGCTGCCTCAATAACGCCTCTGCCAGTGCTATATTTGAAAGGGTCATAACCTAAAAGAGAAATAACCGCAACATCGCTCTCAGGCGCAACGCCCTTCTTCACTGAGTACATCAATCCAATTTTACCATTTTTAGCAAGAGCGTCCATGTTAGGAGTTTCCGCTGCTTCAAGGGGTGTTCTATTGCCTAGAGATTTGATTGGCAAATCTCCCATGCCGTCTATTGCAACATAAATTAGCTTCAAACCAGTTGTTCCTCCTTCAAACGTTTTCTAACTCGACAACTGAGCTTTATTATTCTTTGCATAAAAATAACCTATTTTTTTCAAAGAAAGTACTTTCTAATCTCTTCTTGCATATCCTGCGGGGTTCCCATTGTGTTACAAGTAAACTTCAGTTTGTTCAAACAGTTTTCGAAAGAAGCTTTTCCTGAGCTCAACTTTTCCTTCATCTCTTACTAATGGGGGGATCGCAAAAATTATGATCCAGCACGAACTTTGACGCTTCAGTGGAATTTAGACGAGTCAAGATATTTTTATCTTGGGGTCTCTTTTCAGAAGGATTATTTTATGCAAGGTTTCCATTGGAATCACGCCGCCTACAATTCATCGGACGTTTACGATTGCTCTACCTCTTTTGTCAAACTTTGCTTTGTCAACCAAACGCTCATAATTATTCCAAATTTTGCCTAAGCCAGCATCAATAAAGTTTTTTTCCGAGCCAACCGCTAAACGCAAATAACTTGACAACCTAACAAAGCACCAATCATCCGAGACTAATCGGACATTTTTAAGAATCAACAAGCCCCAAAGTTAATTCAGAGCTAAGCCACCTTGAACATGCAATTATTTTCATATCAAAAGCACAAATCCGCACAAAACAGCACAATCCAGCACATATTAGCACAAACTAGCACACAACCTGCAGACGCTTCAAGGCCTAATTTAAGAAAGCATTGTTATGCAAGTTGATCAAATTTGTACTGACTTCCAAATAAAGTCTAAAGGTACTGTTTCATTTGCAATCATCTAAAAATATGATTTTCAACTTCTTAATGTTGCAAGGAATCCCTTTGTAACGTCTCTTATTGATCGCAGTAATGGATGCTTAATTTTCTCAGGGGACAAATTCTCTAAACGGTCCACTCTGAAGTAAATGGGTGGGTGAGGATCTAACCCTAGCCATTCTTGAAAACGGTATGAAGGCGTTCGCTCATACAATAACCGTTGGAAACCGATTTTTTCAAGTGACCCAGCTAAAACTTTCGGGGTTCCAACCACCATGGCGGAAACTAAATCAGCTCGGGCTTCGAAGAATTTCGCTATAAAGAATATGACCACCATGACAGCCCAGAAGTAAACAAAGAACAGCAACGTTGTGAAAACTATAGGGAAAAATTGAAGCAGCACGTAGAAGCGAAACAGAAATTCCGCAGAAACCAACCCATAGAGAATTAACGGGTCTCTACCTTTTAAGTGGCCAAATTCATGACCTAAAACGCTGAGAATCTCATTTTCTTCAAGTTGAACAAGAAGTCCAGTTGTTATCAAAACCAATCCGCGGCTTGGGCTTGGTCCTGAAGCTGCAGCGTTAGGAACCATAGTGTTTGAAACAACAATCTTGGGCATCGGAAACCGGAAACGATCAGCAATATTTTTTACCATTTCGTAAACGTTAACTTTTTTAGACTTCAAATTCTCCAGCTGACAAGGCACGCCATGTTTTAAGAAAACCTGCTGCGCTTCAACAGGATCTACCTCGCCTCGCTTCGCGAGTATTTCATCATAAATCTCTTTCTTGATAGCTAAGAGCTGCTCTCTGGAATATTTCTTGTTAAAATCAGCTTCTTCACTAACCGGCAAATAATACTCCAGGAAATGAATAATCGGATTTTCTCTAGTGATTTTCCAATCAGCTGTTCTTGCAATAAAATTGTTGGAGAAAAAAACAAAAACTGCTTGTATACCGATAAGAATTATCGGTGCGACCCAGAACCATGAAGGATAAAAGGTTGTTATGGCTATGAAAATCGCTATGCCGAAAACAATGAATACCATAAAAAATAAAACTTGAGTTTCGAGGAAAAGACGATTGAAAGATTTTTCCGGTTTTGTATATGCCTCTGGGACTACTTCTTCTCCTTCTCTCCATGCAAAATAAACGGTTGCTTTCTTAGTATTTTCCCTAAATATTTGAGTTGAAATAATGATGTCTTGTTTTGCTTCCTCAAGTATTTGGGGAGAAACTGTTAGATCAATAGGTGTTAATTTTAATTCTATGGGATTTCCGCTTTTAGCTTCCACTCTCACAAGCTGTTTTCCTTCCGCATCAACAATAGTGTATGAAAGAAAGTCACCTTTGTTCGAAGTTTCGCGGGAAATATCAGTAAATCTCTTTTTTTGCGAAACCAAATACTTGGTGTATATGTAGTCGAATAGTTTTTGCATGTAGATAGGCGGTATTTCTGTTGTAATTTTGTAAGAAACAGGTTGGGTCATCAAAAATTTTCAGATCTGACAGTTATGAAGTTTTTTCTTTTTAATAACCTTATTGATTTCTTATTAAGAAAAATTTCGCTAAATTGACAAAGGGGATAGCGTTTATTAATCTCGAAAAACATCTTTAAATTATTCCCAAAAGAAACGGGTAGAAATCTTGTTGCCTTAAATCAAGCATGTGTTTGGTTTGAAGGTTGCAACGATTTCACAGCTTATCGTTCAACTCACAAAAGTTGAAGAAAAACACATGTTTGATAATGAAGGTTTGGTTAAAGTGGAAGCATCTAAAAAAACAATACTTGTTGTAGACGATGATAAGTCAATACTTCGAACATTCACGCGTATTCTTCAAAAAAGCGGCTACGAAATTGACGTTGCAGAAACTGGAAAAGAAGCCATGGAAAAAGCTGAAAACCACCATTATGATTTAGCATTAGTCGACATTAGGCTTCCAGATATGGATGGCACAGACTTACTTGCTAAACTCAAAAAACAACTACAGCATACAGTTAAAATAATGATTACTGGTTTTCCATCATTGGAAACCGGCGTTAAAGCTCTTGATGAAGGCGCTGATGCCTACTTGGTTAAACCTGTGAAGCCTCAAGAATTACTAATGCTTCTGGAAGAGAAACTTAAAAACCGAGAAGAGCCCCAAGAACCGAGCAGCAAAAAAAATTAATAGAAAAAGTTTTCTCCAAATTAGGACTTCTTTCTAAAACTCAAGCCAGCCTAAGCTTTAGGCTCAATCTTTTTGACAGGTTTTCAAGGTCTTGAACTATATAGAAGAAAGCCATCCAAGACCACTTACCCCACCTCAAGATGCCTTCCTTCTTTACTTCTTCGACAGCTTGCCTGTTGTTCTCGGGCGCCTTACCGAAGAAAAGCTTGCTGAAAACCTCAGCAGACCAGACGTCTATAGGGAAACCGCCATGCGGATTTATTATATCCGCAGAATAATCACCTATTCCTGGCAGTTCCAGGAGCTTCTTTTTTGCTTCCTCAGCACTCAGCATTCCCAACGTCTGAAGTGTAGGAAAATCTTCTTTTGTCAGCTTTTCCGAGAGCTTGATGATGCGCTTTGCTCTGTAGCCAATTTTGCAGGATTTGGAAAATGTTTCAGGATTTAGATTAACAAGACTTGCTGGTGTGGGCCAAACATTGATTGTTTTGCGGTCAAATTCCGCTTTCTCGCCATATTTTGTAATCACACAATTCATCATTTCGTTGCTTCTTTTGAGCGGAGCCATCTGGAGAAGTATGGCTAGAATTGCATCAGGGAACACAGTGTCTCCAGAGGAGGTGCTATGCATGCCGAACAAATCAGTGACTACATACTTAAGAATCGAATCCTTCTTTGCGAGCACATAGAATTCATTCAGGTCGTCGTTCGCACCAATAATTTGCACCAATGTCTTTTTTATTTTGTCGAGTTTCTCCTCCGAAGGCTTGCTTTTTAGAAATATCTTTGCGGATAGGCGAGGATTCTTAACGGTGCCTTTTGAATTGAGCATTAACCCAACGAGCGTGTCCCTCAGATTCACGGCAGTCCAGAGAACGCCCTTATCATAAATTTCCATTTGTGTGAACAAATGCCATCCAGCCGGCTTCCTAATGGTGAGATCAAAGTTGTAAGGAGAAATCGGTTTTATCTCGTAAGTTAACGAGTGATCAAGTTTGACCATTAAGTCACTTTCCTTTTTGCTGCCAAATGATTGTTTGTTGTCCGTGAAATTTACTGTTTGGCTGGGCTAAATTGCTTTTTATGCACATTGATTCAAATCTAAGAATGAAGCAAAAAGCAAATTTACGGTTACTCAACGTATATTGCTGGTTGATAAGGCATAGCCATTAATGCTCGACATTTAGGGTCATAGCGTGTTTGTTCCTCTTCGCTGTATACCGAAACTTCAGCTTTGAATCGTTCTTTCAAAAAGCAAACTGCGTTTTCCAAGAGTTCCTTCTCATTCACCTTTTTGATTTTTATTATGTTAGTTTTTCGGTCGCTTGAAAGTTTAGTCAAAGCCTTCATTGTTCTCGGAACCATCCCAGCGATATCCTTCATATGCGGCTTCAAATTTTTATCCCCGGCGAATTCTTTCATTAACTCGTTAATTTTAGCTTCCCCAGATAAATTCTTCTCCAAAATCTTCAGGTAGGTCTGCCATTTCCAAGATGCAGCGGTGTAATAACATATGCGTTTAGGGGTAATCTTCATTGCTTTTAGTATATTGGAGGTGTCCGACATTACATCAGTTATGAAGTTTTCCTGTTCTTCAGCCGCCACATCCACTTTGGCTTCATCGCAAACTGGCCATGATGCGACACTAATAAAGCCGGCTTCGTCTGTTTGACTCCAAAGTTCCTCTGTAATGAAAGGCGCAAAAGGCGCAAGCAATTTAAGCCAAATCATCACAGATTCACGCAATGCTTTAGCATTACTTCCACCTTTCCGTTGGATGTACCAGCGCAGGTCATTCCAAGTTTCAAACAAAGCAGTCTGCAACGCAGTTCGCGTTTTAAGCTCGTTCAAGTTGACTGTAACTTCTTCTATTCGATGCTGAAGTTTACTTATAAGCCAACGCTCAAGCGTCGTGTTCTCATCCTCTTTGGCAGAGACAATTATTCCGCTTGCAAAAGCAACCAGTGCTTCAAACTTACCTTGTAAATCGCTAACGTTTTCTGCGCGCCAATCTGGATCATCCATGCCTTCCGCCCCCAATAACAATGCACAACGAGTGGCGTCGGCCCCGTACTTTTCAACAGCACCTTTCATTGTTATGAAGTTGCCTTTACTTTTGTGCATTCCTTGTCCTTCAACCATTAGCATGCCATTCACTCCAATTGCTTTAGGCCAATGCTCAGGTGGAAAAAGAGCAGCGTGGTGGAAGATACAGAAAGACAGATGGTTTGGGACTAGTTCTTTAGCAGAGTTTCTAAGGTCAAATGGATACCAATATAAGAATTCACTTCTCATCGCTTCTAGGAGAGAAGTGTTTATTCCAATTGATTTTTGAAGATCGATTGGATTGCCTTTTCCGTAGAAAATATAGTCAAAGACCTCAGGCGTTAAGTTTTCGGGTTCAAGGTTGTTTTGCTTTATGTGTTTGTTAATTGTGTAAAATGCCATGTATACTGTGGAATCGCTAAGTGTTTCGATTATCCAACCTTTTCCCCAAGGGAGTGGCGTTCCAAACCCTGTTGTTCTTGCGCATGCCCATTCTCTAAGCCAATCTATAACAGTGTAAAAGGATTGTTTGGCTGAGTCAGGGTAAATTGTCATTTGTGCTACAGCTTCTTTTGCTTTTGCTTTCCATCCTGGGTCAGAGTAATTTAGAAACCATTGATCTGAGAGAATCTTTACTATGCATTGGGTCATGCATCTGCAAACCACTTGTTCTGGCAAGTCGTACATGCAGTCGGCAACGCCGAGCTTACGAAAGTCTTCAATAAGAGTGTCTTTCACTTCCCTGACGGTTTTTCCGGCGTAAGGTCCACAATTCTCCATTAAAACTCCGCTATGGAACTCTTTTTTGTAGATAGCTTTTGTTGCTTCATCTGCTTTAGGGTCATGTTGATCTTTTATGCCCATTTTTTCGACTATTTCAACTGCTGGATACTTGCCCAAACCTTCAACCCCGATTATCGAGATAGGCTTTATCTGCATAACCATTTTTGGATCAATACCAAACTCCGCAAGCACTTCAGGCTTCTCCTGCAAATCTTTAAGCGCAAGCCAATCGTACGGCGCATGAGCAGGCACACTATAAACGACCCCTGTAGCTGTTTTAGGGTCAACAAACCATCCTGGCAAAATCGGAAACTTGCATTTCGTAACTGGATTTTCAAATATTTTGCCAATAAGTTCTTTGCCTTTAAAGGAGCGTTTTACTTGCACCTTCTTTTGCTGCTCCTTCAGTTTCTCAGCAGCTTCTTGACTAATTATCCAGTTTTCGCCATTAACGTCAGCTTCAACATATGTAGCATCTGGGTTTATCCAGATGTTTGTGATTCCATAGATCGTTTCTGGCCGGAAAGTTGCAGCTGGCAAAAACGTGTTTTCATCCAACTTGTATTTTATTAATGTATATTGCTCTGGGGTGACGCCTTCGCCTATTTGACGATCATGATCACCCGTTGGGCTTTGATCTTTGGGGCACCACACCACTGGGTGAGTGCCTCGGGTAACGTAGCCTTTTTCTTTAAGGTTCTTGTATTGCCACTCGATAAATTTCTGGAACGTAGGCATTATGGTTGTAAATTCTCTCCGCCAATCAATTGAGAACCCGATGCCTTTGGCGGCTAAACGTCCCTCATTCGTATAATATTGAGCCATGTATAAGGGGTCAACGAATTTCTTTAATTCTGACTCCGGTACGCCGTCAACTTCACGGAGCACTTTAACATAGGCTTCGTCGCCTCTGGCTACTCGTTGGCTGGCTCCTAGGAGCGGTTGACCTGTCCAATGCCAAGCCCAAGGCCAAAGCACATTACAACCTTGCATACGCTTAAACCGTGCATAAGCATCAACCCGCGACGCCGTAAAGGCGTGCCCAACATGCAGCGGACCGTTCATGTATGGAAATGGGAAAGTTACCATTATTTTCTTTCTTTCCGGATCGGGATCAGCCTCAAAAACGTGCGCGTTTTCCCATTTGGTTTGCCATTTCTGCTCGATTTGCTTGGTTTGACTCATGAAACTTGTTGATTAAGTCATTGGCTATTAAGAGTTTTGCTTTCAATTTCAACTGGTTCCTAACGTTTCAGTATCATAGCTCAAAAAAATTCGTGAAACGAAAAAAAGTCTTATCTACTTGATTTCTACATACAAGAAAGCGATGAAACATGCAAGACAATACCGAAGCTAAAATTGAGCAAGATCTTGTTGAGGAAATTCAGAATTTAGAACAAAATTACTCAGTAATTAAGAGTTTTCTTTCTGGAAAAGATTACGATAACATAACGATTGGCCAATCTGTTCAGTCCTTTAAAGATAGCTTAAGCAGGGCTAGCGCCTTTGTCCTTGCATTATATAACCTGAAAGGTAAACGAGTTAACATCCCTTGGGACCCCCTCTTTACAAGCCTCGATTATGCTTTAGCAACGATTGCGGTTTCTTCATCACAAAAACAGAAAGCAGCAGTTAAAACCATTCTGTCGATGTCCGAAGAGCAAATTGGCCAGGTGTTAGCTTACTTTTCTGCTTTGAAAGAGTCGCTTAAATAAGAGAAGAAATCGATTATTTTTGTCCCAATTTTTTTCTTTGCTTCGGGTTGTTTTTTGAATCAAAGTTTAGATCATATGTAAATAGGTTCATTAATCGACAATTTTAGAAAAAAATAGACGTTTTTTGCACAATGAAAGGTGATAACGAATTAGTTCAAATCAAACTAAATAGTGACTCTTCCGGAGAGTTGTCGTTAGACTTATGAAACTTGGATTATTCAAAGAAGAACAACAACTCTGCACAACACCGGGTGTTGTTCTTCTCTTGATAGAAGAAGGAGGACAATCGGAATTAACATCGTGTCCTCCTTCTCCTTCTTCTAAGCTTTGAAAGAAGAAGTAGGACATGGTGCTGCCTACGATTGTCCTACTTCTTCTAAGCTTGCAAAAGAAGAAAAGGGGTGTACATTTTTTCTTCTACTACTACTTGAAAGTTGTAGAGTTCTGAAAGCTCGCTTTACGTTGCTTTTTTACTTCTGTGTTCAATTTGTTCGCAGGTTAAAGTTAGAATCTGATAAAAACTAAAAAATTCTGAAAACACTAAATCTATAAGTGCAAAGATTGAAAAGCCCAAAAGGACCTGTTTTTACATCGATTTCTTTATCAATGTTTTAGGGATAAGTCTCTGTAACATCAAGGTGAAAACGGAGACAAATAATTATGCGTTTAATGCTATACAGTGACGGCGGCGCTAGAGGAAACCCAGGACCAGCCGCTATAGCCTTCCTTGCAGTAACAGAAGCAGGCGAGGTTATTCACGCGGATTCACGTTTCATAGGAAACCACACCAATAACCAAGCGGAGTACAAAGCTTTGATTGCCGCCGTAGAATTCGCCGCAACCATCAAAGTTGAAGAAGTAGTTTGCCATCTTGACAGCGAATTGGTTGCGAGGCAGCTAAGAGGCGAATATACTGTGAAAAATCTCGAACTGAAAAAGTTATACCGCAGAGCAGAAGAATTGAAACGGTGCTTCAAAAAAATAAGCTTTATCAATGTCCCAAGGAGCAATGCTCAAATTCAAAGGGCCGATGCACTTGTAAACAGAACATTAGATGAAGAATCGAAAAAGAACCAGTAGCTAAAGGATTATAACAAACCATTGGTTCTTTAACGTAAATAATTAGGTGAAAAAAATTGTTTGTTCATACAAGCATCCGCACAAGTAACATAGAACGATCAGTCGATTTTTACTCTCGGTTTTTAGGTTTAAAACTGTTGAGCAGGCATGAGATCAAGCAGACTAACGCTGAAATCGCGTTCCTCCAAGACCCAAAAGGCGAAGGCTGCACTCTAGAATTAACCCTGTATCGTAACCAAAAGAAGTTCAGTCAACCCCAGTATGAAGAACGATTGTTTGACCATTTGGGCTTTGAAGTTGCAGACATCAACAAAACTATTGCTGATATGAGAAAAGAAAAAATTGCGATTACCGATGAACCATTTAATTTCAATCCAAATACAATAATTGCTTTTATTGAAGACCCAGACGGAACATTAATTGAATTAATTGAGCGCAAATAGATTTGGCTATTTGTAAAATTTGGGTCTAACCGCTAAAACAAGCGGTGGATATTTTATGTCTACCTAACTAACATTTGAGAAAATGTCAGTCTGGATACTAAGTGAAACGACAAAAAATCAGGCTATCAATACAAAGTTCACAACCTTGAGCTGTTTTAACGCTGAACAACTAATTTCCAAAAAAAGATACTATTTTGGTTTATCCAATGAACCTTCAAAAATATTGTGTTCAGCTACGTCCAACTGTCGAGATAACCACATTTTAAGAATTAATGGAAAACTTGGAGGGGCACCAGCATATGTGATCATTTGGTTTCCCTTAAGTGCATTAGCCCGGAAAACTTTCTCATTTTCATCATAGCTAAAAGTCAATGTTTGCGGATGAATTGCGAGGATTTGAAAATCCGCCCACGTGGTGCAATTCAAAATTACAGAAACCCCTGCTTGAAATACGACTGGCGATAGAGCAGATGCTTCCTGAGCCTGAAGTCCCCTTTCTTTCATCCCTGTTGGCGCAGCTTCTTTAGGTGGGTTTGCCAAATAGCGAACTAAGCTCGTCAGTTCTTTTAGCAGGTTATCTAATTTTTCGTCAGCCTTTTCCAATTTACCGTTTAACTCCTCCGTGCCACTTATCTGTTCGGTAACTGTTGCCAATTGGTCTATGGACTTGTCTAAGTTCTGTTCATGCTCTCTTAGAACATTGATTATGAAATCAAGAGCCTCTAATGACTTATCTTTCCATCCACGGTTCTCTGCCATATCTGCCCATTTCCCAGATGAAACTTTTATCGTTCTTTGCTTTTTAAAGCGTATTTCGATAATTGGAATATTACGTGTTTGCTCCACAACGTTTAGCTATTCGCGTTACACAGCAGATTGAAGGTATAGCAGGATACACCTTAGAATTGCTATTTGAAAACACAAAAAAAATTTAACGCAAAAATTAGAAAAGATAATCAACGAAAAGAGCCCCTGTTCGCAATTTTACGTAGTCATTGGCATTATTTCAAAGACTTCAATTCTTGCCTTTGGCAGCATCAAGTGTGGATGATCAGTAACCATAGCTTTCGCAACACCCATATCTTTTGCCTGAACAATAGTGTACCCTGTTACCTGCGTCTGACCCTTGGCGCTTCCCTTCTTGTCTAAACATTCTCCCTTTCCTAATGGCGCGCCTTGATCAACGATTGCTTTTCCACATTTCCTATACCAGGCCATCCAAGGTTCCATTCCTTTTTTCATCTCTTCCGGATTCACGTTCATCTGAGCTTCCGCTGAGACTGACGCCATGTACAAAATCATGAATTTTTTCAAAAAATCACCTCTATTCAAGCTTTTTAGCGACAAAAATTACGCTAACTGATTTAATTAGAGATTTGGGTTCTTATTCTTATCGGAATAGTTTAAAACAAAAGAGTTTTCTTAACTTCAAAGAAATTTTTAATCTTAATAAAATATTGAGCTAATTGATTAAAACAGCTCTAGAAAACACCGTATTAAGTTTATGTCTATAACAGTAGATTCTAACAAGTTTTAAAAATGAAACCGCTAAAATAACACTTACCATGCAAATTGCAATAATGGCAGCTTTAATCTATACACTCCTGTGGGTTTTCAATTTGTTATGGGGAAACATAATTTCAGTTTCCCTTCAATCATTGATAGGCGCTGGATTGTTTGTAGGCTTATCATTATATGTCTGTACGCTTGATGAGGAAACCGTTGAGGAACGAGCTAAAATGCAGAAGCAGATAGATGATCTTAAAGAAGAAATAACAAAACTACACAAATTTTAAGGGCTCCGAATATTTCGCGAGCGTGTTATCATCAAGTTCTTAAATAAGTTCGGAGAAGTTAAATTCATTTGAGAAATTATTCTTGATCCAACGTCAAATGATGGATCATAAAGAAACAGTCTACTTTCTTGTTTCTTTTGCCTCATTTTTGAGTAAACGTCATTTTATCAAAAATCATTTCTTTTATTTTTTAGACAGCTTCAGGTAGATTTCTATTGATTTCTTCGCTGACTATCTCGCCGTTTCTTTTCCGTCAATCAATTCGGAATTCCTAAAACAAGCGAATCTGTACGTTCATTTTTATTCTTTTCAGGTGTTTTCTAAAGTCACACCTGAGCATAGAGAGCTTTTATGATTTCTGTTAAAATATCGTCAGGTCCACAAAGCCGCCTATGATCGATTAAGTGACGGTTTATTATTTTGCTCATCAAGTACATATTTGAAACAATTGAAATTTTGGCTCCGCATGAACAATGAAAAAATGGAGTCTTTTTATTTGATTTTTGGGACAGTTCTTGGGTTTGTATTTTGTTTTCTTGATGTTTTATTTTCATCACCTGAATGGTTACAAGAGCATACTTCCATTCTAGATAACGGTTTTTAAGAAGCACAATTCTCTGTTTTGTTTGTTAGGCTTCGCTAAGCTGGTGAAGTAAAATTGACAATTTTGTTAATTTTGCTTTCTAAGCAACCCTCAATCAATAAAGAGCAAAAAAAGATAAAGCATGAACCTGAAATGATGAACCTATTTCAATGAAACAACACTTCTACCAAAAACCATTTTTAACAATTTAGGTACATCCTCGCGCATAAGAGCTTACATATGAAGTAATAATGTTTAAATGAAATTCTGGAGTCAGGGCTCATCAATTCTTGATTTAATTAAAGGTTGAATCTTAAAAAACTTTAGAATTTCAGAACCACGCTTCGTAGCAACGTAAGTCACAATCGAATTGCCCTCTTTTTCTCTAATAATCCCCTGATCGGTAAAAAAGTCAATAGGACCCCTCAACAATGAAGGCTTAACTTTTAAAAATAATGTCAATTCGTGAACACTCAAAGGACCCCGCTCCGTCAACGTCGTAATTATGTCAATGTACAGCTTCAGCATACTGCATGGCATATTCTGAAACCTTTCAAATAAACTTGACATTTTTACATATAAAACGTTTGTGATTTGAATCTTAAAATTGTTGAGTCTTTTCCTTAGAACGACATCAGATAGCCCGATCCATTATCAATTGATAACTAAAATATTTCCAGTTCTCTTAAAACAGTAGCACTTTCTCACAGAATTGTCTAAAGAAAATGCTCGCAGCGTTTCCTTAAACTAATCACCCTTTTTTTTGGCAATTGCCACAAGAACTCGCTGGGCTAACAGTTCTTCGATTCGACAACGCTCAGCTGCGGCTTTTTCGGGGTCAGACTCGCCCCTCTCATGTGTTAAGGCATGACTTTCGATACTACGAGCCATCTCATCCAAATCCGGAACTACAAGTATCTTAAAGCCGCATTCACAAACAACCAACAGCAACCTTTGATCTGAATTCTTCTTATTCATTCTATTAAGGGCCCTTTTCCG